>Ga0207428_10001451_pt1 | contig 24809 bp, 35 predicted proteins | sample RhiMethybrSRZTD1_FD_187600 | JGI IMG/M metagenome (GOLD analysis project Ga0207428, IMG submission 187600) | Populus rhizosphere microbial communities from Tennessee, USA - Rhizosphere MetaG P. TD hybrid SRZTD1 (SPAdes) (version 3) | ecosystem: Host-associated > Plants > Roots > Rhizosphere >...
ACTATGGGCCTTTCTTTATCCGCATGTCCTGGCACGCCGCAGGCACCTATCGCACCGGTGACGGCCGGGGCGGCGCCGGTTCCGGCCAGCAACGCTTTGCACCGCTCAACAGCTGGCCGGACAACGTTAGCCTCGACAAGGCCCGCCGGTTGCTGTGGCCGATCAAGCAAAAGTATGGCAACAAAATCTCCTGGGCCGACCTGATCGTCCTCACCGGCAACGTCGCCCTGGAATCCATGGGCTTCAAGACGTTTGGTTTTTCCGGTGGCCGCGCGGATGTGTGGGAACCGGACGAAGACGTCTACTGGGGTTCTGAAAGCAAATGGCTGGGCGGTGACTCGCGTTACGGAAAAGAAGACAAACCGGTGCAGAAACCCGGCGATGTGCCCTTGGTGGCTGAGCCCGGCAGAAACGAGGACAGCCGTACCGACAATGGCCGCAATCTGGAAAACCCCCTCGCCGCGGTGCAGATGGGCCTGATCTATGTGAACCCGGAAGGCCCGGAAGGCGAACCGGACCCGGTCGCCTCGGCCAAGGACATCCGCGAAACCTTCGGCCGCATGGCGATGAACGATGAGGAAACCGTGGCGTTGATCGCCGGTGGCCACGCCTTCGGCAAGACCCACGGCGCCGGGCCCGCCGACCACGTCGGGGCGGAACCGGAAGCTGCCGGCCTGGAGCTGCAAGGCCTGGGCTGGAAGAGCACCTTCGGCACCGGTAAAGGGGCCGATACCATCACCAGCGGCCTGGAAGTGACCTGGACCACCACGCCCACCAAATGGAGCAACAACTACCTGGAAAACCTGTTCGGTTTCGAATGGGAACTGACCAAGAGCCCGGCCGGCGCCCATCAGTGGAAACCGAAAAACGGTGCCGGTGCCGGGATCATTCCGGATGCCTTTGATCCGTCCAAACGCCGTGATCCGACCATGCTGACCTCGGACCTGGCCCTGCGTTTCGACCCGATCTACGAACCGATTGCCCGGCGCTTCCTGGCCAACCCCGATCAACTGGCCGATGCCTTCGCGCGCGCCTGGTACAAACTCATTCACCGTGACATGGGCCCGCTCTCGCGCTACCTCGGCCCGGAAATGCCGGGCGAGGAACTGCTGTGGCAAGACCCGATCCCTGCCGTCGATCATCCGCTGGTCAACGACAGCGATGTGGCAGCCCTGAAAAGCAAGGTGCTGGCGTCCGGCCTGTCGGTGTCGCAGTTGGTATCGACGGCGTGGGCCGCCGCGTCCAGCTTCCGTGGCTCCGATAAACGCGGCGGTGCCAACGGCGGGCGCCTGCGCCTGGCGCCGCAGAAGTCCTGGCCGGCCAACCAGCCGGAGCAACTGGCCAATGTGCTGGCCAAACTTGAAGGCATCCAGAAGGAGTTCAACAGCGGCGGCAAGAAAATCTCCCTGGCCGACCTGATCGTGCTCGCCGGCGGCGCGGGTGTCGAACAGGCGGCGAAAAACGCCGGCCACAGTGTGACGGTGCCGTTCAGCCCGGGCCGCACGGACGCCAGCCAGGAACAGACCGATGTCGAGTCCTTCGGTTTCCTTGAACCGATTGCCGACGGCTTCCGTAACTACCTGAAAACCCAGTACCGCGTGCCCGCCGAATCCTTGCTGATCGACAAGGCACAACTGCTGACGCTCAGCGCGCCGGAAATGACGGTACTGCTGGGTGGCCTGCGGGTGTTGAACACCAACGTCGGCCAGAGCAAACACGGTGTGTTCACCCAACGGCCGGAAGCGCTGACCAATGACTTCTTCACCAACCTGCTGGACATGGGCGTGGAGTGGAAGCCGGTGTCGGATGCCCAGCAGGAGTTTGAAGGGCGTGATCGCAAAACCGGTGCGGTGAAGTGGACGGGCACCCGGGTTGACCTGGTCTTCGGTTCGAACGCGCAGTTGCGTGCGCTGGCCGAAGTCTATGCCAGCGCCGATGCGCAGCAGAAATTCGTCAAGGACTTCGTGGCTGCGTGGACCAAAGTGATGAACCTGGATCGTTTCGACTTAAACCGCACTGTCTAGAGGAGATGTTGTCATAACGCTGGCATTACCGGCAAAAAGTGCCTCGGCTCGCCCTCCGGCTCCGACATCAGCGGAGGGCATCCAGCGACCATAAACCTTGGCGATCATGGTCCAGTCTTTGTGGCCAAGTTGCTTGGCTACCCACATTGGATTCTCGCCAGCAGAGAGCATCATCGAGGCATAGGTGTGGCGACTCTGATAGGGTCGCCGCCACCTAACACCTGACTTCTTCATCGCCGGCATCCAGATGACCCGGTAAATGTATCCGGCATGCTTCCAAGGCTCTCCGGTGATTGTATTGAGAAACACCCTGCCGCCAGCCAGGAAGGTCAACTCTTTCTGCTTGAGCAACGCTTCTCGCGCCGGAGCCAGTAACTTCACGGTGCGCCTTCCTGATAACGTCTTGGTCGACTCTGGCTCTTTTGCAGCTCTCGTTTTGGCCCTGACGATCCTTACCTCCCCCGCGATCCAGTCGATATCCCCCCATTCCAAGGCGATCAGTTCGCTGGGCCGAAGACCTGTCCAGAAAGAGAACTGCAATTGCGGCCACGTGTCGCCCCTGGCGGCAGCCAATATCGCCAGTTGCTCCTCACGAGTGAAGGGGTCAACGTCATCTTCCTCCTTGAGCTGTTCCCGATTCTTGTAGGCCCATCCAGAAAGCGGATTGCTCTCCAAGATTTCATCCTCAACTGCGTCGTTAAGTGCAGAGCGAAAGCAGCTCTGTACGTTCATCAGCGTCTTGTTGACCACCTTGTAGGTCGACATCTTTTCTCTGATGATCTTTTTTGACAGTTCATTAAGAGGCAGGTCGCCGAACATCGGTTTGAGGATTGCGCGGATTGTCGATTCGTAGAACGCGACCGTGCTTGATTTGAGTGTCGGAGTTTTCCGCTCCAGCCATTCTGTCAGGTAATCCCCAATGGTTTGTCTGGCATCGGTGCGCCTGAATGCGTCGGCGCGCTTCGACTTCGGGAACGTTGCGGCATAATCGAAAGTACCGTTCGCGATCGAATACTCAATCGCAACCTTGTGCTGCTCGGCCTTTTTCAGGTTAGCGGCGGTGGGCTTGAGCGCGATGCGCTCACGACACCTGACGCCCTGGTATTGGAAAGTGATTTCGATACTACTTGCAGATGCGGCGCGGACGCCTCCCCCATCTCGACCCATGAGTAATATCCCTCTACGTCTATTAAAATTCTGCCGTCTGGCGCTTTCCGCCAAACAAGGTGTTTCGGCCATTTGCCGTCGCGGATTTTGGTTCTGATGGCATCGGGGGTATAGCCCGACTCCCGAGAGAACTGCTCTACGGTCTTGTATCTGACCATGTGCATGCTCCATGCCGCGCGTGGCGGCAGAAGGTGGTTAATCCCAGTCGTGGCTGAGCTTGGGGTTGATTGGTGGTGTGCACTGAAGCGTGGCGAGATCCAGCAGAGTGAAGTGGCCGTCCATCCATCCGGCTGTGTCGATGTAGTGGACGTTCCCGAGCAAGGCCGGCTGTCGCAGCGGGGTGTGGCCCACCACCAAGGCGCGTAAACCTTCAACGCCACACATCTCGCCGTCCTGAATACGGCTACGCGACCACATGCAGCTGTTCTGCACCAGCTTCAGCCGCTTGTTGCTCTCGGGCGACTCCAGCTCAGCGCGCAGCTGCTCCCATGAAGAGAAAGGGCAGTCGGCGTGGACGATCCCGACCAGTCCGCCAGGTGTCTCGACTTCGATGGCGATCGGCAGCTCTGCAAACTGGGTGGCAAACTCCCGCTGCTCATCCCAGGCCAAGCCGGCGAACCAGGCGCCGCCGTTGTAGACCCAGTTTTCCGAATCGCAGGTATCGAAGCGCACCACATAGTCATCATGGTTTCCACGTACCGGGTGGAACCATGGCTTGTCCAGCCAGGTGAGAACGTCGCGGCATTCCGGCCCGCGGTCGACCAGATCGCCGACACTGAACAGGCGATCCGCCGACGGATCGAAGCCGGCAACATCAAGCGCGTCCTGTAGCCTGGTGAAGTGCCCGTGTATGTCGCCGACCGCGAAATCCCGGCCAGCCGTGTTTGCGGCGAAGCGCTTCACGCGCGACACCTCGATATTTTCGAGCATGTGGGTTCCTCGCCCGCCGTTCACCGGCAGGCTGGTAAGTGGATTGTGGAAATCAGATGAAGGGCGTCAGGCAGATTGAGCGGGTGGGCTATGGTTTATTGGTTCGTCTCGTCAGTTGCGTACACGCTATCTCCCCTGAAGGTAGCTGGCGGGACGAGCTCGTATCGTTATGGCTCTGCCCCATGACAACCTGAGCAAGTGAGCTATTATCGAAGCTTGCGTCCCATCAGTTGCCGAACACCTGTCCGGTTCATTTCGGCGGCTGGTGGGGCGGTTTATATTTAGCGCGGCCCCTTGTAGCAGTACACGTAGGCGAACCAGGCGAAGGCGATCATGATTTCGCCTCCGCGCGGACGGCAGCGACAATCTCTTCCTGTTTGTCGAATTTGCTCTTGCCGTAGTCAGCCGGAACAGTCACGACATCGCCGTCCGCCAGATAAACCTTCACCTGCGCATCGAAATCGCTGACAACGATCTTCGAGACTTGGCTGGCAGCGACGTGGACTTTTTCGGTCAGCTTGATCATGGCGCCACCTCGCGGCGAGCCCACTGCACGTACGGGCCGTCCTCAGTATCGAAAATCCCCATCAGGAACCACTCTGGCCCTGGCGATTCGGGATTCCAGGCGGTGCACGCGGCATCCTCTTCTGGCAGGTCGTACGTCTCGTCTCCCGAGTGCCAGCCTTTCAGCTCTAACCCTTGTTCTGCTACCCATGCCCTGTACGGCGCCGGATCTTCGCCTCCATCGAATTCAGGGATGCCTGGGTGCCACCACCAACCGTCTTTGTCGCGCTTCACTTCGACTGGGCCAAAGGACTTCGGGCTGTGGTTCGGGCAAGGCATCACGTAAAGCACGTCGGAGTACTCACCACCGCCGGAGCTGAACTCCATCTGGCAGCCGCACTTCGCCGGCTCGCCATTTACGAACGTTATCTTTTCTTCAGGCATGACTTCGTCCTTGCCGCTATAGCGGCTGACTTTGAAGGGGGAGGGGGTTACAGATGGTTGGAGTACAGATGTACTCCTTTCGGAATCAAACGCCCGGGCGGCCTTTGAAGGCGAGCCAAATATAATGGCGGCCTTTGGCGGTGACCTTGATCTTGTCCATCTGCTTGTTCCAGCTGATCAGGCGAAGCTCTTCAAGGATGGTGGTCAACGTGTGGCCCTGGTGCCAGGCGGCCAGCGTCTTGATGCAGCCTTGGGCCAGCAGGCCTCGGTAATCGGTGTGGCCGAAGTTGGTGCCCTGGAACACGGCCTGCATCTGCTCGTCTGTGACAAGGTCGGTGACAGCCTTTATGTCCGGGTCACGCCGGTAGCATTTGTGGGTCATGGTCATTCGCCCTGGTTGGCTAGCATGTTCAGGCGCATGCCCGATGTGCCGGGGATTTCATCGCACCGCTCTACCTTTTCTGGCTTGAGTGCGGCACTGATTCTGGCCAAAAGACCGTACAGCCTGTCACCACCATCCTCACGCTGCATGCCAGCGTGGTAGTCGACGCTGCGTCGGGCCTCGTTGAGCAACTCTTCCAGATCATCAATGCGCTGACCGGCCTCCAGACTAAGAAGGGCGAAGTCATCGTCTGCCTTGTCCAGTCGCTCATCCGCGGAGGTCAGGCGCTGTTGCAGGGCTTCACGCTCTTCCCGCAACACATGCCCCCGCTCGCCGGCAGCTACATAGGCTTCCTGCAGTTCGCCGATTCGGTCTTGGGCCTGGTCGACGACCTTTTGAGCTTCGTGCACATCGATCCAGTTGCCTGCACGGTCCTCCAACTTTTGAATACCGGCGTCTGAAGGCTTCAGTAGGAACATGTAGCGCGGCAGGGCATTCAGCTTGTCCCAGAACTCCTTGCCTGGGCGCGGCGCGAGTGCTGTGTTGGATTGATTTTCTGTGGGCATGGGGCGTCCTATGCCGGGTCATGCCCGGGCGGTGGAGGGTGTTGGTTTGACAGGTTTCGGATATAGCGGATGATTGGAGCTCACCCACAGCAATCAGGATTTCAACGATGACGTTTCACGCGAACCATCAAGAAAGTGAGCCGATGTACATAAACCCAAAAGATGCAATCTGCTTCGATTGTGGGCGTCCATTAGAAGGGGCCTCCGTCCGGTACGACGGCTATGCATTTTCCGGGTCAGGAGGCGGTCATTCCATATACCTGCATACCGTCTGCGCTTCCGAAATGGCCCAACGGCTAATTTGTGATGCATGGCCAAATCGCCGAGCAAAGTGATTCGTGTCATGCGGCCGCTTTCAGTGCCTCAATGATCCGTTGCCCGGCCAGAGGCGGCACCGCATTGCCAGCCATGTGCATCGTCAGCCGATGATTGTCCGGGCGCTTCGTATCAGCCGGGAATGACATGGCAGCAAGGGCCTCGTTCGCCGAGAGCATTCGCATCTCGTCGCCTCGTACCAGTGCCCAACGGTCAAGCGTGGTGATGGTTCCGATCGGTCGGTTGATGTCGCGCCCGGTCAAGCCAGAGCCCTTGCCGTAATAGGGCATGATGAATCGCTCGCCGAAGCGTTCGCGGCCATTGCGCACCCGCTCCAGAGTGGCTTGGGCCCGGCCTGGCTTCTCGATTGGCGACCAGCGGCCGGCATCGAAGTCGAGGAAATTGGAGGCCGGCACATGCTGACGACGGTGCAGCTCGAGCATCAGCGGCGCCTTGCTGCGGGTCAGGACCAAGAACAGTCGCACCCGATGCTGCGGTACCCCTAAGTCGGCGCAATCCACTACGTGCGGTGCTATCTGATAGCCCAGCGCCCGCACTGCAGCGACCCAGGCCGGGTACAGCGCCCAGTCGGTGAATTCCTCGACGTTCTCCACCAGCCCAGCTTCAGGCCGGTGGAACTCCAGCGCCGACACCACTGCCCAGGCTGTCGAGCGCGAAGAGTCGTGCTGCGGATTTCCCGACTTCTTGCCGCGAGCTTTCGAGTGCCCTTGGCAACATGGAGAGGCCAGCAGTAGATCGTGGGCTGGCACCTTCTCCCATTGCGCCTGGTGCAGATCTTGGCAGACATGCTGCGTGTCCGGGTGGTTGGCGCTGTGCCACTCAACCGCAACCGGCCAGTGGTTAGCGTCCCAAAGAACGTCGATGCCGGCATTGCGGGCACCAGTTGACCATCCGCCGAGGCCGGCGAACAAATCGATTGCTGTGGGCATGGGGATATCTCCCGGATATAGTTGATAGTTCACAGTTGGAGGGAACACGTATGGATGTTTTTCTGGCTTCGGGCGGGTCAGCAGCTCTATTTGCTTTGGTACTCTGGCTCGCAAGGAATTTGATAATTACAAGATTGACAAAATCGGTTGAAAGCGAATACCAGCGCCTGCTGGAGTCTTATAAGTTCGATCTCAGAAAATCAGAAGAGTTGTTTAAGGCCGATCTGAAAACGAAAGAAGTAGAAATTGCTGCTCTGCGAAGTGGAGCTTTGTCTGCGATATCAAATCGGCAGTTATTGTTGGATAAAAAGAGAATGGAAGCTTCTGAGGAGATTTGGGCTTCGGTTGTCTCACTAGGGGCGTTTAAATTTGTATCTACTTGGATGTCTTGGATAAAGTTCGAGGAAGCAGCCGAAGCTGCAAAAAAGGATCCAAATATTCGTAGAATTGTGGAGGTTTTAGATAAGCAGATAGATCCTGAATTCATAAAAAATCAACTGGTCCCTGTAGGAGCACGTCCATTTGTCTCACCAATGTTATGGGCGTCTTATAGTGCCTATACCCATGTAATGATGCAGGCCGTAATGCGCGCATTTGCGATTAAACATGGTGTTGGTGCAAGTGTGTTTGATGATAAAAAATCTGCTGATATTTTAAAGCTCGTTCTCCCGCATCAGGCTTCTTACATCGATAAATTTGGTCCTTCGTGCTATCACTATCTCCTCGAAGAGCTTGAGGAAAAAATAATCAAAGAAATACATCACTCTATTTCAGGTGCTTCAACCGACGATGTAAGCATCCAGCAGGCTGCAGCTGTGATCAAAAAGTGCAATGAAATTGCGACTCCAACCGAATAAAGTTGGGTGAAAAAATAATTCTTGATCTCTTTGTCGGCTGGCGTGATTCGTTGAAGTGGGGTAGGTTCAGACGTTTTTAATGGGAGAAGAAGATGAATAAGGAAACGACGGCAAAACCCTGGCTATGGTGTGCAGGGCTTTTTGCTCTTTTCGTCATTCTCTGTGTTGCCGGTATGTATGTATCGGTTTTTTCAACTTACATACTTAATGATCAAGAGAAGTGGGGGCAGTTCGGTGATTATTTTGGAGGTGTTTTAAATCCAGTTTTATCATTTTTTGCTTTCATAGCGCTGCTGGTTACTCTGCGGATGCAACTTGTTGCAAATGAAGATGGTGAGCGCAGGCACAACGAACAACTGAAAGAACAGCGCCTATTTCAGCTTATTGGCCTGATGAATGAAAACGCTTTGAGCACCAAAATTCGTGCAGACGAGTTTGATAGTGCCGAAGCTATAGGTCACGAAGCACTGCATTACTCCCTCGTAAATCTAAGAAGCTCATTATCTCGACTAGCCCGTATAGAGCACGATCCTGTAATAAGTGATCTAGAGCTCTTTCAAACACTGGAATATAAATTTAAAGTATGGCGAAAGTACTACTGGCCAGCTATTGGGTTGTATGTTGACTCGGTTTTTTTAGTTCTTGATTTTATTCTTAGAGAAAAATCCAGCGATAGTTTTAAACAGTTCTCTTTGAGAGCTTTGCGCGTCCAGCTTTCAGAAAGTGAGCGGCTGCTGTTATGGTATTCTGCTATGTTCACAGCTGAATATGTTATTTATCTGGAGCCGCTTCAACAGTCGGGCTTTATAGATGACTACGAGGGGTCTCTTGATGATCAAATAAAACCCTGGCGCGAAAGGATGATTCAGTGCAGTCGTCTGTGGTCCCATATCGAAATCGAAAAGCGCTCTACCAATGCATGAGTCGCCGTCGTGGCATATTCACCTCGATAGCATACTCGGCGTGGGGGTGTTTACACTTCGGTGCCGGTCTTAGCGAACTCTTCAAGCTGTCGCGACCACTTTTCAGAAACGACGATTTCAGGTCGCGACATGCTTGCGAAGCGAGTGGACTCATCGGCAGGCGCTGCGGCCAGGTTGATCAGGAACGTCGATACCGTTTCCTGCCATTCTTCGAAGTCGTGGCGCTCTCCGAGCACCTGAAGCGCATCATTGAGCGCTTTCGACACAATCAGCGACCGCTTCTCGGCGCCGATCCGGCCCAGCAAAGCTTTCTCCTTGGCGCGCTTGTCCCGCTGGATCTGCGCATTGTCTTTGGCCATGGCGTGCCTCTTCAATTCCGTGGGCCGGTAGATCCAGCCATGTCTGTCGTCGGCGCTGGCGCACCTGGTTGTTGATACGTCTCATGCTGCTCTCTGCTGATTCCAGACACCCACGGCGTCGAACACCCGGGCGGCCTGTTCTTCAGTCAACGATATCTCGGCGGGAATGGCGATCCAGCCCGACGCGACCCGGTGATTCGGATTGCTCTCGGTGACCAGGTCCTTGTAGGTTTCTTCGATCACGTCTTCGAGGTGCGCGGCCAGATAGTTGCCTTGGGGCGCAACCTCTACCGATTTGGTGTAGCGGTGCCCGCGCTGATCGCGGCACTGGACGCTGAGGTAGATCGTCCAGCGGTGGGCGAAGTCGCATACCGCGTCGGCGATGCGCTGGCCGGGCGGGATGTTCTTGCAGTTCTTCCAGTTGATCATGCCCTGGCGGCCGCTTGGATCGATATTCACCACCGCGACGTGGTTGGTGCTGAGCAGCGCCCGGCACGATCGCTCGATACGGGCGCGCATGTTGTTGGGTTTGCGCTTGCTCATAGTGAGTCCGCCATTTTGCGCAGAGCCTGGCGCTCGGTCCGACCCGGAGAGATGCGTCGGCGCTTGAGGACTGTCTCAGGATCTATTTTCTGTGAGCGGGGAGGCAGTAGCGGGTTGCGCGGTGGGTTTTTCAGTTGGGCTATCTGCCCGCCGGCTGCCAGGTACAGGGCGACCCGGTCATTGATGGATTCCGCGGTTTGTCGCTGCTGCTCGATGAGGTTGAGGTGATTGCTGATCATGATCAAGCTCCTAATCTATGTGCTTGCGCCCGAGCTTTGTCCGCGACCTCATCAACCATGCGATTCAGTTCCAGGTTGAACTGGACAAGCTCTTTGTGCAGGTTGGCGATGTAGTCTTCGTCGCGATAAATCGTTTCGACGTAGAGCTGGCACTCTTCATCTTGACGAGAATCGAACGACAGAAAGTCCCACCATTTCCGTCCCGTAACGAACATGCAGCCTTGGACCTGCGGCATGTGCTCCTCGGGCATGCCTTCGAGCCAAGTCCTGACGTGTATCGCCTCATTGAAAGGGCACTTCGACTCGGTCCCGCCGTCATCGTTTATGAGGCCGTCTGGCGAGCATCCGAGCCAGTCGTACTTCGGATGAACGATGAACTCTGACGGCACGACGATGTTGCCGGTCAGCATCTCGTAGGCATCCTGAGCCTTCTGTTCTTCGGTGTGACCCCACTTCATGGAAGCGCTGCTGACGTTGTGCTTGGATTTCTTTGCCAGACGCTCGAAGCACAGTTCGCGCATGTATGAGGTGCGCGCGCCCATGGGCTCGCGCTTCCCATTTTTGTCAGGCTTCCCCCAAGCCATCACGTCTTTAAACCGGCTGGCTGTCACTCGGCCAGATCGGTCTGCATGCCACTTTTCAGTGCCCTGAAGTTCCGCTCTCACTACGCCGCTTCCTCGGCCTGACCCAGGCCATCATTGGTGCCAGTCATGTCGGTAAAGTCGCCATCAACGGTTGCCGCCATGTTCTTAAGCGCTTCGTGGCACTCCAGGCCGATTGCTGCACGTTGTTTCGGCTTGAGACCTGCCCAGGCTGTCGCATAGGCGTCGATGTCCTGCCGCTTCGCGACGACCAAAAGGTCTGCGAATACTCCGTCTATTTCCGGCGACGGGGATTTCGGGCCGAACGAAACACCAGCAGCGGCAGCGGTATTTGAAGCCTGCTTCGCGGGGGTGATATCGATTTCGCCGCCGTATGAGTCTTCGAACTCATCGGGTGTATAGACGCCGAGGATGACGTCAGGGCAGAAGAGTCGAGCCCATTTTTTTGTCACCAAGTAGGCAATCTGCTGCTTCGGATCCTCCGCCCAAAGCGTGGAGTTCCGGGTGCGCACCTGGGTGAGCAGAAGCTCCAGTGTGCGCGGTTCGTCTTCGCCTTTGAAGGTTGCCCAGACCTTGATCCCGAGACCCTTCTCATCGTCAAAGCTCCAGGCAGGAACGCGGTATTTCTTGAACTCGCCAGTGTCCTCGTCCTTCTTGGTTTTGCTGGTGACTTCGCGCATTTTGCCGATGACGTTTTCCCAGGCACCGAACCATTCGAAGTTCAAACGACCCTTCACCGGTGCCTTGGAGGTGATCACTGCGTTGACGAGCTGCGCCTCGTAGCTCAATGCACCGCCGTTGACGATGAACGTCTTCTGCGCAACAGCGAATGGGTTCATCTGCCACTGCATTGCTTGTAGCACCACCGCCATGCAGTCAGCTTGATTGCCCTTCAAATGCTTGGGGACTGTGGTCACGCCCTTCGACATCATCAGCGCGAGGTCGCTCATCGACTTCATGGTGCCAGGATCGAGGATGAGCGCTGCCGCGTTGTGCGAAGGATCGTGGTAAGTGGCGAGGCCCGTTGGTGCTTGAGTGTCTGAGTCGGTCATTGCGCTCTCCGTGGCCGACAAGGAATGTGTCGGCCTTTCGATTGAAAGGTGGTTAGAAGCGGATGGCACGAAGCCAGGCGCGAGCAGTATCGAGGTCCACATCGAAACCCAGGGCTACAACCTCGACAATGTCGTCGACTGATGGCGCGGTCGTAGTCACATCGTCGGATTCAGCAGTCAGCGCATCTGTGCTGATGGGGGCGACTTCAACCTTTTCTGCGACCAGAGGCGTAGCTGCGATAGTGACCGGGGTCGGTGCGGAAGCCTGGGCGCGCAGGCGGGCCAGTTCTTCCTGATCACGCTGATACTGGGCGTCGCGTTCACGCTGCTGGCGCTGCTGCTCTTCCTGCTGCTCACGCTGTTGGCGTTGCTGTGCTTCCATGTCGCGGCGCTGTTGGTCCAACTCGTCCTGCTGTTGCTTCAGACGCTTGCGATCTTCCTCGGCGCGTTGCTTGCGCAACTCTTCAGCTTCGGCATCAGCAATGCGCTGCCTCTCGCGCAGCTCGTCGAGCTCTTTCTGTTGGGCCAGCAGCTTGGCGGCAGCCTCTTCTCGTTCAACCGCAGACCTGTGCAGCGTTTCAAGCTGCTCAATAGCGTTGTCGCGAGCGATGGTGCCTTCAGCTTCGAACTCGGCATATTCTTCGGGAAGGATTACCGAATCCTTGACGCTTTGCAGAATGCTTGCGACATCGGCAGCGCTACGGTTTGCATAGGCGGCAGCGACGGAACTGAAGCGGGTAATCTTCGCCCGGATGGCTTCGACACGTTCAGCTTCGACTCGCTCGCGCTCGGCTTTGGCATCAGCTACGCGCTTTTCTTCGGCCTTGATTGCTTCGTCAACAGGCGCCTCGATTGCCAAGACTCGATCCTTCAACGCCTCGCCGAACTCCTTAACCTGGTTGACGCGAGCCTGGGCATCTTTGACTTTCTGTTGATAGGGGACGAGCGCCGTCTTGGTGGTTTGCGCCAGGGCATAGCGCACGTCGCGGATGTCGACACGAACTTCCTTCGCATTCGCCAAACCTTCGCTGGTCGAGCAGTCAACGACCAACTTCGCGTAGGTGGTTTCCAGACGAACGATCTGCTCTTCGTGCGGCCGATATTCGGCGATGTCGGTAACGGCAACCGCAGGGACGACAGGTTTTTGAGAGTCCTCGGTTTCGCTCATTTCGAGCGATTCTTGCGCGAGTGCTTGTTTAATATTTGCGGACATGACAATTCCTTGCCGCGCGGTGCGCAGCCTTGAAGGGTGTTGGGTTTACTGAGTGACGCGATCAGCCAGAGCGCTGAGCAGCATCAGAAGGGAGAGGGTGGTGATGGCCGAGAAAGATCCGCGCCAGATCAGCAGGCGTCTCACCCGCTGCCGCTGAGTCACGACAACCGCGCGATAAGCATCCCGCGCCGCGACTGGATCTTGATGCGGGTTGGCAGATCAGCGACCAGAAAAAAGCCCTGTCGGTGCAGGGCTTCGGTCATTGCTTTTGCGTTGCGGGCGATGATGGTCATGCTGCGACTCCCTGTGTGATCGATGCGTTGTAGGTGGCGTAGATCTGGTCGATACGCGCCCTGTAGTGCCGGTGTTCGTCTTCATTGATGGCACGCAACATGAAGGCCAGCGTGATTGACGATGTCGCCGCGGAACTCGCGTTGGGCTTGCCAAGGTCGCGGATCATGTTGTCGATCTCACCCTCGATCCAGGTAACCGCCGTCTGGTGGTCGCGTTGTTCAGCGTTCATGTGCGCCTCCGCCGGGAGGGCAGATCATTTCCATTTTCACCATGGCCAGGCCAATACGTCGCTTGAGGCTTTTGCGCTCTTCCAGCAAGCGCGTGTCCCGATCGGTCAGCGCCTGGGTGCGAATCTGCTCGGCAGCCTCGTAGTCGTGGAACTCCTCGGGCTGCGATCTTTTCTCGCGCCCCCAAGCGTCGTAGCGCCTGTCCCACTCTCGGGCCTGCGCGCTATCTGCATAGCTGGTTGACATGGTCGCCTCCAGACTGGCGGGGTGTTGATCCAACAAAACTCGGCTGCACTCATCCATTCCGCTGGTTGCCGTTGGGCGCGGAGGGGAGTGCACGCGGGTGGTGTCGGTCTGTGGGAGCGAGATGGTTTGTTTGGGCAGCTTTTCGACTACCAGCGCCCGGAATAGAGCGCTTTCACCTGTAGGAGCGAGGCTGAAGCAGCATTGGAATGTCGGTCCTGACCAAGTTGCCTAACTACGTCCGCCCGTTCGCATACAAACAGTTGGCCTGGATCAGCTTTTTTCATGGGGCGCCGACATTCCGATGCAGCCTCTTTCGAGGCGCTCGGGCTTGCTTGTGGCTCACTGCAAGCAGGTGTTTCGACTCCCTAGTGAGATAGGGCTGCCATTCCTTGCTGCCGATACCCGACAAGGCTGGTCGAGAAATCATCTAGCCAGCGCTAGTAACACTGGCCTCACAGATCGGCTCTGTGGGTTGACGCAGGTGGGCGGTTATAGGCCGCAGTTTCGTCCGCATCCGTCTGCCCACTCGCTGAATGGGCAGAGGTGATGCTGGCGGTCAGTCGTCTTCGCCATGAGCGAGCATCTTTTCGATGTCAGCGGCGCCGGGCTTCTTCCAGTTCTTGATCTGGCCTGTTTCCAAGTCGATGTTGAGGATCAGGTAGTCGCCGTAGTGGTCACCCGGGAAGAAGTCCGGCACGTAGCCTTCATAACTTCCGACTTCTTCACCCTGCGCATCCTTGAGGCCGGCAGCGAAGCCGTCACGCACCTTGATGTGCAGGTGCAGCTCGGTCACGTCGACCTGCACCGTTTTCTGCTGGTTGATTTGCATGCTGCTGTCTCCGGTTGATTTTCCGGATGACCCTGTTGCCAAGGTCATCGAGGAAATCTGTTGTCTCCACTACGCGCATCGCCGGATTCATATCTCTGGCCAGGTCACACATTTCGTGTCCGGTGTTCTTCCTGGCTGGCTTGCGTGGTTTCGCGCACTCACATGTGGGAGTACGGCCAGTTCCAGAGCTGGCGATGGCATCGACTGTTTATTGCTCGCCCTTACCGGTTGCAACCCGGGGTAGTCGATGGCGAGGATCCTGAGTTGTTAAAGAGCAGCGGATCTCTCGACCCTTCGCAGCTGGTCCCGATGTGGGGACTGGGTTGCGATGAAGGTAAATTAACCGCCGGTTTATATATCGTCAATACCGGCGGTTAATTTATTTTTTAATCTGATGCCGTATGCTTGGCTATAGCTGGATATGCATACAGTATTTGGAGGTGGGAATGGCAAAGGCGAAAAAACAGGGGAATCCATTAGAGCGGCAGGAAATGAGCGGTATTGAAAGGCTTGGCTTACGCGTCTCATCAATGATCAATCACCCGGTTGCGCAGATTCAGCGCTGGGTGACGATCCACCGCCTGGACACGGATGGCGATCGGGAGTGGGAGGAAGTGATGGGCTTGCTATCCGAGACGGACGGCATAGACATGACGTTCAACGACGATGAGTCGGTGACGCTGAGGTGGGAGGCCCTGGCTGAAGTAGATCGTGTAGCCGAAGTAGAGGATACGATGGAGGTGGAGGAGGTCGCGCCTTTCTGATGGATAGAAAAAAGCCCGCGCTGAGGCGGGCTTCGATGATGGAGCCGGGGCTAGTTGGAGAATTTGATTTCGGTAGCAAGGGCTTCTTTTGCTGACTGATATGCAGCCTTAGCCCGCATATCAGTTGGGCTATACGGGCTCATAGTCATGAGATAGGTGGACCATTTTGCGTACAGGTCCTTGCTAAGCTCAGCTTGCTTGGCGGGTATCTTGGCTGCCTTAAGGCGTGCAATAGCCTCATCACCTTGAGATCTGGAGTGCTTGACGCACTCTAAAAGCGAATTGCTGTATTCAGCAATCATTGCTTGATTCCCGTACCGCACAGCTGTCCCGCCCGTAGTTGCTTCCAGATCACACTGCCAAGCCGGCAGATCAAGTTGGCGCGAGAAATTAAGAGCCGCCGCCGAATTGGGGTCGTACTTAAACTCAATGGGCTTGAAGGCATGAGGTGTCCGTGTTGGTGCCGCTGCATTCGTCGGTCTTTGTTGGGGAGCCACACAGCCAGCCAAAGAAATTGCTGCAACCGTGAGCAGAATGGTGGTTCTCAAACGCATGGTATCCCTCCCGTAATTGAGCCCGAACTCTACCATTCGTGGCACGCAGCCACCATTGGATGGCTCAGTCCTCGGGATCAATCTCCTCCTCAGGCTTCCACCTGGCTATCAAGTCAATCAACAGTTCGGCGATGGCCTCGTTGTTGTTTTCCAGTACTTTTAGATGTTCGTTGATTTGATTGGATACAGCCGTGGAGCCGCTCTGGTCGATCCAAATGCCTATCTCCTCGATAGCGCAGCCTAAGGCCATGATGTTCTGATTGAGTCGGCTGAGTAGGGCGGGGGTAGGGTCGTCTGGTAGGGGCATAGCCGCGTCTCCTGTGTCTAAGAAAAGCGTAGCAGCTAGCTAAAAGCGCGCGCTTGGCGGGCTTTCTTTTCTAAGGTTCGCTATGGCGTGTGACCGAACTGCGATCTGAAGTCATTCTCCAATTTTTGGCAGGCGCCGCCAGCGTAAAGGCCTTCCTCGCGATGACAAAGATTAATGAGGGCTCGCACCCGAGACTTCGCTTGGCTTTCCGGGCTATTGCCGACTATTGCGCCGAAGGTAAGAAATAATATAAGAGCAGCAAAAATTCCAAGTACTATCTTGCCGAACACTCCGAAGCGAGGACTTAGAGGGGGATCTGGCAGTTCCGCGAGGCCATACTCACGATCAGCATGGCAGTACTTACATCTAATTGCTGCAGGATTGATCGTTTCTGCGCAATACGAACATTTCAATTCATCTGAGTCCATCAACACCCCCTCCATATTTAAGTCGTAACTTTACCATGACACGTAGCTACCATTGTCGGGCAGGAAAGGCCAGAAACAAAAGCCCGGCGCTGGGCCGGGCCTTCGATGAGAGGAGATTTTGGCTATTGCAGCTGATCAGATTTGTGTTCTTTGAAATATTCTTTTTTGCCAGCCGCGGACTCAATGTTCCGAAAGGTGCGTCCATCGGCTGCACAAAGCATGGACCTACCATCTCTGAGCATTAGTGAAAATGTTATTTCTTCCTCTTCACCTGCCAGCATCAGACCCGCAAAGGCACCAATCGGACCGAGTACCATCGCGCCGGCTAATCCCAGACTGACAGAACTCGACACATCGCGGCGCGAGCTTTCGCTGACTAATGAAACGTCACGGATCTCTTGTGTGGATATCTTTAGTCCTGGCCACGGGTAAACGACTGTCTCTATGGTGATAACACCGGGCTCATACGTTGCATGCCCATCAAGAAAATCTCCTGCCAAGATTTTTATTTTTGCCATACGGCATCCTCCCTGCATCCTCCTACAAGAAAAATTCAACGCTCAGACGGTTGTGGCGTCAACGGGCTGTGGACGAGAAGCATTGATTGTCCGACTGTTGGAAGGCCACAAATGAAAAGGCCTGCTAAGGAGCTGCCTGTCTGGACTGAAGTCGCAAACCGAGTAGGGCTGGCGCCGATCTTACTTGCGCATTGCATCAGGTGGGCAGGACGCATCACTCCACCAGTGCTTACCGTCCTTCTGCATCAACCTGGGGGGTTAGAGAGCTCGTGAAAGTGCCGCGGCTTGCTTCCGGAGTTAGAGTGAAGGTTCGGCTCGGTGAAAGGCCACATACCAGGTCGCCTTGTCGAAGGCTTCAGAGGAGGCATTGGTGGTCGGAAAGATTGGTGTCATGCGACGGCTTCTTCTCATAGTGGTACCAGGGTAGATGGAGCACACCATTCGTGTGCTCGTCCTGAATTATGCCGAGTCGTTCAGATTATTAGCGAAGGATAGATACAAAGGCCCGGCGCTGGGCCGGGCTTCTCATCATAGGGTCTTGAAAGTCAGCGGGAGCTTCCGGTCGAAAAAGCTTGGATCTGTTGCAATCAATCTGCTGCCTTGTTCACCTAGCGAGACACCTCTGACCGTAAAGTAAGCTCCTTCAACTTTTACTTTCTGGTTGATCAGTTTTTGCCAGATGTACTTTTCCCCATCTGGCAGTGTATCCCTCATGTCTACTAACCCGATCCCATGCTGCTCACCTACGTTGGTCAATGACTCGAGGTACAGCCAGCCAGACCACGGACCAGTTCCTTGTTTGACATAGCCAAGCAACCTTTCCTGACGCGGGGGTAGGTTATTCGGTACCCCTTCGATCTTATAGTCGGGATCGCCTTCTATGACGTAATCGGCCGAGGTGATAGGGATTTCGCGTGCAAGATCTTTTGCATACTGCAAGGTCCGATCCGTCGCGGCTCCAGCTTTTTTGAACGCTCCACCAACGCCATCGTTTTTTAGGAAAATCGCGTAAGTTTCGAGGTTTATCTTAGACATAAACAGAATGACATTTCCCGTACGTTCGCCTTTGAAGTAGCTGTAAAGCGTGTCGTCCATACTGAAGCCGGCTTTTTCAAACGCTTTGTTCATGTACTTGGCGTAAACGTAGGATTGCTCTGGTGTAGGGATGGCAAATTTTGGCACTCTAGCCATCTCGCTGTTGAAGTCATCGTCGTAGTAGTCCTTGAAGGCATTTACGATCTTTTGCGCTGAGACCATGTCCAATGGGGCTGCGGGTTGAGCTGCGTGAACGACGGTGCACAGGAACAGTAGGCAGGACGATATGAGCAATCGAAACATGGAGGCATCCTTGAGGTACGGCTGGCAAATCTCCATGCGGCCAGCCCATGATTCAGGGCGCTTTCAATCCACCGAAATGGAGGTTGAATGCGTGAGGAGTCACCATGGGATCGGCCGGATGTAATCAATCTTTAGCTTTCTACAGTGCGCTGAGAGTTCGAGGTGTTTGGGAGGAGCGGGACAGAAAATGAAAAAGCCCGGCGCGAAGCCGGGCTCTCTATCGATGGGCCAAATCCCTCTGACTGAGTGCATTGTGCTGGGTAGGTGTGACGATGGCGTGACAGGGCGGATACGAAAAGCCCGGCGCAGGGCCGGGCATTGATCTCTATGTGAGATTTCTTTTCATGCAACTTTCCCTGACCACCAGTTGATCGTTTTAATGGCGAGATCATCGGTTGAAGGCGCTTGGATGATTTCCACTCCAGAGCGCATCAATCGGTCTAATTGTCTACCGATAACATCTGAAACCCTTTTGAACTCTACAGGATCCATGCCGCTTTTTTCTGTCGGAACGAGAATGGAAAGAGCTCCTTGGCGGTCCGTATTGCTGGTTACAAGCATTAGATCTGAAGAAGCCTGAAGTATGTTCTTTTCAGCTACTACTGGACTTTTATACCAAACCGAAACGACTGATCCTACCGCTGATGAGCTAAGAAGTGGTGCATCGACATCAATGGTTTTTCCATTCTTCAAGCTGAGCCGATAACGTTCTTCCTTAATAATCGACGACGCTGAGAGCTCCATGCGCTGCCTCATGATTTGGAATAACCCGTCGCGGAGCTTAGGTGTCGACGTGTACCTGAAGGCGTTGTTTTTTGCTGAGCCTTTAGGATGGCCCAAAGTAACCACATCTTCGAAAAACTCGTTGACCACCGCCTCTGCTGACTCCCCGGCAGCAAACAGCTCCGGTCCCAGACGAACGTTGCCACTAATTTCATCCGGTAAACCAGCACGGCTTTCGTACACAAACTCTTCGATATCATGAAGATAATGTGTCAGCTCGCGAAGGTTCACCCGCTCGCCATATAGACATTTGAGTCTGTCAAACGTGTCTAACATGCGGACTTCTACGCGGCCCTGGTAACAGAAAGCAACGCCTACATTGAGGAATTCCCCTGCGTCCGTATCCATGCACATTTGAATCGTGCGCCAATGACCGCTCACACCCTGCCGGGCGGAGCTTTCTCCGATCTTGTGCTTTATCTTGGCGAAGATGGTCATACCATAAGGCCTACTGCCGAATTATAGTGTTGCGGTTCGAGCCGAGAAGATAAGAAGTCTAGCACCTGTGTGACTTCATCTTGCTCCAAAAATTCAGCAAGAAGCTCTCTCGCTTGACTTTCTGCTTTGCTCTTCCATGAGACTGAAAATGTGTTGTAGGCGAGTCCGCGAGCAGATCTGATAGGGGTCCTGCTGCTCCAATTTGGTACCAAGCTGTCGATCAGCTCTTTGAGTGCATTACGCAACTCCAGCGGGCTCGTTGCTAATCTGCTTGGATCCCATGAGGGGTGCCTGAAAAGCCTGCCGTGGTCAATCAATACTAATGAGCCTTCGGCATTCCCAAGCAGGTTCCCTAGGTGGCGATCAGTGTTCTCCGTCCATTCATCAAACGACACTATTCCCGGCGTCGATTTGTTCGAGGCCAAATCTGCAGCAATACGGGATAGGTTTTTTTGCCTTAAAAAGTCAGGTCCGTCCGAAGGGCAACCCACGACCAAGCTTGGATGTCTCATATCCTCGCTGAACCAAGCTAGGAATTCTGCTTGATCGCAGCCTTCCGGCATGGAGTTTGACAGCTTCTCTAGAACGGCCTCAGGTATTTGCTCTCGCCGCAAAACGATAACACCTGCGGTGCCAGGGACTACTAAACCGCAGGCTTTTGCGAGTACGTAGCCTAATGCCTCGCTTACAATAGATCTGTTCTCAGCTAGATTGTCGTCATTTAACGCAATTTTGTTTGGAAACGGTTTTATATAGCAGCGAAAAGACGCATCGCCAACGGCAACTTTTCCTCTAAATATTGCATTCTCACCTTTCGAGTCCACCTCGCGGAGCTGGCCGCGGAAGGCGTCGCCACCAAGCACTATAAACATCTGTCGATCCTTGATTCTTACTGTGTAAAACCGAATAGAGACCCTACATACCTTGAACGATCATGCTGTCCTGGTCATTCAACCTTCCCCCGCACAATCCTTCCCGCCTTCACCTCTTCCGCATACCCCGCCAGCCGCTCCTCATCCCCCTGAAACACCTTGATCATGCGCAGCAAGGCTTGGGCGTCGGCTTCATTCCCGGCCGCGCTCAATCGATCTGCGATCCGAACCAGCTCCACGGCTGACCACTTGAGGTCCGAGGCAATACCCTGGAGGTTACGACGCAAATCATCCAGCAACAGTGTGGTCACTCAGCTTTGCTCCTGCTTACTCGGCCGACCCTTACTTCCTCGGCATACTCCATCAGTCGATCAACATGCTCGTGCAGCTTTCCGATCTTCTCCATGGCTGCCAAGAACTCAGGTCCGGCGAAGGTCTTTGCCTCGCGGAAGAGGTCGTGCGCGGTATCTTCAAGAGTGGAGGCCGCGGCTTTCAAATCACGGCGCAGTTCCTGGTTGGGTTTGGTGAGGGGCATGGCTATACCAGTTGGGCATTCCAAACCAGGAGCACTCGAGCCTGGATGTAGGTCTCGTCAGCTCTGATCGTTTGCGGCGGATGTCTATCGTTGTCAGAAATCATTTTGATCTGATCATCGCCAATCCACTGGAGGCGCTTGATGTACAGGTGGCCCTCCCAAGAGAACATGTAGATCCCATCCCCGATGAACTCACGAATGCTGATGTCGACCAGGAGCGGGTCGCGGTGCTTGATCGTTGGCGCCATCGACTGACCCCATCCGGTCACCATCTTGAGGTGGAAGTGCTCTTTGAACTCGACGCCCATCTCGCGCAGGTGCTGAGGGCTTACTCGCACGTCCTGGAGCAATTCCGGGTAGTCGTGCGGTATTTGCCCGCCACCCATAGCGGCACGGACGTCGTAGTGCGCGATCCACACCTCGTCACCCATGACTCCGGGTCGGTAGTAGTCGATCTCGATGGCACCACCGCCATCGAGATCGACTACCGCTGCAAGTAACCGGCGGCGGGCCGTATCCGAAAGCCCTTTTCCCTGTTTTGCAAGCATCTGGCGAACCATGTCAGCAGCAGATGCACCTTGCGAGTAAGTGTTCGCTTGTTCCGAAGCGCTCGCGAGTCCACTGATCTCTTTCGCCAGTCGCTTGCTGAATTTCTCGATAGGCACGTCAAGCAAGCGCGACAGCACTGCCGCGAACTTCGCATTCAGCGGATTGGTGCCGTTCAGATACATCGCCACAGCGGCTGCGGAAATATCCGCTGCTTCCGCAAGGCTTGCTTGAGTCAGACCAAGGGCGTTCTTTTTCGATACGAAAATCGCCTTCGCGGCGTCGCACTCAGCTTTTAACTCTGGGGAAAGTTCTTTCTTTTTGCTCATCCGTGAAATTTAACCGTTGGTTAATTTATTTGCGGCAACCGGCGGTATTGCTAGAAAACTAACCGGCGGTTAATATTGATCTTGAAACCACCATTCGAGATTTCCAGAATGAAGCAGATCCCACTTACAGAGCTGGTTGCTACGAAAGGGCAGGCCTTTGCGGCCAAGGCTCTTGGGGTCAGCCCTGCCGCAATCAGCAAAGCCGTCGCGGCCGAGCGAAACATTTCCGTCACCTGCAATCCGGACGGGACTTTTGAAGCGCATGAGCTCAAATCCTTCCCGGCGCAAGCGTCTCCAAAGAAGTCAGCCGCCTAACCCAGTCCTGTCACACCGACCCCGGAAGTGAGCCCATGGCCTACGACGACAAAGCGCACCGGTACGAGCACCAGGTGAAGGTGCGTCTTGATGACGAAGTCTTCCAAGAACTCAAGGACGTTGCTCGCGACATGAAGCTGCAACACAGCGTGCTTAGCCGGGAAATCATCGAGGCGGCGCTTGAAGTCAGGCGAACCCTGGGTGAGTTGCCGTTTGAGCTGGAAAAGCGACAAGCCTGAAAAGGCGCAGGAGGGGGATTTATGCCCAGTGCAGAAGTGGATCTCAGGAAGACCGCAACAGAAGAACTGGCGCGATGGGCGATGGAGATTGGCATTACTCCCGACGCATTGGCTTCCGAGCTTGTGCGAGTGGCGATGCCGGGGCTCAAGAAGGCGATATGCGACACCGCGAAGCCCGACAGCAACGTACTCGCCTTCACCCTCAAGCGATGAGTTCCGGACCGAAGAGCGAGAAGGACGGGTCGGTTACAAGTTTGAAGTTTGGTGCTGGTCCCTGTTTCGGGACTGGAAGAAGAAAGGGTCATGGGTTCATCCCTGATCAGTTGATGAACGAATGATCGCCTTGTTGGCACTACGCCACCACGGAAACAGAAACGAGGTTTTACGAATGGAAGACTTTCTTCGGGCCTGCCAGAGCGCTGTTCTGGACAACGAGGCAAAGGCACTGGCGGCAAAGATGGGCGTTCCGCACGTTGGCCTGCTCCAGCGCGCCAACCCCGACAACGATGCTCACCACCTGACGGTGGAGCACCTGTTCGGAATCTTGCTGCACACCGGCGACATGCGCCCTCTGGCCGCGCTCGCAAATGACTTCGGATTCGACCTGGTCGCCAAGTCTGCTCCTGAGCCTCAGGCGCTGACCAAATCTCTGATCAATGTCGGCAAGGAAGTGGCTGATCTGACTATCGCGGTGCACGAAGCACTCGGCGACGACCATGTGAGCACATTCGAAAAGTCCTTGATTCGCCAAGAGATCAACCATGTACGACAAAGCCTGGACGTGATGGATGCATCGGTGAAGGCCGCCTGAAAACATTCCGCATGCGAAAACTCGGGAAATGGGTCACTGCCTTCCCACTATTAGCTTGAAGGTCGACAAAACCATCAGGCACAAAAAAGCCGACGGTCGAGGTCGGCTGATTCGAAAACACTTTGTGAGGCCGATTATGCAGAGCCAACCTAATTCAAGCAATACCCCGACCAGTGTCGCGACACGTTTTTCGAATTCTGAAAACGTGTCGCGTACTCAGGCTGCAACCCCATTCAGTTTTCACGGCCTTCTGGTCCGCGTCATCGACGATGGCACCGGTGAGCCGTGGTTCATCGCCAAGGACGTCGCCGAAGCGCTTGGCTACGCCAACACTTCGAAAGCCATCAACGCCCACTGCAAAGCTGTGAATACCTGCCATACCGAAATGGGAGGGCAGGTGAGGGCGGTGCAGATCATCCCTGAGCGCGACCTTTACCGGCTGGTGATGAAGTCGAAGCTTCCGGCGGCCGAGCAGTTTGAAGAGTGGGTGGTAGGTCTGGTGCTGCCAAGTATTCGCAGGGTCGGTCACTTCTCGGTCCAGGCGCCGAACAACTCCAAGATCGTCGGTGAGCTGGCAATACTGGAGTGCTTCGACCGCCTGCTCAAGCCGGCACCTTCGAGCAAGATGCTGATGCTGGCCCAGATCGCGGCCAACAACGGGCTCGACGCCAAGTTTCTCCCCGGCTACGCCGTCGACGCTGCGCCAGACGCAACTGGCGGTTCCTCAATGCCCACCAGGTCGGCCACAGCCTTGCTCAAGGATCACGGCATTCGTTACGCGCCAGCGGCATTCAACCGCGCACTAGAAGCCAGGGGCTTTCTCAAGCAGCTCCAGCGTAAGAACTCCAAACAGGAGATGGTTCCGTTCTGGTCGGTGACCGAGAAGGGCCTGGCCTACGGCAAGAACCTCACCAGCCCCCAATCCCCCCGCGAGACGCAGCCTCACTGGTACGTCGATCGCTTCCTTGAACTGGCCAAACTGGTCGGGAAGGCCTGATATGCAATTCACCGTCACGATCAATCAGGTGAAGGCGCTGGAGTGGGGGCTGAACTCTCAGCAAGCCCTGCTGTTCGCCTTCGTCTACGGCTGCCCGAGTTGGACCAAGCCAATCAAGACTGATGACGGGATCTTCTTCGCGCTGAGCAAGGCCAAGATCATCGAGGAGCTACCACTGCTCACCGATAAGCCGGATACCGCTTACCGCATGCTGAAGGCCCTGGAAGAGGCCGGTTTGATTGAGCTTTCCAGCACCTCGAACATCACGCTATTTCGCCTGACCGAGAAGGCGATCGAGTGGAACCAGAAGCTTGATGGGTCGGAAAAATATCCGACCCCGCCACAGAACAAAGGTCGGAAAAAAATCCG
>Ga0207428_10001453_pt1 | contig 24796 bp, 30 predicted proteins | sample RhiMethybrSRZTD1_FD_187600 | JGI IMG/M metagenome (GOLD analysis project Ga0207428, IMG submission 187600) | Populus rhizosphere microbial communities from Tennessee, USA - Rhizosphere MetaG P. TD hybrid SRZTD1 (SPAdes) (version 3) | ecosystem: Host-associated > Plants > Roots > Rhizosphere >...
CGTCGTCAACAATGAAGGCGCCGTCGTGTGGGTGCTCGAGTACCTGCGCTATCGCCTCAACGGGTGTAACCACGGCGACGCGACGACGAAGACCTTGCAGCAGATTCGTGGGCAAGGTATTCAGCCAGTCTGTACCGCCTAACCGATCAAGCGCGAGTAATCCGCCGGCGTATCGATATCCTCGAATGCGCCGGCGTCATCGACCTCGACGTTGACGATGTGATCGCGGTGGATCGTGAACACGGCTTTCGCGCCCGTGTTCGGATCGGCCGCCCGTAAATCCGCAAAGACCGATCGATCGAAGATCACCGGATGGCCGTGGCGATCGCCATTTGCCGGACGGACGATCGGCGCGCGCGTGCGGCGCCACGTTTCGATCACCGCGGCCACGGTCGAGGCCCGCACCAGCGGCACGTCGACGAGCGTGACGAGCGCCGCTTCGACGAGCGGCGTGTCGATCGCATCGAGCCCGGCGACGAGCGACGACAGTTGTCCCCGCTCCCATCCCGTGTGTTCGACGATCCGCGCGCGAGGCTCGTGCGGCGGCATGGCCGCGCGCACCGCGTCGATGTGCGCGCCGGCCACGACGATCACTTCAGGCGCGCCGCCTTCGAGCAGCGTGCGGACTACCCTCGACACCACGGTTTCGCCCGTGTGACCGAGCGGCAACGCGGCCTTCGCCTGGCCCATTCGCGTCGAGGCGCCGGCCGCAAGCACGACGGCTGAAATCATGAGAATTGCTCCGGAAATCCTGAAACCAACGCGGCAGTACCAATCACACTGTAAACGCCTTCGCGCTTCGGCTCGTATACTTGACTTCCCATTGTTGACCTGCCTACTATTGCCGCGTTTTCCGCGACCCCTAACAAGCCATCAGTTCAATCGGCGGCTCCCTTCGGGTCTCGGGACATCGGAGGACAGGTTATGCCGACCGGGACTATCGCACGGCTCCTAATCGACAAGGGCTTCGGCTTCATCCGTGATGAATCCGGCCTCGAGCACTTCTTTCATCGCAGCTCCGTGAGGGGCGCGGTGTTCGAGCTGCTGCGGGAAGGCCAGCGCGTCGAGTTCGCGATCGAGGAATCGCAGAAAGGTCCTCGCGCCGGAGACGTGCGTCTGATTGAAGGGTAATCCTGCACTTTTGTACTCCTTAGCTTCCACTGTCCGGCCCTGCACTGTCGGGGGCCGGATGTTCGTCGCGAGTCCCACACCGCACTAGAAAATCGTTGAAACGTTTCCTTCGCCGCAGCGCCTACGTCCTGGCGCCCGTTCTCCTGCTTGGTTCCTTCCTGTTGCGCGGCCTCGGCTCGTGGCTCGTCGTCCAGGATCCGCTGCTGAAGGCCGATGCGATTTTCGTGCTTGGCGGCACGCGCTTCGAGCGTCCGCTCGAGGCGGTCGAGCTCTACAAGGCCGGCTGGGCACCTCGCGTGGGATTGATGCGGCAGGTCTCGGATTACGGCGAGGTGCATCTCATGCAGCAGGGCATCCCGTATCGGCGCGAGGTCGACGCGCAGGTGGAGGTGATGGTCCGCCTCGGCGTGCCGGCCTCGGCGATCACCATCTTCAATGAAGCCAACAGCACGGCCGAAGAAGCGCAAATCCTCTACGACGCTGCCGCGGCCAACCACTGGTCGAGCGTGATCATCGTGACGTCGAAGCAGCACACGCGCCGCGCGCGTCTGGTCATGAAGCGGCGCACCGCGCCGCTCGGGCTCAACGTGATCACGCGGTACAGCCGCTTCGATCAGTCGGACACCGATCGTTGGTGGACGAACCGCAGCACGCTGCGTTTCACGCTGTTCGAATCGCAGAGGTTGCTGGGGTATTGGGTAGGTGTGGCTGATTGATATGATCGCGCGACGGAAGTGAACGGGGCCCGGTGGCCCTCCCGGTCTTCAAAATCGGTCGCTGCCCCCTTGCGGGGCAGGCTGGGTTCGACTCCCAGGCGCTTCCGCCAACTTGGCCTTCGGCGTACTCCGGCTCGTCCATTCCCGACGGTAACCTTTTTGCTTCAGTCGTGTAACGAGGCGTATTTGAGTCTGGCAGAGGTGTCCCCCTACATCTTTGCTGCAAGTGTTTACCCGATCATGGCACCACTCGAAGCCGTAAACCCGCAGCCGGACGACCGGCGGGAGCAAGAACAGAAGCCCGCGGTGTCTGAATGCCCCATGTGCGGCGGCGGCATGGAAGTGGTTTACCAGCGCAACAATCAGCAGGTGACGGTCTGCAAGGACTGCCACTCGGGCCTCACCGTTCCGGCGAGCGCGTGGGATGTCGTGCGCATCAAGCGCGAATCGAAGTGGATGCCGAAACCCTAGCGAGGCTCCGCCTGAGACCGCCCGGCTCCACCTCGCTAGGGGGCAGTATCTTTTGGCCCCGCTCCGCGGGACGGGCTCAGCCGGCCAGCAGCTCGATCACCTTCCCTGTATCCGATAAATCCGGCAACACCGCATCGGCACCGAACTCGCGCAGCTGCTCCACCGTGTAGCCGCCGGTGGCCACGGCAATCGATCGCGCGCCCGCCACGCGCGCGCATTCGATGTCGTGCGGCGTGTCGCCGATCACGATGACGCGATCGATGGCTTCGACCGGAATGTCGTAAATCCCGGCGCGGCTCTTCGCGATCGGCACGAGCGCGTTGCGATCCGCGGCATCGTCTGAAAACGCGCCCCACTCGAAGAAGTCCCACAGCTCGAAATGCTGCAGCTTGATTTCGGCCGCCTCGCGATAGTTGCCGGTCAAGAGGGCGAGATGCAGATCGTCATGCTCGTCGAGCGCTTCGAGCAGCTCCCTGGCGCCCGGCATCAATCCCTTGTGACCGGTGCCCGGGTGCTGGATCTCCTCGGCAAGCAGCGGAATGTAGGTGTCGCGAAAACGCTCGTGCTGTTCGGGCGTGTCAGGCAGTCCCGCCGCCTGCAGCGCCCGAGACACCAGGTAGGAATCCGTCCGTCCGCCGAAGTGCTGGCCTTCAAAGGCGTTGGTGATGCCAAAGGCCTGATCGAAGGCGCGCGTCATCGCCCGAAGTCCGGCGCGTCCGCTCAGAAGAAGAGTGCCGTCGATATCAAAGAGGATTAATGCGGGTCTCATCCAAATAGTTTTTTCAGAAGGCCTGGCGCGCGCAGCTCGCCGGTGGCCGCGACCAGCTCGAGGCGCTGGCCGCCGATCGCCTTTGCCAATGCATCGTCCGCGGTGATCGCAATGAGGGCCAGGCCGCGCGATTCGGCCGCCTTCACCATGTCGGCGCCGAACGACGCCACCGCCTGTCGCGGCAACGTCGCCGACGGATGCTCGGCGATGAGCAGCTTCGGGGCGAGCGCCAGCGACTTTGCGAGGTGCACGCGCATCCGCATCTCGGGCGCGACCTTCCCCGCCGGCAGGTCGAACAGCGCCGCATCGATGCCGACATCGCGCGCCAGCGCGCCGGCCTGCGGCACCACGCGCGGATCGATCGGATCGACATCGAGCGTGAACGACATCGCGATGTTCTGCAGCACGGAGAAGGCGTCGATGAGGATGCCGCGCGCGCTGATCATCCCCATGGCGTCGAGCGACCTGAGCCACGCCTCGGCGTTGGCGATGGCGCGGGTGTTCTGCCCCAACATGATCACGTCGCCTTCGTCGGGCAGCGTCGCGCCGGTGACGAGGTGGACGAACGTTTCAGCGGCAATCGCATCGACCCCGGCCAGCGACACGATCGTGCCCGGCGTCACCACCAGCTCGCGGATGCGCAACGGCCGCAGCGCCTGGTACTGTTTCACCAGGCCGCGAATCTCGAGCAGCGCGCTCATAAACCGGTATCGTCGAAGCGGCGGCGGAGGCGAACGCGTTTCTCGAGCGCCGAGAGATCGTCGGTGGGCAGTGTCACGGTACCCAGAGTCGATCGCTGCATCCGATGGGCCTTGCCTCCGGCAGCGGAGGCATCCTCGCCGTGAAAATCCGATCCGCCGGTGACGAGCGTGCCCAGCCGATCAGCGAGACCCTTGTAGGCGACCACATCTTCGGGCGTGTGATCGGAGTGGTAGACCTCGATCGCATCCAGGCCGCGATCGACCAGCGGCTTGATCAGCTCGTCGCGTTTCGTGACGCCGGGATGCGCGAACGACGCGAGGCCGCCGGAGCCATGGATGGTTTCGATCACTTCCACGGGACTCGGCCCGGTGCGGGGCACAAACGCGGGCTGCCCGGTGGCGAGCCATCGATCGAAGGCCTCCTGCACCGACTTCACGTGGCCGGCACGCACCATTTCGCGCGCGATCTGCGGCCGCCCCACCGTCGAGCCCGGCCGCGCGGCAGACGCCAGCAGCACGCTCTCGACGTCGATCTTCAAGTTGAGCTGCGCGAGCGTGTTGGCGATCTCGCGCACGCGCATCACGCGCAGCGCCCGCTGGCTGTGCAGCAGCGCCCCGAGCGTCGCGCTGGACGGATCGAAGAAGTACGCCAGCATGTGGACGTCGCGGCCGTGATCGACCGCGGTGATCTCGATGCCGGAAATGACGCGAATGCCTTTGGGCTTCGCGGCGGCGGTCACTTCCTCCAGCGCCGAGACCGTATCGTGATCGGTCACGCTGATCGTGGTCAGGCCCGCGCCGTGGGCGCGCTCGACGAGGTCGGCCGGCGTCAACCGCCCGTCGGACGCCGTTGTGTGCATGTGAAGATCGATCAAAGACGTTGTGGCATCCGCCTTAGGCGGATTGTCTCCGAGCCTTCGCTTTCACCCGCGCCTTGTGGACCTTCGTGGTGCGGTGGCGCTTCACCAACTGGCGGTACTCGCGGATCAGCAGCTCGAGATGCTCGCGCTCTTCTTCGGCGAACTCGAGGAAGATGCGCTTGCCTTCCGAATCCTCGAACCGCTCGCCGTAGCGCTTGAAGAAACGGTGCGAGCCGCGCTCGCAGCGGATGCCGATGCGATATGCCTCGAGATCGTCCACGCCGTCGCGGCGCAGCTGCTCGGTGCCGGTCGAGAACAGGCCGTTGGCCGCGCCCTTGAAAAACAGGAACGTCGGGCGCGATTCGAGCCGCGGATCCTGCTTGAGCAATTCCTGGTAGCGGTTCTCGAGGGTCTTGAGGTGATGGACTTCCTCGGTCGCGAGCTTGCGGAAGATTTCACGCGCGCGCGGATCCTTCACCAGCTTGACGCCGCGCCCGTAGAACTCCATGCCGCTGCGCTCGGTGGCGATGGCAATGCGCAACGCATCGCGCGCGAACAGCAATTCGGAATTCGATTGTTCCTCGTCGGGCGCCCGCCCGGCGCTGCACGCTTCGCAGGTGCCGTAGATCTGGACCACGCTCTGGCGCGCCGTGAACGCGCGCGCCGCCGCCACCTCTTCGACCAGCGCCTCGATGTCGGAGCTGAGGAATTCGTACGAGCGGTTGCAGGTCTTGCAGATCAGATGGAAGTGCCGCGGATGGCGATAGGAATGCTCGAAGCGGAAGCGGCCTTCGCCGAAATCCACCTTGCGGGCAATGCCCGCTTCCTCCATCCACTGCAGCGTGCGATAGACCGTGGCGCGGCTGATGCGGTGATCTTCGCGCTTGATCAGATCGACCAGATCGTCAGCGCTGAGATGTCCCTCCTGCTTGAGGAACGCGTTGACGATCAGGTCGCGCTTGCTGGAACGCTTGGTGCCGGCAGGGCGGAGACGGTCGAGATCGGGAATGGCCGCGATGGTGGCCATGACCTGAACGTCTCCTTCTTACGCCGAGAACGATGAACCGCAGCCGCAGGTGGACGTGGCGTTGGGGTTCTTGATCGTGAACCCGCCGCCCGTGATGGTGTCGACGAAGTCAACCTCAGCGCCCTTCAGGTAGCTGATGCTGACCGGGTCCACGAACAACCGCACGCCGTTCGACTCGAACAGCTGATCGCCCACGCCGCCGGATTCCTCGATCATCAGGCCGTACTGGAAGCCCGAGCAGCCGCCGCCCTGCACGAACACGCGCAGGCCGCTTTCGGTCTTGCCCTCTTCCGCGAGCAGCTCGCGGATCTTGCCCGCTGCCGCTTCGGTCACGGTGATGATGGTCTCGGTGTACACCGGTGCCTCAGGAGTAATCGTTTGGGTTTCCATAAAGTCCTATTTTACTGCCAGTTGGGCGAGTTTTTCGCCCGATTCCTGCTCCAGGTCCTTGTGGAGGCTGTTTCCATGGGCGTCCATGGTCACAATTGCAGGGAAGTCCTGTAATTGTAGATGCCACATGGCCTCAGGAGTTCCAAACTCCATCAGCGACACCCCCTCAACCCGCTCAATACACCGGGCGTAGAACTGTGCAGCGCCGCCGATAGCGTTGAGGTACACGGCGCCGTGCTGCTTGAGGCCGGCGAGGGTCCTGCCGCCCATGCCGCCCTTGCCGATCACCGCGCGCACGCCGTACTTGCCGATGATGTCGGCCTGATACGGCTCCTCGCGAATGCTCGTGGTCGGGCCCGCCGCAGTGACCTTCCAGCCGCCATCGGCCTGCTTCGCAACCACCGGTCCGCAGTGATAAATCACGCCGCCTCTGAGATCGACCGGCGGCGCGTGGCTCGACAGGTGATGATGAACGGCGTCGCGCCCCGTGTACGCGGGACCGCTGATCAGGACGACGTCGCCGACTTTCAAGGAGCGAATCGTCGCTTCGTCGATCGGCGCGCGCAGCGCGATTTCGCGTCCGGTGCGCTTGAAGCCGGCCTGGTCCATCATCGGGATCGTCGGCACGGCGGGATCGCGATAGAGCCACTGTTTGATCGCGCCGGTTGATCCGTCGAGCGCCACGCCGAGACGGCGATACGCCCAGCAGTCGTAGGCGATCGACACAAAGAAGCTCGCCGGCAGCCGGTTCTGCACGCCGACCTTGCAGCCGATCAGCGAGATTTTGCCGCCGAATCCCATCGGCCCCACGCCGAGCGTGTTGGCCGTGCGCATGATCTCCGCTTCGAGATCGGCGAGCCGCGGATCGGGGTTGAGATCGTCGAGACTGCGGAACAACTGCTGCTTCGCTTCCACGTATCCGCTGGTGCGATCGCCGCCGATGCACACGCCGATCGCGCCCGGCGCGCAGCCCTTGCCTTGCGCGTGCCACACCGCGTGGAGGATGCACTTGCGCACGCCTTCGATCGTGCGATCGGCGCGGCCGAGGTGCGCGAGATCGGCGGGCAGCGAGTACTGCGCATTCATGTTTTCGCAGCCGCCACCTTTCAGCAGCAGCTTCACTTCGATGTCGTCGCGCTCCCACTGTTCGAAGTGAACCACCGGCGTGCCGGGACCGAGGTTGTTGCCGCTGTTCTCGCCGGTCAGCGAGTCAACAGAGTTGGGACGCAGCTTGCCTCGCTTCGTCGCTTCCGCGATCGCCGCCTTGATCTGCTGCTTCATCCAGATCTGATTCGCGCCGACGGGCGTCTTGACCTCGAAGGTCGGCATGCCGGTGTCCTGACAGATCGCGCCCTCGATATCGGCGGCCTGATCGATGTTCTGGCTGATGATGTTGAGCGCCTGTCCGGCACGCGAGGACTCGTCCTCGGTCTCCACCGCGTGCTTCATGGCGGCGCGCACGTCCGGCGGTAAGTCCGTTGAAGTCTTGATGATAAGGGCGACGACGGAATCGAAAAACCCTGGCAGCATCTCTTCAGTTTATTCGAACTTCCATCTCGGCCCTTTCGTCTCACCCTAGGTGAAACATTCGCTCCGCCGTCTTTTCAAGTCCCCTGCGTTTGCCCTGACCGCGATCATCACCGTGGGCGCCGCCATCGGCGCCAACGCCCTGATTTTCAGCGTCGTCAACGGCGTGATCCTCAAACCACTGCCGTATGCGAATCCTTCATCGCTCGTCGGCGCGTGGCTGGTCGCACCGGGCGTGATGCCGGGCGAGCTGCAGCAGTCTGCCGCCACGTATTTCATGCTGCGCGACAGCGCGCAATCGTTCGAAGACATCGGCCTCTGGCAAACGAGCTCGGCGACGGTCACCGGGCGTGGCGAGCCTGAACAGGTGGAAACGCTCAACGTCACCGATGGCACACTGCCGATCCTCGGCGTCTCCCCGGCGTTAGGGCGCGGCTTCTCGAAAGAGGACGACCTGCCGCAGGGTCCCAACGTTGTCCTGATCACACACCGCTACTGGCAGCGCGCGTTCGGCGCGAGTCCATCGGCGATCGGCCAGAGCCTGATGGTCAACGGCACGCCGCGCGAAGTCATCGGCGTGCTTCCAGACGGCTTTACCTTTCTCACCGCCAATCCGCTGGTGATCCTGCCGCTGAAGATCGATCGCAAGACCATTCACGCCGCGGGCTTCAACTACCAGGGCGTCGCGCGGTTGAAGCCGGGTGTGACGATTCAGCAGGCCAACGCGGACGTCGAGCGCCTGCTGCCGTCGCTCACGTCGCGCTTCCCCTTGCCGCAAGGCTTCACGCAGAAAATGTTCGACGACGCGCGATTCGGATCGCTGGTGCGTCCGCTGGATGTCGATGTGGTCGGCGACATCGGATCCATGTTGTGGATCTTGCTCGGCACGGTCGGCCTCGTCCTGCTCGTTGCGTGTGCGAACGTCGCGAATCTCTTCCTGGTGCGCGCCGAGGCCCGCCAGCAGGAGCTCGCCATCCGGCTCGCGCTCGGCGCCGAAGCGCGCAAGGTCGCCTGGCAGTTGATGTCGGAATCGCTGCTGGTCGCCGCCATCGGCGGCGTGCTCGGCATCGCGCTGGCCTACGGCGGCATCCAGTTGCTGGTGTATCTGCAGCCGGCGCAATTGCCGCGCCTCAATGAGATCACGATCGATCCGCTCGTGATGGTCTTTACGATCGGCATCTCGCTGATCGCAGGTGTGCTGTTCGGCGCCATCCCCGTCGCGAAGTACGCGCGGCCGCAGATGGCGGCGGCGTTGAAGGACAGCTCGCGCGGCTCGAGCGAAGGGCGCGAGCGTCATCGGGCGCGCAACACGCTGGTCGTCGCACAGGTGGCGCTGGCCGCGATTCTCCTCGTCGCGTCAGGGCTGATGGTCCGGACGTTCGTCGCGATCCGCGACGTACCGCCTGGCTTCCGCAACCCTGAATCGATCCTGACGCTGCGCATCTCGATTCCGGGCGCCGTGATCAAGGACGATGCGCAGGCGGCGCAGGCGCACGAACAGATCGTTCACCGCATCGAGGCGATTCCCGGCGTCGAGTCGGTCGGCATCGCCTCGTCGGTGACGATGGATGGCAACGGCAATAACGATCCCATCTGGGTCGAGGATTTTCCGGCGTCCGATTCGGCGATCCCGGCATTGCGGCGCCATAAGTACATCGGCGAGAAATACGTCGAGACGATGGGCAACACCATCGTCGCCGGCCGCGCGATCACCTGGACCGACGTGAACAACGCCGCACCGGTGGCGATGATCAGCGAGAACCTGGCCCGCGAGCTCTGGAAGGAGCCGGCGCGCGCGATTGGCAAGCGCATTCGCCGGAATCCGAAGACAACCCAGTGGGTCGAAATCGTCGGCGTCACCGGCAACGAGCGCCAGGACGGCTCCACCAGGCCGGCGCCGGCGATCGTCTACTGGCCGATGAAGTCGCAGGGGTTCGAGGGCGGCGTATTCGTGCAGCGCTCGCAGGCCTACGCGATCCGATCGTCGCGATTGAGCGAGCCGGGCTTCCTCAAGGAAGTGCAGCAGGCGGTGTGGAGCGTCAATCCGAACCTGCCGCTCGCGCGCGTGCGCACGCTGCAGCAGATCTACGACCAGTCGATGGCGCAGACGCAGTTCGTGCTGGTGATCCTCGGCATCGCCGCGTCGGTCACGCTGCTGCTGGGTCTCGTCGGCATCTACGGCGTGATCGCCTACATCGTTTCGCAGCGGCGCCGCGAGGTCGGCATCCGCATGGCGCTCGGCGCGCAGGGCGAATCGGTGCAGCGCATCTTCGTGACGCGCGGCCTGTCGCTCGCCGCGATCGGCCTCGTGCTCGGCTTGATCGGCGCCGCGGCGCTGATGCGGCTGCTCTCGTCGCAGCTGTTTGGCGTGAACGCCTTCGACCCGATCACCTACATCGCGGTGACCGCTGGATTGGGACTGGTCGCGCTCGTCGCAACGTGGTTACCCGCGCGACAGGCGACGCGCATCGATCCGATGTTGGCGCTGCGCGCGGAGTGACGGGAATTTGATTCCCGACGGGAGTCCGCCTCCCGTCGGGATGCGTCTTCCCGTCTAAAGACACGTTCCCGTCGGGATCGAGATCATTTCCCGAAGATCAAGAAGTACTGATACTGCAGAAAGGGCTCCTGGCGAATCAGCTTCAGCCCTGCCTTCGTCGCGTCGTTGACGACGACGTCGGGGCTGACGCGCTCTTCGGATTCGGGACCAGGTCCGGTGCCATCGAGCCTGAAGTCGACGATCCCGAGCCGTCCGGACGGCTTCAACGCCTTCGCGAGATTCGACAGCATCGACACGCGATCCTCGACCTCGTGATACGCGTCGACCATTAGTGCCGCGTCGAGAGACGACGGCGGCAGGCGTGGATCGTTCTTCAATCCAAGCCGCGCCTGCACGTTGTTGAACCCCTCGCGCCCGACGCGGCGCAGGATCGCGTTGATCATTTCCTTCTGCACGTCTTCCGCGTAGACCAGGCCGCGCGGGCCGACACGGCGCGCGAGGCGAATCGTGAACCAGCCGCTGCCGGCGCCGATGTCGGCGACCACCGACGCGTCGGCAATGCCCATCGCATCCATGATCTGATCGGGCCGCTGCCACAGATCGCGATCGGGCGCGTCGAGCAATCCGAGATCGGAAGGCGGAAACAGGCGGCCGGGATGGCCGCCCTGCTGCTGATTTTGCGCGTGAGGACTGGCGACGAGGAACGCGCCGGTGACGATCATCAGCGCCGCGAAAGCCGCGAAGCGGCCAGCGGCCCGGAGGGCCGCCAAGAGACTTAGTGCCGCAGGAATTTCCATGCTGTCGGGAGAACAAGACCCGCCGCGACAACCTTGATCACGTCAACGATGACGAACGGATACAGACCGGTGGCGAGGGCGGTTTCGACGCCAGCGGTGCGCGCAATCCACAGCACGCCGCCGGCGAAGATCACCGACAGGCCCACGCCCATCGCGAGAATCGACGTCAGGTAGCGACGATCGAGTCCGCGCTCCGCGAGCAGTCCGGTGACGAATGCGGCGATCGGATAGGCCATCAGGTAGCCGCCGGTCGGTCCCATCAACCGCGCGATGCCCTGCGGCAGCTCCGGCGAGAACGCAAACACCGGCAGGCCGGCGACGCCGAGCAGGAGGTAGAAGATCTGCGCCAGCGCGCCGAGGCGCGAGCCGAGCGCGGCCGCGCCGATCAGCACGATCATCGGCTGGATCGTGAAGGGCACGGGCGTGAACGGCAGCGGGAAACTGAGCTGCGCCCCCGCGGCGGTCAGCACCGTCACGAAAAGCACCGACAGCATCTGCACGCCGGTCCACGCGTTGGCGGACGCCGCGCGCATGCTGACCTGATCGAGAATGGTTGATGCATGCGACACAAAAGGTCGGGATGTCATGGCTGTGAATGATACCGGCATGCCTACCGCGCTGACAATCGCTGGATCGGATTCCGGCGGCGGCGCGGGAATACAGGCCGATTTGAAGACATTCGCCGCGCACGGCGTCTACGGCACCTCGGCCATCACGGCGCTGACTGCGCAGAACACCGTCGGCGTCAACGGCGTTCACGTCGTGCCGGATGATTTCGTGACCGCGCAGATCGAGGCCGTGGTCTCCGACATCGGCTGTCACGCGGTGAAAACCGGCATGCTCGCCAACTCGACGATCGTCGAGGCGGTCGCGGCGGCGGTCGAATCGCTCGAGCTGCCGAACCTGGTGGTCGATCCGGTGATGGTCGCCAAGAGCGGCGATCACCTTCTCGACGAAGAAGCGGTGCATGCCGTGCGCTGGACGCTGCTGCGCCTCGCACGCGTCGTCACGCCAAACATTCCCGAGGCCGAAGTGCTCGCGAAGATGCCGATTGGATCGGTCGCCGACATGAAAGAGGCGGCGCGACGCATCGCGATGCTGAAGCCGGCAGCGGTGGTGATCAAGGGCGGACATCTCGCGGGGCCGGAAGTGATCGACATCCTGCTGGAGAAAGGCGAGTTCCACGAGTGGATCGGACCGCGCATCGAGGGTCCGAACACGCACGGCACCGGCTGCACGTTTGCGGCGGCGATTGCGGCGCACCTCGCGAAAGGCGCGCCGCTGACCGAAGCGGTGCCGGCGGCGAAGGCCTATGTCGAAGGCGCGATGCGTCACGGCATCGCGCTCGGCAAGGGCCATCGCCCCCTCAATCACTTCTGGAACGTTCGCCTGACGGAATAGTTTCTACAACTCCGCCGTCCTATACTGAAGGACTGTGATTCCGTTCACCCTCATCACCGCCGCGCCGCTCGACCACGCCGCGCTCGTGCGTGAGCTGGACGCAACCGGGATTGGCGCGGTGGCGGTGTTCCTCGGCCTGGTGCGCGATCACAACAAGGGCCGCAAGGTCCTGCATCTCGAGTACGAGTGCTACGAGGCGCTCGCGCTGCGCGGCCTCGACCTGATCGTCGCCGAGGCGCGCGAGAAGTGGCCGCCCGTGCGGCTGGCGATCCATCACCGCATCGGCCGCATGGCGATCGGCGAAGCGAGCGTGGCGATCGCCGCCGCCTCGCCGCATCGCGCCGACGCGTTTGCGGCGTGCCGCTACGCGATCGAGCGCATCAAGCAGATCGTGCCGATCTGGAAGCACGAATACTTCGAGGGCGGCGACGTGTGGATCGAGGGCGCGACCGCCGATCCCGACAACGCCGAGGCGCGCGAGGAGGCGCTCAGAATCGCATGCGCGTAACGGTGCGGCTGTTCGCACGCCTGCGCGACATCGCCGGCAGCGGCGAGCTGACGCGCGAAGCGCCCGCGGGCGCGAACGTGGCGGCGGTGTGGTCGTCGCTCGTCACGGATTTTCCGGAATTGTCCGCCTACGAGAAATCGATCTCGTGCGCGGTCAATGCCGACTACTCACGCTTCACGGCCGCGGTCTCGGACGGCGATGAAATCGCCTTTTTGCCCCCCGTCTCCGGCGGATAATGCCCCGGGGCGCAATTTTCAACAGCGCAATGTTGAACATTGAGACCTGGGGCAAAAGAAAATAGTTAATGGCTGACATGTTCGACAAGATCGCCTCGACGGAGGCGAAGTACGAAGAGTTGATGGCGTCGCTCGGCACCACGCAAGTCCAGAGCGATGCCAACGAGTACCGCAAGCAGGCCAAGACGCTCGCCGAGATCGAGCCGATCGTGCAGAAGTACCGCGAGTACAAGGCGGTCGTGGCCGAAATCGCGAGCGCCGAGGAGCTGATCAAGAGCGGCGACCCCGAGATGCGCGACCTCGCGCTCGAGGAGCTCAACGACCTCAACGTCCGCAAGGAGCGGCTCTCCGACGATCTGAAGCTGCTGCTCGTCCCGAAGGATCCGAACGACGAGCGCAACGTGATGCTGGAAATCCGCGCCGGCACCGGCGGCGAAGAGGCGGCGCTGTTCGCCGGCGACCTGTATCGCTGCTACACGCGCTACGCCGAGCGGCAGCGCTGGAAGATCGAGCTGATGTCGCTCAGCGAGGCCGGCCACGGCGGCATCAAGGACGTCGTCGTCAGCATCGAGGGACGCGGCGCCTACAGCCGGTTGAAGTACGAGAGCGGCGTGCACCGCGTGCAGCGCGTGCCCGCCACCGAAGCAAGCGGCCGCATCCATACCTCCGCGGCCACGGTCGCGGTGCTGCCCGAAGCGGATGAAATCGACATCCAGATCCAGGACAAGGACATCCGCATCGACTGCTGCTGTTCGAGCGGGCCCGGCGGCCAGAGCGTCAACACCACGTATTCGGCGGTCCGCATCACGCACATTCCGACCGGCATCGTGGTCTCGCAGCAGGACGAAAAGTCGCAGGTGAAGAACCGCGCCAAGGCGATGAAGGTGTTGCGATCGCGGTTGTACGAGGCCGAGTTGCAGAAACAGAACGAGGCGATCGCCAAGGAGCGCAAGGGCCAGGTCGGCACCGGCGATCGATCCGAGAAGATTCGGACCTACAACTTTCCGCAGAGCCGCGTCACCGATCACCGCATCAACTTCACGACCCACCAGCTGCAGGCCGTGCTGGACGGCAACCTCGACGAGCTGATTGATGCCTTGACGACGTACTACACTGCGGAGAAACTCCGTGAGGTAACGGAGACCAAGTGAACATCCGCGAGAAAATCAACGCCGCCCGCGCCAGGCTGGTGGCCGCCGGCATCGAAAACGGCGAAGCCGGCCGCGACGCCAACCTGCTGGCCCGCCACATCCTCGGCTGGGATCGCGCCACCGTTTACACGCGCGAAACCGAACAGGCCACTCCCTCGTTCATGGAGCGCCTCGATGCGCTGATCGAGCGGCGCGCGCGTCGCGAGCCCGTCGCCTACATCCGCGGCGAGCAGGAGTTCTGGAGCCACGACTTCGCCGTCAATCCGTCGGTCCTGATCCCAAGGCCCGAAACCGAGCTCATCATCGAGGAATTGCTCCAGTGCCTGCCGCAGGATCTGCCGCAGCGCGCGTGCCGCATCCTCGACATCGGCACCGGCAGCGGCTGCCTCGCCGTGATCGCCGCCGCGGAGTTGCCGCTGGCCCACGTGACGGCCACCGACATTTCGAAGCCCGCGCTCGAGGTCGCCCGCGCCAATGCCAGGCGCTACGGCGTTGCCGATCGGATCACGTTCGTCGAGTCCGCTTACGTCGGTCATGCCGAGGCGCCGTTCGACTTCATCATCTCGAACCCGCCCTACGTGACGGAGTCGGAATACCAGAATCTCGCGCCCGAAGTGCGGGAGTACGAGCCGGCGCTCGCGCTGGTGGCCGGCGAGGACGGCTTTCGCGACATCCGGCAGATCGTCGACATCGCCTCGCGCCAGCTGGCGCCGGGTGGCACCGCGCTCATCGAGATCGGCTATCAGCACTCGGATGCGGTCGCCGATCTCGTGATGGGATTCGGATCGCTCACCCTGAAGAAGATCAGCAACGACCTGCAGTGCATTCCGCGCGTCGCGGTGATCGAACGGAAAATCACGTGAGTTGCCTGTTCTGCAAGATCATCGCGGGCGAGATCCCGGCGTCGAAGGTCTACGAGGACGACCGCCTGATCGCCTTCAACGACATCAACCCGCAGGCGCCGATGCACGTGCTGGTGGTGCCGAAGAAACATCTGGCGACGCTGAACGACCTGACTGCCGCTGAGGACGATCTCGTCGGGGCGATGGTGCGGGCGGGCGCGAAGATCGCGAAGGATCGCGGCGTTGACGGACCCGGGTTCAGGACCGTGTTCAACTGCAACGCGCAGGCAGGACAGACGGTGTTTCACATCCACCTGCACGTACTCGGGGGGCGTGTCATGACTTGGCCCCCCGGATAAGGTGCCTAAGGTGCCTCTGGTGCCTGAGTGCCTAAGGTGGAATCAGTCTCTCGCTAGTAGGTACCTGCCAAAACCTGCATCACGCTGCAGAACGAAATCAACCGCGCGATAGCCCTTCGCAAGATACTCATCGAACATCTGGCGCACGTCCATGCGCCACGCGAGCGCGCGCTCCGGCGCTCGCTGCTGCATCTCCGTAAAGCCGGTCGGAATCTCGATCCACAACCGGCGCTCCTTGATCGTCAGATCGATCTTCTTCGTCTTGCGCCACTCGCCTTCCATCACCGTGGTGTTGACGATCGGCGCTTCGGTGACCTCGTGGGATTTCACCCTCAGCGCTGACGAGGCCTGCTCGATCCGCCGCGCCACATGCGGCGCGGTGATCTTCCAGCTGAGGACCACGCGATCGGTCGGCGTGCCGCGATGCAGCGTGCTCGTCGATTCGCCGTAGAAATTCGGCGCGTACTCTTCGACGACGCCGCCGAGCTTGGCGAAGTTGAAGTGCGCGTTCATCGCCTGCATCGGGTCGAACGTCCATTCGATCAGGTCGTAGCCCTGCGCCAGCGCGCGCTCGCGCTGCGCCAGCTTGAGGCGAAAGCCGAGGCCGCCGCGGAATGCCGGGAGCACGCCGGTCATGTGCGACCACAGCATCGGCTTGCCCTGCTTCATGCCGACGACGGCATAGGCAAAGCCAACCATCCGCCCGGAGGGCTCGTAGGCGCCAATCAGCGCCGCGCCGCGGTGGACCGTGAAGATGAACACCGGCACGGTGACCAGATCGCCCTGGTCGGTGTATCCCCAGATCGCCTTCTCGGCTTCGACGACCTGGCGGAATTCTTCGATGGTGTGGAGATCTCTGATCTGAATGTCAGTCATGCGGGCCGCAACCAGCTTACCGCTTCGCGGCGCGTTTGCGCGGGGTGTCGCGATCCGGTTTCGCAAGCCGATCGACTTCGCGCTGCACGATTCCCGACACGGTGTCCGACAGCTCGCGCAGCACCGCGGTCTTGAGCCGCTCGATCTTGTTGTCGCGATGGGCGCGCAGGATCGCGATCTGCTCGCGGGTCATGAACAGCTCGGCCAGATCGATCTGGAACGCCTGCGCGATGCGCGTCAGCGTGGCGGTATCGGAATCGCGGCCGTGCTTGATCAGGTTGGTCAGCGTGTTGGGCCGCAGCGACGCGCGCACGGCGAGCTCGCGCTGACTCCAGCCGCGTTCCGCCAAATGAAACGCAATGGCATCGCCCCATCGGCTCTTCGGCACGACGTCACTGTAGCGTATGGCATCGCCGCTAGGTTGTTGTATCGTTTCAATGATATATTAGTGCCTCAAAACGATATGAAACCGCGGCACGACAGCGCGGGGCCGAGGGTCGGGTTGCTGATGCGCGCGCTGCGCGCCGATCTGCAGCGCGCCTGGACGGTCGCCGAAATGGCGAAGGTACTCGGCGTGTCCGATGCCCAACTGCGCCGCCTCTGTGCCACCGCGGTCGGCGCGACGCCGCGACAACTGCTCTGCAACATGCGGCTGCAAGCGGCGGCGCTGCTGCTGCAGGATCCCGGCATTCGCGTCAAAGAGATTCAAGCGCGCGTCGGGATCGCCGACGCGAGCCACTTCTGCCGCGACTTCCGCGATCGATTCGGCGTCTCGCCAACGGAGTATCGCTATCAACGGGGCTGCCGGACGGACTCGGCGGACACCGGTGTGTGATCGCGCTCAGAGATGCGCGATCCGGCCTATTGCCAATCGATGCTCGCGGCCGCATCGTCGTCGTCGCGCGTGACGAATGATCGTCACCGAGCAACATGAGGTGTCATATGGCACTTGGCAGACGAGAATTTGTTGGCACGACTGCGTTTGCGTTCGCAGGCCTTTCTTCCACAGCGGGCATCGCGCAGGAGCGCGGCCAGTATTCCGATCCCGTTCTCGACGCGATCGTGGCGGACTTCCGAGAGCTGCGCCGCGAAGGTGACGACAAGCCGGGGCAGCGGCGCGGCGCGGTGCGTGCCGCCGAAACACTGACCGGGGTGCTCGCGGCTCATCTGAGCAAGCACTATGACCCGGACCTGAAACGCACCATCCGCCAGCAACTCCAGCGCAAAGGCCGGCAGGCGCTTGTGCAGGAGATCGCGACCACGGCCAATAAACCGGAGATCACGCATGAGGCCGTTGATGCGATGCTCACGCGGCTGGAGCGGGACGGCATGGGCGGCGTGCTGCGCGAGGTGCAGCAACGGATCAAGCGGCTGCGCGACAACCTGCCGCCCGACTATCTCCAGGCGCGCTCCACTGTGCAGTTCGATTTCTGCGCGGACTTGAGGTGGATCATCGAGTTGACCGAAGTCGGGATGTTGATCGCCTGCGGGATTTCCATTGGCATGCTTGGAACGAACCCTGCTGCCGACGCCGCGTGTGCGGCCGCAACGGTCGCGCTCGCGATGTACCTCGCGATGAAGATGTGGTACGGTTGCTGAAAGGCAGAGGGTGCTGTGATGGTCTATCCCGGACACCTTGTTCAAACACGAGCGGCGGCGAGAGCATTGATTCTCTTTTTCACTGCGATGCTCACGCCGTTTCTGATCCGCCAACTCCGCCACCTTGACTGGAGCCAATTTGGCCAGATGGCAGGGTTGCTGTTACTGACGCTTCTGCCGTTCCTCGTGTCGGATCGGTGCTTGCGCTTCCTGAAGAGACAGGAGGCCGAGCACGCCAGCCCCACTCCGGAGATGTCGTTTATCTTCGGCGTCGCGATCTCGGTGCCGCTGGCGATATCCGCCGCTGCATTGATCGTCCTGAGCACGTAGAGAAGGAACCGCAGGCATCAGCGCAAACTGAAACGAATTGGCATGCCTTTCGCTTTGACTTCGTCTGAAGCACGGCTTACTTTGGCATCGTCAGGAGCGTTCGATGTCTCACCCTCTTCCTTCGAAGCGGATCGCCGGATTGCCGCCGCTTCTCACGCATGTAATCCGCGCTCTCGAGCGTGATTCGCGCCGGGGCGCCCGCCGCACTTCAAGCAGCCGCGCCTCCGCGCTGAGCGAGCTCGCGCGGCTGTTCATGATCGTGCTGCCCGTCCGCGGCCTCGATCCGGTGGACGATCTGCGCGACGAGATCGAACGAATCGCGACGCGTCACTTGCATCGAGGGGAAGCGGAAGCGCAATTTCGCCGCGCGGTCGATCGCATCGGCAGTGTCAAGCAGCGCGATGCGATCGAGACGGCGCACGTCCAGCTCGTTGAATCGACCGAGCTGGCGCACTACTACGCGGGCATCGCCGCCGGGATCACGCTCGCGGAGCTCGGGCGGACACCGCGGTGATCACAACCCGGGGTCCTCACCGCGCGTTCCCTGCGCGGTGGCCTAAAGCAACGCAGGCAGCTCGCTCAGGCTGCGGATGATCGGCAGGCCGGCCGGCGCCGCCTCCGGCCGTTCGCCCGAACGCCGCAGCAACACCGCGCGCCATCCGGCATTCAGCGCGCCTTCGATGTCGTGCTTGAAGCTGTCGCCGACCATCATCGTTTCAGACGCCTTCACCTTCGCGCGATCCAGCGCCGCGTCGAAAATGCTGCGGTGCGGCTTCATGTAGCCGTGCTCGGCGCCCGACACCGACACGGTGATGATGCTGCCGAGGGAAAAGTGTTCGCGAAACGCATCGAGGCTGCGATGCGAATTCGAGATCACGCCGACGATCAGCCCGCGCTTCTGCAGCGCCTCGAGCACCGGCGCCACATCGTCGTACATCTCGAAATGATGATTCACCGACCACTGCTCGTAGATCGCGCGCGCCGCGTCGACCACGGTCGCGCCGCGGCCGCCCATGTGCTCGATGATCGACGCGGTGTAGTGGATGAACACGTCGTGCGTGTAGATCTGTTCCTCGACCTCGTCGAGGATGAACGACGAGGCCGCGGTGGCGGCGTCGAACTTCGCGGGATCGACCTCGATGCCGTGCGCGGCGCAGGCGCGCCGGTAGCCTTCGGCTTGAAACGCCGGCCCCGGATAGATCAGCGTGAAATCGACGTCGAAAAAAATCGCGCGGATCAAGAGCCTGCAGTGTCTTTCTAAACCAGGTTCGACGGATCCACCGCGGGCGGAAGCGGAGGTGCTTCCGCGGGCGCAGGCTCGGCCACGGGTGGAGGCGCAGAATCGGCCGCGAGTGGCGGCGCAGGTGAAGGCGCAGGCGCTGACGGCGGCGTCCACGGACCGGCCACGGCGATGGTCGCGCGCTTGGGGTCCAGGAGCTGCCGCGCCGCGGCGTCGGCGGCGTCCTTTGTGATCGCGCCGATCAGCCCGGGCAGGCGCTCGTCGTAATCGAGCCCGAGGTTGAACGTCTCGATGGTGAGCAGGAACGACGCAATCGCGGCGTTGGTCTCGAGCTGCCGCGGCAGCGCGCCGATCATGTAGCTCTTCGACTCGTCGATCTCCTGCTGCGTGAAGCCGGCCTCGATCACGGACGTGAGCTCGGCGTCGATCGACGCGATCGTCTTCTCGACGTTGGCGGCGGCGACGCCGGCACGAATCGCAAACGGCCCGGGCCCGAACGTCGCATCGAGCGAGCTCGACACGTAATAGGCCATGCCCTGGCGCTCGCGGATGTTGTCCCCGAGCCGGCCGCCGATCGCGTATTGCCCGAGGGCGTTGTTCATCACCGAGAACGCGGTGTAGTCGGGATGCGATCGGCGAATGCCGGCGAATCCGTAGACCACGTCGGCCTGCGACTTGTTCATCATCGGCACCGAGACCAGCTTGCGTTCGATGATCACCGGGGCGTCGGGCACCGTGACGACGGCCTTGTCGGTCAGGGATGCCTTCGCCGACGGCGGCCAGGCGCCGAACAACTTGGAGACCGCCGCGATCGCCTTCTCTTCCTCGATGTCGCCCACCACGATCACGGTGATCGCCGGCGGGTCGTATCCCTTCTGGTGGAAGCGCACGAGATCCTGCCGACGAATCGATTCGATGCCCGCGACCGTGCCGCGCACCTTGCGCGCGTACGGATGCGAGCCATACAGCGCCTTGGCAAACGCGTCGGCAGCCATTGCCGCCGGGCTGTCTTCCTCCTGGCGGATCGCGGTGATCAGGTTGTCGCGCCTGGTCTCGATTTCCGAATCGGCAAACCTGGGATGCCGCGCGATGTCCGCGGCGAGCTCGAGCACCGCGGCCAGATCGTCCACGAGGCACGTGGCGGCGATCGCCATCTGGTGGCGGCCGGCCGCCACGGACAGTGACGCGCCGCGGCCGTCGAGATCGTCGGCAATGGCATTGGCGGACCTGGTCACGGTGCCGCGATCGAGCACGCGCGCGCAGAGCGCCGCGGTGCCGTCGCGTTCGGGCGGATCGAAGTAGGCGCCCGTACGAACCCCGACGACCAGGCTGACGGCCGGAGTGGTGTGATTGGATTTGGCGATGACGGTGATGCCGTTATCCAGCTTCACCCGCCTGGGATTCAGCGGCACCTTGTGATCCTACGACAGGTGCCGCCGATAGCCGCCCTGAATCCGAAAATGATCCGCCCTATCTTTTGGGGGTCGCCTTGTAGACCGCGTCCGTGACCGGCTCGAGCCACTTCACGTCCCCTTCGTAGATCGTCAACTGCACCACGTCCTGGTCCGGCGCCGCGCCGTGCCAGTGCTCGATGCCGGCCTTGGTAAACCACGGCACGCCCGGCGTCATTTCGAGCAACGGACCGTTCCGTTCCTGCGTGCGGCCCTTGCCTTCTTCGATCATCAGCAGCTGCCCGCTCGCGTGGCTGTGCCAGTTCGACCGGCTGCCGGCCGGGAATTTCAGGCGCAGCGTTCGAACCGCTTTGGCGTCGAGCTGTGCCGGCGTGCCGCCGACGAAGTTGCTCTGCTGCGCCACCACGCTGACGAACGTCATCGCCACTCCGGCTGCGATCACGATGGTGAGAACCTTGACGCGATTCATGACGCCACACCTCCTCCGCCTGTCGGACGCAGTATACTCCCCGGCTCATGGGCCGTCTCGCCGTCGGAATGCTGGCGCTCGCGGTCGCGCTGTCGCCGCGAGCCGTGATGGGACAGTCCGCGAACCAGGGACGATCGCTGTTCGGCGAGCAGTGCGCGACCTGTCACGGCGGCGACGCGAGAGGGCTCAACGGGCCCAACCTGATCGCGGTGCTTGCCGCCGGCGCCACTGATCAGCGCCTCCTTCAAACGATGCGCAACGGCGTGACGGGCACGGCCATGCCGCCGAGCCGCGCCAGCGACGACGAGTTGCGCGCGATCCTCGCCTACATCAAGAGTCTCGCCGCGCCGCCCGCCTCCGCCGCCGGCGTCGAAGCCTCGGCGCGCTACAACCCTTCTCGCGTGTCGAACCTCGTCACGCTGACGATGAACGATGGACGATCGATCACCGGCGAGCGACGCAATGAAGATGCGTTCTCGATTCAAGTCGCCGACGCGCGCGGACGGCTGCAAGGCTTCTTCAAGAACGAGATCAAGAACATCACGCGTGATGTGCGCGGACCCCTGCCCGCGGCGGATCCGCTTGCCGGTGTGTCGTACGGCGACATTCTCGAGGGTCTGAAAAACCCGCAGCGCTGGCTCACCTACTCCGGCGACTATAGCGGTCGCCGGCACAGCCCGCTGACACAGATCACGCAGCAGAACGTGGCGCGGCTCAAACCGGAGTGGACGTTCCAGACCGGCACGATGACGCGCGGCCGCGGCTTTGAAGCCACGCCGCTGCTCTGGGACGGCGTGCTCTACGTCACCGGCTCGAACAACTTTGCGTGGGCGCTCGACGCGCGCACGGGACGGCCGTTCTGGACCTATCGTCGTAATCTTCCCGACGATCTCACCTACGGCGCGCAAGCGCCGGTGAATCGCGGTTTCGCGATGCTCGACAACCGGCTGTTCATGGTCACGCTCGATGCGCACCTGCTCGCGTTCGATCGCGCGAGCGGACGAATCCTGTGGGACATCGTCCTTGCCGACTACAAGGTCGGCTACTCGTCGACGCTGGCGCCGCTGGCTATCGACAACAAGGTGATCGTGGGGATTTCCGGCGGCGAGTATCCGACGAAGGGTTTCATCGACGCCTACGATCCGGCGACCGGAAAGCGACTCTGGCGTTTCAACACCATTCCGAATCCCGGTGAAAAAGGCAGCGAGACGTGGCCCGCGACCGCCGGCGTGCTCGAGCGCGGCGGCGGCGCGACGTGGATGACGGGCACCTACGATCCCGAGCTCAACATGCTGTATTGGGGCACGGGCAATCCGAATCCCGATTACTACGGCGCCGATCGCAAGGGCGACAATCTCTACACCAACTCGCTGGTCGCGCTCGACGCCTCGACCGGCACGCTGAAGTGGCACTACCAGTTCACGCCGCACGACACGCACGACTGGGACGCCAACCAGATTCCCGTGCTCGCCGACTGGCCGGATAGGAAAGTCGTGATGCAGGCGAATCGCAACGGCTTCTTCTACGTGCTCGATCGCAGGACCGGCGAGCTGCTCTTCGGCAAGCCGTTCACCGACACGACCTGGGCGCGCGAGATTGGCAAAGACGGCCGTCCGATCGTGTTGAACGAAGGCGAGAAGGGGTGCATCCCCGACATGTGGGGCGGCACCAACTTCAATCCGCCCACCTACGATCCGGCGCTCAGGATGTTCTTCCTGAACACGCGCGAAACGTGCGCGACCTACGAAGCGCAGGAGCCGACGATTGCGCCGGGACGGACGGCGTTCGGCGGCGTGGTGCGCATGGATCGCGACAAGGCCTACGGCGCGCTGCGCGCGCTCGATGCGACGACCGGCGAGCGGAAATGGGAGTTCAAGCTCACGCAGCCGACGATGGCGGGCGTGCTGTCGACCGCGTCTGGACTCGTGTTCGCCGGTGACAACGAAGGCAACTTCATGGCGTTCGAGTCGCGCACCGGAAAAAATCTCTGGCGCTATTCAACCGGCACTCCGGTTTGGGGCGCCGCGCCGATGACCTACATGCTCGACGGCAAGCAGTACGTCGTGATTGCGTCGGGGACGACGCTGCTGTCGTTTGCACTGCCAGGCCCACCGGCGCGTCAGTGAATACGCTCGCTTACTTTTTGCGCGGCGGTTCGGGACAGTAACCGGGCTCGAAGCCGCGCGCGCGTTCACGCCGTAACAGTGGATCCGCAGCAGGAGCCGGTGGCAAGACACCGAGCTTGACGAGCTGCGGACGGAATTCATAGCGGATGTTCACGGTATGCGAGGGCGAGTCTTCGAGGTTGAGCCACACCTGCTCGACGGCGTGGTCTGTCGAGCGGCCCATGCCGGTGGCGGCGTACTCGTCTTTGGCGCGTGATTCTTCGCGTGCTGCCCCGGCAGCTTGCGGCTTCGCCGACTCGGGAGGCGCCGGCTGGCGACGGTCACGGGTTATCGACGCCTCCGGCACATAAGTCACGACGCGCTCCTTGAAGAACACCGCGGCGATCACACCGAGGTTGGCCGTCTTGCCGAGCGCCTGGCCGTACGAATTTTCCTCGGTGGTGAACTCGAATCGCCGCGCGTGCGTCTGGCTCGTCTGCCATCCGCTGATCACGATCGTCTCGTAGGGATCGAGTACCCACTTGCGAGCGCCGGCTGCCGTGGTCTCGCGCGCATCGATGGTGTTGAGCCCGTCAACCGACAGCGCCACGGCCACGCGAACGGGGTAAGGATTGCGCAGGCGGATGGAATACTCGCGCCCTTTGCGCGCCTCGACATACACGCGGCCACCGTGGGCGAAATGCGGCTGAGCAACGCCATCCACGAGAATGGCGACCGTTTCAAGGGGCCGCGGCACAGCTGACTCATGTGCCATCGCTGGCGGCGTGGCCGCCAGGGCGAACGTAACAGCGAACAAACAGGCAAAACGGCGTGTCATAGGGCCTCCTACCCCTTAGAACGGACCAGTTCCGGAATCTTGCACGGCGGGCGCGGGAGCGTTGACGATGGCCCGCTTTGGGCGTAGCCTCCTGCCTATGAAGCGACTTCTCCTCGGAATCGCGGCGTCCGTTCCACTGGCGTTGGCCATGGCCGTCTCTTCGTCGGCACAGGCGCCCGCGCCTGCTCCGGACGTCACGTTCGCGAAACACATCGCGCCGATCCTGCAGCGCAGCTGCCAGCATTGCCACAATCCGGCGGGCGGAGCGCCGATGTCGTTGATCACCTACGAGCAGGTGCGGCCGTGGGCGAGGTCGATCAAGACCAAGACCGGGCTCGGCCCGCACGCTGGTGTGATGCCGCCGTGGTTCGTCGAGAAGAACATCGGCATCCAGGGCTTCAAGCAGGACCCGTCGTTGAGCGACGCGGAGATCGCGATGATCGCGAAGTGGGTGGACAGCGGCGCGCCGCGCGGCAATGCCGCCGACATGCCGAAGCCGCTCGATTTCGAGAACGGCAACAAGTGGCAGCTCGGCGAACCC
>Ga0207428_10001454_pt1 | contig 24793 bp, 18 predicted proteins | sample RhiMethybrSRZTD1_FD_187600 | JGI IMG/M metagenome (GOLD analysis project Ga0207428, IMG submission 187600) | Populus rhizosphere microbial communities from Tennessee, USA - Rhizosphere MetaG P. TD hybrid SRZTD1 (SPAdes) (version 3) | ecosystem: Host-associated > Plants > Roots > Rhizosphere >...
CTTGTGCTTCGCGGCAAGCTCCTCGAATCTCCGCTCGAGCAGCGATCGATCCGTGATCGGCCGGCTTTGATCCGAGATCGACGCGCCGATCTGGCTTTCGATCGGCCGCGAATGGAAATACTGATCGGACTCGGCGGCGCTGGTCTTCGTCACCGCTCCGTTGATCCGCACCTGGCGCTCGAGCTCGGCCCAGAAGAAGAGCAGCGACGCGCGCGGATTCGCAGCCAGGTCGCGGCCCTTCGCGCTGCCGTAATTCGTGTAAAACACGAAGCCGTTTTCGTCGGCCGCCTTGAGCAGGACGGTGCGGGCGGATGGTTCGCCCTTCGCCGACGCGGTGGCCAGCGTCATCGCGTTCACGTCGAGGAGCTGCGACTGCAACGCTTCATCGAACCACAGCGTGAACTGCTGGATCGGATCGGCGTGCGCGTCCTTCTCGTCGAGCGCGCGGCTCGCGTATTCACGGCGGAGATCGGCAAGTGTCGTCATGGCGCGGGCGTCAGTCCTGTCTTGACCTCGACCCAGGCGCCGAGGAACCGGCGATCGGTCGACGCGGGATCGATGTCTCGAGGATAAAACCCCGATTCGGCGGTGATCGTCAACGGCACCACGCCGCTCGCAAACTGCGGCAGCTCCACCTCGACCGCCTGGCCGGGCACCAGCTCGTAATTTCGCTGCCACCCGAACGTGCTGATCGTGACGGTGTTGGCTTTCGCGCCGGGATGCATGCGCACCACGATCGGCGTCGTCTGGCCAGGCCGCGCCGCGACGGTGACGTGCGATGAGCGGCCGCCGATGGTCCAGAATCCCTGCGCTTCCGGGTAGAGCTGCTCGTCGTGAAAGTACACCGCTGCCGCCGGATAGTTCGCGGCGGCGAGCACGGTCGGGACGAGCGGGCGCGCGCCGGCGTCGACGACCGCGGTCGGCGTGATCGTGATCCAGTCGATCGCGCGCTCGAAATCCACGGGACCGCGCAGGCCGACAAAATTCGCATCGACCGGCAGCCACAGCGTGGTGTGCCACCGTTCGCCCGGCTGCGGCTGCATCGTCCACGTTTGCAGCGGCGGACCGTTGCGCCCGATCTGCAGCGAGAGCGGCAGCGCGTGGTCGGGTGGCCGATCGCTGAACTGGACCGCGATGTCGTACGTGCCGGCCGGCAGGGAGAAGCGTCCGTTGTGAATCACGCGCACCGGCTGCGGATCCGATCGCTGCATCGGCTTCACGCCGAGGATCAGCTGCGGCAGCGTATCCACGGCCGCGCCCTTGTGGATCGGATCGTAGAGAATCGATGCGGGCCTGGCCCGCGCATCGAAGCCGTCGAGCGCGACCAGCCGCGACCTGGCGCCGAGATCGATCGCGCGCGCTTCGGCCCGTCCGCTTGGCAGCCATGGCACGGTGATCGCGACGATCATCAAGGCCGCGCTGAAGGTGGCGAATGCGGCGAGCGCGGAGATGCCCGGCCGCGAGGTGCGCATTCTCGAGAGCAACACCGCGGCGCCGCCGGCGATCGCCAGCCACCAGATCAAATACAGCCACGCGAATATCCAACGCTGCGCGATGAAGCTTGGCGGCAGCGACCACAGCTCCCATCGCGGCGACCAGAAATCGAGCAGCGCCGACGTGCCGTCACGCGCGTTGTTGATCAGCAGGCCGTCCTGGCCGATCGCGAGCGTGACCGCGATGCCGGCGCCGATCCACAGCAGCAGGTGCTGCGCCGCGCGCCGCGGCGATCCAGCGGGCGCCGCTCGAAACGCGGCGGCGATCGGCAGCATCAGCAACGGCAGGCCCGACGCGATCGGGCGGGCCGGCGCGGACGTGCCGCCCCACCAGATGCCGAACGCGCCGACCATCACCAGCAGCGCGGTGAAGATAAAGGTGATCTCGATCGCCTGCCGGCGCAGATCACCGCCGCTGCGCCACATCTGATAGAGACCGGTGGCGGCGAGGATATAAACCGGCGCGTACGCCACCAGCCCGTACTCCTGATCGAAGAGGAGTCCCGGCGCGCCAAAGCGCAAATTGAGAGGGGTTGTCTGAACCAGCGATCCGTACGGCGCCATTGGCAACGGCGTCCCCCAGATCGTGTAAAAGAATGCGAACCAGCCCGCGAGCGAGATCGCATAAATGGCGATCACTGCCAGGATTTTTGAATTGCGGAAAAATGTCGCCGGCGCGTCTTTACCGAGACGGAACATCACCACCAGGAGCAGGGCCGCCGACATCGGCGCGTACTTCGTGCTCAGCCACGGCAGCGACGCGATGGCGAGGCCGGCGCCAATCCAGCGCCCGAGCGACGAGTGTTCAACGCTCGTCCGCGTTGTGATCACGAACGCGATCATCACCGCGAGCGCCGCGGCGATCTCCGGATACACCGTGAAGGTGTTGAACATGAACGGCGCCGACAGCGCGATCGCCGCCCACGCGAACGTCGCCGCTCCCGGCGCGTTGAGCGTGGCCACCGTCCAGCGCCACGCGATCACCGCCGCCAGCGCGCCGAGCGCGATCAGAAACCACACCGAGCCTTCGTAGCCGCCGAGCGCATAGATCGGCGCGAGGATCACTGAAAGGCCGATCGGATGGATCGAATAGATCTCGCCATTCTTGCCGCGCGTCAGGTAATGCGGCTCGAGATCGGACGTGAAGTACTCGCGATAGTCGCCGCGCTCGTGATTGTTTTCGATCTTCAGATCGCCGTCGCGCCACAGGCTTTGCGCCATCACCAGGTAATGCGGCTCATCGCCGGACGGGAACAGCGACGTGCCGGTCAGCTTCGATGCGGCGAGACCGGCGACCGCCATGGCGGCGACGAAGAGCGCGATCGAGATCGTCGTCAGGCTCCACCGCTCGATGGTGCGCGCGGTCAGCAGCCGCGACTGCCACAGCGCCCACACCTGCAGCGCCGCGACCACGAGCCAGACGATCGCGCCCAGTGGGCCCGCCAGCGCCTGCAGCACCGGCCAGCGATCAGGAAGGATCGGCATGTAGGGCACGAGCAGCACGATCGACGAAAACAGCGGCAGCACCAGCTCGCCCAGCCGGGGCCGCCGCGTGGCCGTGGTCGTGGCCCGCGGCGCATTCAGGTGATCGATGCCGACGAGCAGCAGCGCGCCGAGGCAGATGAAGCCGACGAGCGCCTGCCATGGCGGCAGCATCGCGAAGCGGACGATGCCGTTCGAGGTGACGGTTTGATCGAGCACGCCCCGCGACACGTAGAGGGCGAGGCCGGTGATGGCGCAGGCTGCCATCGGCCACAGAAAGCCCATGCTCGACATTAGTCAACGATTCTACATAGGATTCCCGTGCATGAACCGATTCGTGATTGTTGTCCTTCTCGCGTGCGCGCTTGGTGCGTGCCAGTCCAGCACGCCCGCGCCGCCGGCCAGGCCGGCCAACACCGCCGCCCAGACCACCGACTTTCCGTTCGACGTCCTGATTCTCAACGGTCGCGTCGTCGATGGTACTGGTGCGCCGTGGTTCTACGCCGACGTCGGCATCAACGGCGATCGCATTTCGGCGATCGGTGAGCTCGACGGGCGCAAGGCGACGACGACGATCGATGCATCGAATCTCGTCGTCTCTCCCGGTTTCATCGACATGCTCGGCCAGTCCGAGTTCAACGTCCTCGTCGATCCGCGCGCCGCCAGCAAGATCACGCAAGGCGTGACGACGGAGATCACCGGTGAGGGATCGTCGATCGCGCCGCTCAACGATGCGCTGGTGAAGGCGGCGCAGCCGCAGTACGACCGCTTCAAGGTCACCCTCGACTTCCGCACGCTGCACGACTACTTCGCGCGGCTCCAGACGAACAAGCCGGCGATCAACGTCGGCACGTTCGTCGGCGCCGGCGGCGTGCGCGCGTATGTGCTGGGCAACGGGCAGAAGGACGCGGCGCCCAACGATCTCGAGGAGATGAAGAAGCTCGTCGATCAGGCGATGCTGCAGGGTGCGCTCGGCGTCAGCACCTCGCTGCAGTACGTGCCCGGCCGCTTCGCCTCGACCGACGAGATCGTCGAGCTCGCCAAGGTCGCCAAAAAATACGGCGGCATCTACATCTCCCACCAGCGATCCGAGTCCGGACAGATCATGTCGTCGCTCGACGAGGTGTTCGCGGTGGCCGAGCGCGCCAACATCCCCGCGGAGGTCTGGCATCTCAAGACGGCCTACAAGGCCAACTGGGGCCGCATGGCGGAGGTGTTGAAGCGCTTCGCGGACGCGCGGGCGCGCGGTCTCGACGTCACCGCCAACATGTATCCGTACGATCGCGCGTCGAACGGCCTCGATGCGTGCCTGCCGCTCTGGGTGCGCGAGGGCGGCCTCGAGCAGATGCTGGCGCGCCTCAACGATCCGTCGCTGCGCGATCGCATCAAGCGCGACATGGACGATCCCAACGCGAAGGACTGGGAGAACCAGTGGTACGGATCGGGCGGCGGCGCCGGCGTGATGATCTCGACCGTGCTCGATCCGGCGCTCAGGAAATGGGAAGGCAAGAACTTCGTCGAGATCGGCAAGGAAATGGGGAAGGATCCGCGCGACGCGGCGATGGATCTCGTCATCGCCGATCGTGGTGAGACGTCGGTGATCATTTCGATCATGCGCGAAGACGATGTCCGGCTGGCGTTGTCGAATCCGATGATTGCGATCGGCACCGATTCGGGCGCGCGTGCGGAGGATGGGCCGTTTTCGGAATCGAAGTCGCATCCGCGCGCGTGGGGATCGTTCACGCGCATCCTCGGCAAGTACGTGCGCGACGAGAAACTGATTCCGCTCGAAGACGCGATCCGGCGGTTCACCTCGCGGCCGGCGATGCGCGTCGGCATCACCGATCGCGGCATCCTCAGGCCGGGCATGAAGGCCGACGTGACGATCTTCAATCCGGCGACGGTCAAGGACGTCTCGACCTTCGTCGATCCCACGCATTACTCGCAGGGCATCGAGCACGTGCTGGTCAACGGCGTCGCGGTGGTGTCGGGCGGGAACATCACCGATGGACGGCCCGGCCAGGTCGTGCGGGGACGCGGCTATCGCCCGTAGCGTGCTACGAGGCCGCGGCACGCAATTCTGGCCGCAAGCCGTCGCTGCGATGGCCTCCGTACTGGTTGATTAGAAATTGCACTGCGCGTAAATTGCCCCTCATGCGCAAATCGATCGTCCTCGCCGCGTTGTTGATGGCCGCCGTCGTCACGGGCGTGCACGCCCAGATGGCGCATCGCCTCAAGGGCTGGATCCGGACCACCGGCGGTACGCCGATCGTGAACGCCAAAGTTCGCGCCGACAACTTGAGCGGCTTCCGCGGCGAACCGTTTGCCGGACAAAAAGATCACGAAGTGACGTCGACCGACAAGGGCGAGTGGAACATCACCGGCATCGAGGCGGGCCTGTGGCTGTTTTCGACCTCGGCGCCCGACACGATTCCCGCGGTGATGATCCTGCCGGTGAAGTTCTCGCAGCGCCAGCAGGTCAGCGCCGTCGGCAATTCACTGACCTGGCAGGTGCCGATGTACGCCTATCCCGCGTCGGAGCATCCGATGCTGAAGGGCTCGCTCGATCTGTTGAACGCCGGCAAGAAGGAAGAGGCGATGCAGGCGCTGACGGTGGCGCTGGGCCCCGGCGTGCCGATCGAAACGCGCGTCGCCGCCGGCGAGATGGCGTTGTTGATCCAGCAGGCGAACCTCGCCAAGACGATCTTCGCGCTCGGCTTGCAGGACCAGCCGAAACATCCGCGCGCGATGCTCGGCGCGGCGATGGCGTCGCTGCTCGGCCGCGACTGGGAAGCGGCCGGCAAGCAAATCTGGGACGCGCGCGATCTCGCGCCGAAGGATCAGCGCCAGGCGCTGGCCGCGGCGATCGACGACCTCCGCGGCATCGCTCGCATTCAATAGTGCGCATCGGCATCGATCTCGGCGGCACGAAAATCGAAGGACTCGCGCTCGCCGATGACGGGCGCGAGCTCGATCGCCGCCGCATCGCCGCGCCGCGCGGCAACTATGACGACACGATCCGCGCCGTTGCCGATCTCGTCGACGCGATCGAGGCTGCGGCACGAGCCCGCCTCGACGAGGCGCCAAAGGCGCGAGTCGGGCTTGGCATTCCAGGCGCCATTTCTCCGGCGACCGGCGTGATCAAGAACGCCAATTCCACGTGGCTCAACGGCCGGCGGCTGGCCGATGATCTGTCGCAGGCACTCGGACGCCCGGTGCGACTCGCCAACGACGCGAACTGTTTCGCGTTGTCCGAAGCGACCGATGGCGCGGCCGCCGGCGCGGCCGTCGTGTTTGGCGTGATCATCGGCACGGGCACCGGCGGCGGACTGGTCGTCAACGGAGAGATCGTGGTTGGCGCGAACGCGATCGCGGGGGAGTGGGGACACAATCCGCTGCCCGCGCCTGAAGACGATGAGCGTCCTGGACCGCCGTGTTATTGCGGGCGATCCGGATGCATCGAGACGTTTCTCTCGGGCCCCGCGCTCGCCCGCGACTACATCGCGCTCGGCGGCGACGACACGTCCGCGGCCGACATCGCCGCCCGCGCCGGACGTGGAGACGATCGCGCGCTCGCCTGTCTCGATCGCTACGAACGCCGCTTTGCCCGCGCCATCGCGTCAATCATCAACGTCGTCGATCCGGATGTGATCGTGCTCGGCGGCGGGCTGTCAAACATCACGCAGCTCTACGACCGCGTGCCGAAGCTGTGGGGCGCGCACGTGTTTTCGGATCGCGTCGACACGAAGCTGGTGCGCGCGAAGCACGGCGACGCGAGCGGCGTGCGCGGCGCCGCGTGGTTGTGGCCTGCCCTGAGCTAGTGCCTTCTGTGCCGTCGGTGGCCCTGGCATGTTCTGTGGCACAATCGAGATATGAAGCTACGGTTCATCTTCGGTGGTTTGGCGATCATCTGGTTGGCGAGTGTTTCAGGCAGCGCACTGCAGGCGACGCAGGCCGCGGCGCCCGGCGCTGCGCAGAAAAGCGTGTGGGACGGCGTGTTCACGGCGGAACAGGCGGATCGCGGCGCGGCCGCGTTCAAGACCGCGTGCTCGGAATGCCACGGCAACGATTTGGCCGGCGACGGCTTCGCGCCCGCGCTGACCGGTTCGGATTTCATGGGCAACTGGAACGAGCTGTCGGTCGGCGATCTGTTCGAGCGCATCCGCATCTCGATGCCGCCGAGCGGTCCGAGCGCGGTGACGCCGGCGCAGAAGGCCGACATCGTCGCTCACATCATGAACGTGAACAAGTTCCCCGCGGGACAGACGGAGCTCGAGCCCAAGACGGAAGTCCTCAAGGGCATCAAGATCGAGATGAAGAAGTAACTACGGAGTCTTCCGCCACCACGGCGTGCCGAGATTCGTATACGGCCCGCCGTCGACCGAGATTGATGTCGCCACTCGATAGTTGAGCGGCGAGAGCAAGTGCATGATGTGCCTGACGCGCACCGATTTGCCGTTCACGGTGAACGGTGCGCTGTCGAAATGAATGTTGTAGATCCCGCCGAGATCGCCGCCCACCGGACCAAACTGCATGTAAGTGAAACCGCGCGAGTCGGTGACTTGCCGCGCGAGCACTTTGTTTTCCTTGTGATACGCGATCAGCTCCCGCACCTTGAACGGGCCTGACGGTCCTTCACCTTCCGTGATCGCTTCGTAAAAACGTCCGTCGACTTTCGACACGGTCGTGGTGCCGGTATACGGACCGGCCGGACCGAGCGGACTCTCCGGCATCGACCACTCGAAGGTCCACTTGCCGAGGAAATAGGTGTCGAAGTCGAAGAGCGGAACCGTATCGGTGCCTTCGGTCGGGCGGCCGAGCGTCGGCATCTGTCCCTTGGGTACCTGTTGGGCTGCAGCAGGCACCGCAAGCACGGCAAGCACGGCGAAAAAGGAAGCCAACGTTGTTCGCGTCATTGGTGTAATCTCTCGCGCGGAGAAGTATATGCGACGACTCATTCTCTTTTCGACTGCGGCGCTCACGCTGTGCGTCGCGTTTGCGACCGCCTCCGCCCAGGCTCCGGTGTCCGCGCCGACCGATGGCGGCTACAAGCTCGTGCCCAACTGGCCGACGCTGCCTCCCGGAGATTTCTTCGGGCTCAAGACGCCGCCGCCTCCTCCCGCCGAGCGGGAAGCGCAGGCCGCCGCGCGACGCGCCACCGGTGGCGGCGGAGGGGGCGCGCCTCGTCCCGCCGGACAAGGCCCGACCAATCAGCCCGGCATCTCCGGCCTCGCCATCGATCAGAACGATCACATCTACGTGTTCAATCGCGGCGCGAAGCCGGTGATGGTGTTCAACGCCGACGGCAAGTTGATCGCATCGGGCGGCGACCAGGATCTGAACGGGAAGAAACTCGATCCGAACTGGCAGCACTCCGGCACCGTCGACTGGGACGGCAACGTCTACATGATCGAGCGCGACGCGCATCGTATCGTCAAGCTCAGTCCGAAGATGGACAAGGTGTTGATGCAGTTGGGCACGACCAACGTGAAGGGCAACGATGCCACTCACTTCGATCTGCCGTCAGGAATTGCCGTCCTCCACAACGGCAACATCATCGTCACGGACGGATATGGCAATAACCGCGTCGTGATGTTCGACAAGAGCGGCAAATTCATCAAGCAGGTGGCAAAAGGTGCCGGCGGCCCGACTGATAAAGGCAAGGGCATCGGTGAGTGGGATTTGCCGCACAAGCTGGCCGTCGATGCGCAGGAAAATCTCTACATCATCGACCGCGAAGGCCACCGCGTGCAGGTTTTTGACAAGAACTTGAACTATCTGCGCGAGATCAATGTTCCCGGATGGAATCCGTGGGACATCGGCATTTCCCGCAAGGGTGATGATGGTTTTGCGTACATCGCCGATCACGCGCTGGAACGCGTGCACAAGCTTTCGTTGAAGGACGGGAAACTTGTTGCCACGTGGGGCAAGCAGGGTTGGGGACCCGGCGAATTCGACTGGGTCCACGGCATCGTCGTTGACTCAAAGGGCGCGGTGTACGCAGCGGATACGTACGGTCAGCGAATTCAGAAATTCGTGCCACCGACAGTAGCCGGTAGCCGGTAGCTACTTACTGAACGACCAGTGTGACGGCGGTGGAATGTTTTTCATCGCCGTTTCTTCCCGTGACGATCACAATGTGCGTACCGGTCGCGACGCCCCTGGTCGCAATTGACATCACCGTGGTCTGCCCGCTCGCGCCCGGCGTCACCGCGCTCGACTGAAACGCGCACGTGGCGTTCGTGGGGAGCGACTCGCACGACAATGTGACCGGCGCTTCGAACGTGGATTGACGCGAGAACACCGCGATCTCATAGAGCGCGTCGGTGCCGGCTCGCACCGTGACCGACGGCGAGCCCGGCGTGACCGCGAAGTCTGGACGCCGCAGATCGATGTCCGTCTGCAGCGTGCCGCGGCGGTTGGTCGCGAGGTAGAACGGATAGCCCAGTTCCTTGGCGAATCCCCCATGGGTCGGCACGCGCGTGCGCCACTCGCTCCGTTCCGCCATCCAGCTGTAGAACCACATCATTTCCTGTGATGCGAGGCCGTCGCGCGTGACGAGGATCGTGGCCGTCGTGAAATTGTTCGGCGCCTGGCCGTAGGCCGGCACGCGCGGGCCGCCGCCGGCCGCCATCACCTCGTTGATCGTCAGGCGCGTCATCGCGCCGGTGAACACGCCTTCGCAGCGCACTTGCGCGGCGGCGGCCTGATCGGCAAACGCGAACTGCGTGCGGACTTCGTTCGCCGGCATCAATCCCATCAAGTAGAGATCGATGTCGTTGAACACCGGCGTATCGGTGCGTGTGGTCAGGACGTAGCCGCGCGGATCCTCGGTGATCGTGCACGGATAGTTGCCGCCCTGGCCGCCCGCGCCGCCGATGCTGAAGCCCATGATGCCGGACGCCATCGACGAGTACGGCCAGTGCGGTGAGCCGATCGCAAACGGTTGTGTGCGCAGGTAATTGATCCACTGGTGGCCGAGCTCGTGCAGCGTTCCGGATTCCACGCCGTCGAAGAAGCGCGAGATGGGAAACTGCGAAATGCCGATCAGCCGCCCGCCGCTTCCGTACGTCGCCGACTGATCGGTCATCGACAAGCCGATGCCGCTCACCGTGTTCTTCACCACGAAGTGCGTGCGATTGTCGAACCGCTGCGGCTCGTACACGATGTTGAGGACGTCGTAGTTGTCCGGGAACTGGCGATAGAACTCGCGCGTGACGTTCGACAGGTTGCGCGAGCTGAAATAGGCCGCGTCGTGAATGTTGACCACGCGCGTCGTCGCTTGCACGAATTGGGAGAGGCGCGACACCGGGTAGACGCCCATCACATTCGTGTAGACGTCGACGAACAGGTTGCCCCGGACCGTTCGCGTCGCGCCGTTGAACACGTTGAGGAATCCGATCGCCACGCGGTTGACGTCGTCGAGCGTGCGGGCCGCGAGGATCGGCGCCACCGGCAGCCGTGCGCTGTAAATGCGATCGTTCGGCACGCGATCGCCCTCGGCGCCATCGTCGCGAAGGGTGATCACGGCGTTGGTCGTGCCTGCGGGATTGAAATCGATCGTGACTGATGTCGCAGCGGGGCCGCTGAGCTCCGCTTCGACGAGCACCGGCGTCGCCGTGCCCGGCGTCACGACGCTGGGCGTGTAGACGAGATAGTTGACGGATTGGGCGAGCGCGTTTGTTGAGAGAAGAGCGAGGCAGACCAGTATCCGCAAGGCGCACCGAAACGCCGCCTGCGTGGTCTTCATGGCGCACTCATTATCGGCTCGCCGCGAGGCCGTAATCAGAGGCGGGTGATCGTCCAATACACGCCGATTGCCGCAATTGCACACGACGCGGGTACGACGATGCGCGCGCGGTACCAGGTCTTGCGCATGAATGGTGAAACCGCGAGCAAGGCCGCGGCGATGATCGTCAGCTGGCCGAATTCGACGCCGAGATTGAACGTCAGCAGCGCGGTGAGGAATTCGCCGCGCGGCAGTCCCAGCGCTCTCAACACACCCGCGAATCCAAGTCCGTGCAGCAATCCAAACATGAACACCAGCGCGAGGCGCCACGGCTTGAGCTCGCGCGTCGCCAGGTTTTCGATCGCCACGTACGCGATCGACAGCGCGATCAACGGCTCGACGATGCGTGAGGGCAGCGAGACGATGCCGTACATCGACAGGCCGAGCGTGATCGAGTGCGCGATCGTGAAGGCGGTGACCTGCAGGAGCATCGTCTTGAGGCGAGGGCTCAGCAGGAAGATGCCGAGCACGAACAGGATGTGGTCGAGCCCCTTCGGCAGGATGTGCGTGTAGCCGAGCCACAGGTATTGCCGCACGATCGCGGTGCGCGTCGGCCGCGTGAACGTCTTCGACAGATCGATCACGCCGCTCCAGTTGGTGCCGTCGATCCATTCGATCGCCGACGATCCGTCCGGCTGTCGGATCTCGAGCGGATAGCGATCGCCGACGAGGCCGTAGAGCCATCGCAGACGCGTCGCGTCGCGCGGCATCGTGCCCGTCAGATGAAAACTGGCAACTGCATTCCCCCGATCCCCGATCCCTGATCCCCGATCCCCGACGGGCGCCACGTACTCGACGCTGGTGGCGCGGACCTCGTGCGCGTCCACGAACAGCACGATGCGATCGGCAAACACCGAAGTCAGCTGCGCGAGGCGGGCGTCACGCTGCGCTGCAGTCAGATTCGCCGGCACGGTGCCGCCCGCGAACGTCTCGAGTCGAAGCAGGAGCCACATCGGATCGTTCGCGACGTCGAGGACGAACGATCCATCGACTGCAAGCGAAAGAACGACTCGGGTTTTTTCGGCCTCGTGCGCGTGGAGGGTCGCGCTGAACAACAGCAGCGCGATCAGAATCCGAATCACTGGCGTATCATACGGCGCGTATGAACGCCGTCTTTGCCGTCCTGGTGCTCGCGCTCGTGCAATCGCCGCCGAAGAAAGTCGACATCGTCAGCGTGACCGGATGCCTGCGCGAGCAAGGCACGAACTGGATGCTGGTGGCCGCGACCGACCCCGTGCCGAGCATCGCGAACCAGGCGCAAGCGAAGGAAATCCCGTCCACGCCTCCGGCCGGAAAAAACACCTTCCGCCTGATCGGCACGTTCGAATTCAACCTGCCGTCGATGAAGGATCACACCGTGGTGATTCGCGGGCTTTTCATCAAGGACAAGGTCAGCCGCATCAACGTGACCTCGGCGGTGGAAGCGGTCGCCTCGTGCGCGCCGGGCGCCCCCAAATAGGCTAAAATCGCAGGCCAACAGGCGAACGGGCCAACCGGCCATCAGGATTCCAGAGGAGTACGACATGAAGCGTCTTGCGTTGATCGTCGTTGGCGTTGCGGCGCTCACTTCGTTCAAGACCGCTGCGCAAACTCCCGCGCCGCACGCGGCCCCGACGTTCGCCAGGGACGTCGCGCCGATCATGTTCAACAAGTGCGCGAACTGCCACCGGCCCGGTGAGGTCGCGCCCATGTCGTTGCTGTCGTACGAGGACGCGCGGCCGTGGGCGAAGGCGATCAAGAGCAAAGTCGTGGCGCGCGAGATGCCGCCCTGGGGCGCCGACATGACCCAGACGTTGCCGATGCGCAACGACATCAGCCTGTCGCAGAAAGAGATCGACACGATCGCCGCGTGGGTCGATGGCGGCGCCGTGAAGGGCAACGCCGCGGACATGCCGCCGTCGCCGAAGTTCGCGACCGGCTGGACCAACGGCACCGAGCCCGATCTCGTGCTCGAGATGCCGGTCGAGTTCGACATTCCCGCCGAAGGCGAGCTCGGCGTGCAGATGTTCTATTCGAAGGTGCCGTGGACCGAAGACAAGTTCGCGGAGATCGTCGAGCTCAAGCCGAGCAACCGCGCCGTGCTGCATCACGCCGGCATTTTCTTCGTCGACATTCCCGAAGGCACGACGCTCGTCAACGGCCGCATCGTTGACAAAGACGGCAAGCCGATCGGCGATCGCGGCTCGCGCGGTTTGCCTTCAAGCGATAGCGGCCTGCCGGGATCGAGCAAGTTGTTGTCGTGGGTGCCCGGTCGCGGACTCGATCATCATCGCGCCGACATAGGAAAGCGGCTGCCCGCCGGCAAGTACATCAACTGGCAGCTGCACTACAACCCGACCGGCAAGCCGGAAAAGGATCGCACCAAGCTTGGCATCTGGTTCAACAAGGTGCCGGTCACGCACGAAGTGCTGATCCGCCAGGCGGGCGATCCGCTGGCGACGACGAAGGGCGGGTTGTCGATCTATCGCGCCGAAGGCCGCGAGGTCGAATACACCGCGGACGACAGCAGCACGCGCCGCCGCAGCAAGACGCCCGACATTCCGCCGTACGCGGAGAACTGGCGCCTCACCGGCATCACGCCGGTGACCGAAGACATCACGCTCTACGCGATGTCGCCGCACATGCACCTGCGCGGCAAGAGCTTGAAGTGGGTGATCGTCTATCCGGACGGCACCGAGAAAACGATCCTCAACGTGCCGAAGTTCGACTTCAACTGGCAGTTCAACTACGAGCTGAAAGAGCCGCTGAAGATTCCCGCGGGCAGCAAGATCCTCGGACTCGGCGTGTATGACAACTCGATCCGCAACAAGTGGAACCCGGGGCCGCATCTGCCGGTCTACTGGTCGGAGCAGAGCTGGGACGAGATGTATCAGCCGTTCACCGAGTACTCGGTCGACTCGCAGGACCTCACGGTACTGAAGCCGATCAGCTCTCAGCAGAAGTGAATCGCCTCCCGGCGTCGCGCCGGGACGGGCGTTGCTGGTCGGGAAATGAATCCTTGTCGGGAAGTGATCCTCGTCGGGATCACTTCCTGGCATTCAGGCGTTTCACGACGTCGTCCGAAATATCAACGGCCGGACTCCACCACAGAATCGCGGCCTGCTCCAATCCGAACACGAACTGCAGTCCTTTTTCTTTCGACACTTCGTCGATGACCGGCGCCAGCGTCGCTCTGAATTCGATCTCGAACTGCGTTTGCATCGCTTCGAGTTCCGTCTGTGCGTCTTCCTGAAAACGGGCGAATTCCGTACGCGATTTATCGAACGATCGCTGCAAGTCCGCGCGAGCGCGATCGGTCAGGCCAAGCGCCTGTAGCTGCGCTTGCTGCTTCTGCAACCCCACGGTTCTTGATTCGATTTCGACGGATTTCCTTCGTGCGGCGTCGTCGATGCCGGCCAGCGCGGCCTTCCCGGTACTGCTGTTTCGCGCGACGTACGAAAGGTTAATAGCACCGATCTTCGTCGCATCAGGATCTTGCGCGAAAGACGGCAGGGCGGTCGTGCCGAGCAACGTGACGATGGCAAAGAGTCGAACCGCGTGAAGCATGCTGGCCTCCGCGCGTTTCGACGCTATCGACCGGAAATTGGTCTTCCCGACCGGACGGCACCGTCCCGATACCAGTTCATCTCCCGACGAGACCTCGTCTCCCGGCAGGTGTCTCGGCGTCCCGGCGTGTCATTTGACGACCTTGCCGCCCTTGCGATTGTCGATCACGAATCGATCGCGAGACGGCATCACGACCTTGGGCAGTGTCGTGCGATCCATCACCGCGTCCTCAGGAATGATCTTGTTGAGCGCGAGGATGTAGGCGGTGAGCGAATACGTTTCGTCCGCCGTCAGCGTGCCGGGCTGCATGAACGGCATCGCGCGATTCGTGTAGTCGAACAACGTCGTCGCGTACGGCCAGTAGTTGCCGACCGTCTTCACCAGCTTGGCGTTGGTCGCGAAGTCCCAGTTCTTGCCCGACTCGCGATCGACGAGGCGTGCGGCGGATCCGCCCTGGCCGTTCGCGCCGTGGCACGACTGGCACTTCGCGGCATAGACCTTCGCGCCGTCGGCGAACGTGCCTTTGCCCTCGGGCAGCCCTGCGCCGTCGGGCCGCACGTCGATGTCGATCTTTGCTATCTCCTCGGTCGTCGCGACGCGACCAATGCCGAGAGGTCTCGAAGATGGTGATTGGGCGATGACGCTCACCGAGTAAGCAAGCGCGATCGCGCCCAGTACGAGCAAAATGTATCTGAGCCTTCTGTGGCCCTGGGAATCCATGGTCAGAGGCCTCCGTTGAATTTCACAGAGCCGTCCGCGTTCACTTTCCAGGCTCGAATGTTGTTGAAGTGATACGCGGTCGACGGACCGCGGGCCGCAAGCAACACTTCATAGGTTGGTTGCACATAACCTGTTTCGTCGGTCGCGCGGCTCGCGATCACCGCCTCGCCGCCCTTCCACTCCCACGGCAGGCGGAAGCGCGTGTGGCACTTCGGCAGCACCGGATCGTCGAGCTTCGCTTGCGTCCACGTCTTGCCGTTGTCGGTGCTGATGTCGACGCGCGTGATCTTGCCGCGTCCGCTCCACGCGATGCCGCGAATCTCCCACCAGCCCGGACCCGTCAGCCTGTCGGGGAATGACGGCTCGGTGATCAGCGACTTCGCGTCCATGTCGAGGCTGAAGATGCGCGCCGTGCCGTCCGGCAGCGGATCGGTGTACTTCGACGTTTCCTCGCGCGTCATGAACGGCTGATCGGCAAGCTCGATGCGGCGCAGCCACTTCACGCTCGCGTTGCCTTCGACGCCGGGCAGGAACAACCGCACCGGGTAGCCCTGCTCGGGACGCAGCGGCTCGCCGTTCTGTCCGTACGCGATCAGCGCGTCATCCCAGGCTTTCGCGATCGGAATGCTGCGCGTCATCACCGCGGCGTCGCTGCCCTCGGCGAGGAACCACGTCGCTTTCGGCGATGCGCCCGCTTCGCGCAACAGCGTGGCGAGCGGCACGCCCGTCCATTCGCTGGTGCTCGTGAGGCCGTCGATCTGCTGCGGCGTGAGGTCCGTTTGATTGCCTTCGCGGCGGTAGACGCGGCCGCCATTGCCCGAGCACTCCATCGATCGAATGATCGACTTGCCGGGGAAGCGGCGCAGATCGTCGATGGTGAACACGAGCGGCCGATCGACCATGCCGTGAATCAGCAGCGTGTGCGTCTTCGGATCGATCGCCGGCACGCCGCCGTGATGGCGCTCGAAGTGCAGATCGGCCGGCGTGATGATGCCGTCGAGATCCTGGAGCGGCGTCAGGCTCGAGGTGCGCCCCTCGCCCAGCGACACCCGCTTCGGCCGCTCGAACGGCGAGCGCGCGCCGACCTCGGTGGCCAGCGGCCCCTGCACCTTGGTGGGATCGGCTGGTACTTTCGGCCGCGCAGCCTGATCGGGATTCTGCCCGGCGATCGGCAGCGCCGCCCCCACGATGCCCGCGGTCCCGGCGGCGAGAATGCGCCGCCGCGAAATGGATGTCGGCCGTTCCATGCGTCCTCCTTCGACTTTCGCGGAGGGTATCAAATAAATAGAATCTGCGCGTCGTGCCAGGGCGAAAAATCATCGTCAACATCGCGACGAGCGCCGACGGCTACGTGGCGCGGCCCGATGGCAACCTCGACTGGCTGACGGAGCGGCCCGCGCCGAAGGGCTTTTACGGTCTGCCGGCATTCGAGAAATCGATCGACGCCAAGATCCTCGGCCGCAAGACCTTCGATCGCAGCGTGGAGCTCGGCGCGCGCTTCGGTTCGGGCGCCACGCACTATGTGTTTTCGCGCAAGACGCCGCCGAAGTCCGTGCCGAAGGGCGTCCACTTCGTCACCGAGTCGATCGCGGCGTTTGCCGAGCGCCTCCGCGCCGAAGACGGCAAGAACATCTGGATGATGGGCGGCGGCGAGATCATCGCGTCGTTCCTGGACGCGGGCGCGATCGACGAATGCATCCTGACCGTCGTGCCCGTGTTTATCGGCGACGGCATCCCCCTGATTGCCCCGAGACATCGCCAGACTCCGCTCGTTTTGCTCAGCGTCCAGCAGTTCCCAAACGGCGTCGTTCAGCTCCATTACGAGGTCCAGCGCCCGTAATCTAGGGCCCCGCTTCAAAAACCGCCAAGATCAGGCCGAAATTGCCAAGATCGATGTGTGATTGGTGCCAGGCACCACCCACAACTCCGGGTGACAAACGCTGACACGAAATCCCGCTAAGTCGTTGATAATTCGGGTTGTTAGTGCTACAAAACGGCCGTGCTTAGCGGCCATGTTCCAAGTCGAACTGCGAAGAACAACTGGTCGGGGGCAAGGCGCCGAATGAAAAGACTCTCGTTCGTGGTTTTATCCGCGCTCGTGTTGGGCCTTGGCCTATCCGCCTCCGCGGGCACGCAAGCTTCGCCCGCTACGGCGGGACAAGCGCCGGCAAGACAGCCGGCCGCGCCGGCGCTCGCGGTCGCGCACGCGCCCGTGTCGATCACCGAATCGCAGACCGCGCTCGTCAAGCAGTACTGCGCCACCTGTCACAACGATCGCAACAAGAACAACGCCGGCGGATTGTCGCTCGCCAGTTTTGATGCGGCGAAGGTCGGCCACGACGCGCAAGTGGCCGAGGTCGCGGAGAAAATGATCCGCAAGCTGCGCTCGGGGATGATGCCGCCGCCGAACGCGCGGCGTCCCGAAGGCGCGGTGCTCGCGTCGTTTGCGGCGTCGATGGAAGCGCGCCTCGATGAAGATGCGGCGCTCCATCCGAATCCCGGCCGTCGTCCCTTCCAGAGACTCAATCGCGCCGAGTACACGCGCGCGGTGAACGCGCTGCTCGCGCTCGACGTGGACGTGAACGCGTTCCTGCCGCCCGACACGCTCAGCGCCGGTTTCGACAACGTCGCGGATGCGCAACTGTTCTCGGCGACGGTGATGGAAGGCTACCTGCGCGCGGCGAGCCGCATCAGCTCGCTCGCCGTTGGCGATCCGAAGGCGAGCGCCTCGGAATACACCTACAAGGTGCCGCGCACCGGCTCGCAGATGCATCACGTCGAGGGCGCGCCGTTCGGCACGCGCGGCGGCGTGGCGGTGGAGCACACGTTCCCCGCCGACGGCGACTACAGCTTCCGCATGCAGCTGCATTCGATCCCGACCGGACAGTTGTTCGGCAGCACCGTCAAGGGCGAGCTCCTCGAAGTCTCGATCGACGGCGAGCGCGCCGCGGTGCTCGAAATCAATCCGCGCATGAGCGAAGCCGATCCGAACGGCATGAACATCGTCACGCCGCGGATTCACGTGAAGGCCGGCACGCATCGCCTGGCGGCCGCGTTCGTGCAGCGCTTCGACGCGGTGCCGGACGACCTGCTGCCGCCGATCGATCACAGCCTGGCCGACTCGCAGATCGGATCGGGCTTCGGCATCACCACGCTGCCGCACCTGCGCGAGTTCGCGGTCAGCGGCCCGTTCAAGGTGACCGGCGTGTCGGAGACGCCGAGCCGCAAGCGCATCTTCACCTGCCGGCCGACCTCGGCGAGCGAAGAGGCGGCGTGCGCGAATGACATCATCCGCAAGATCGCGACGCAGGCGTATCGCGGCCCCGTGACCGCCGAGGACATGAGCGGCCTGACGAAGTTCTACGCGCAGGGACGCAAGGACGGCGGCGACTTCGAGTCGGGCATCCGCATGGCGCTGCAGGCGATTCTCGCCAGCCCGCGCTTCCTGTTCCGCCTCGAAGAAGCGCCGGCGACGCTGCGCGCGGGGCAGAACTATCGCATCTCCGATCTCGATCTCGCCACGCGCCTGTCGTTCTTCCTCTGGGGCGCGGGACCGGACGAGGAGCTGTTGAAGATCGCGCAGCGCGGAACGCTTCGCGGCCCCGGCGTGCTGGCGGCGCAGGTCAAGCGCATGATCGCCGATCCGAAATCCGACGCCGTCGCGACGCGATTCGGATCGCAGTGGCTGCGCCTGCAGGACCTCGAGAAGATTTATCCCGACGCGCTGCTGTTCCCCTACTACGACTTCAAGCTCGGCGAAGCGCTCAAGAAGGAAACCGAGCTGTTCTTCGACAGCATCGTCCGCGAGGATCGCAGCATCCTCGACTTGATCACCGCCGACTACACGTTCGTGAACGAGCGTGTCGCGCGGCATTACGGCATTCCAAACATCAACGGCGAGGATTTCCGGCGCGTCACGCTCGCGGATGAAAACCGCCGCGGCCTGCTCGGCCAGGGCAGCATCCTGGCGCTGACCTCGGTGGCCGATCGCACCTCGCCGGTGCTGCGCGGCAAGTGGATCATGGAAGTGCTGCTCGCGTCGCCGCCGCCCGCGCCGCCGCCGAACGTGCCGACGCTCGACGAGACGAAAGCCGAATCGAGCGACGGCGGCATGCTGACGACGCGCCAGCGCATGGAGCAGCATCGCGCCAACCCGCAGTGCAACTCGTGCCACCGCGTGATCGATCCGCTCGGCCTCGCGCTCGAGAACTTCGACGTCACCGGCCGCTGGAGAATCCGCGACAACGGCAACCATGTCGATCCCGTCGGCAATCTCTACGACGGCACGAAGATGGAGGGCCCGGCCGGCCTGCGCGCGGCGCTGTTGAAGCACCAGGACATGTTCTTCACCAGCTTCACCGAGAGCCTGATGACCTACGCGCTCGGCCGCCGCGTCGAGTATTTCGACATGCCCGCGATTCGCAAGATCGTCCGCGACGCGGCGAAAGACAACAACCGCTTCTCGGCGTTCGCGCTGGGAGTGGTGAACAGCCGCGCGTTCCAGATGTCGCGCGCGGAAGATGTGACGACCGACGACGCGAAGAACGAAAAAGCCGGAAGCCGATAGCTGAGAGCCCTGATAGCTGATTAGGAGACCGCAATGGAGTTCTTGACCAAGAAGCACATGTCTCGCCGCACCATCCTCCGTGGCCTGGGTGTCACGATGGCGCTGCCCGTTCTCGACGCGATGTCGCCCGCCGCGACCGCGTTCGCGAAGACCGCGGCCGCGTCGAAGAAGGTGCGCCTGACGGCCATCGAGATGGTGCACGGCTCGGCCGGGGCCACGCAGTTCGGCCTCAGCAAGAACTTCTGGTCGCCGGCGGAGGTCGGCACCGCGTTCGACCTGAGCCCGGGGTCGCTCTCGACGCTCGAGCCCTTCCGCGATTACCTGACGATCGTCAGCAACACCGACGTCAGGAACGCCGAGGCGTTCTCGCTGCCGGAAATCGGCGCCGATCACTTCCGCTCGAGCGCGGTGTTCCTGACGCAGTCGCATCCCAAGAAGACGCAGGGCTCGGATGTGCTCGCCGGGACGTCGCTCGATCAGCTGTATGCGCAGAAGTTCGGGCAGGACACGGCGATTCCGTCGATGCAGTTGTCGATCGAGACCGTCGATCAGTCGGGCGGCTGCGCCTACGGATACAGCTGCGCCTACACCGACAGCATCAGCTGGGCGACGCCCGAGCAGCCGCTGCCGATGATCCGCGACCCGCGCGCGGTGTTCGATTCGCTGTTCGGCGTCGGCGCCACGCCGGCCGAGCGCGCGCAGAGCCGCCGCGCCGACAAGAGCATCCTCGACTGGGTCAGCACCGAAGTGTCGCGCCTCAGCAAGGAGCTCGGCTCGTCGGATCGCCAGCGCCTCAACCAGTACCTCACCGAGATTCGCGAGATCGAGCGCCGCATCCAGAAGATCGAAGCGCAGAACAGCAGCGGCGAAGTGCGCGAGCTGCCGGATGCGCCGGTCGGCGTGCCGGACGATTTCGCCGAACACGTCAAGCTGATGTTCGACCTGCAAGTGCTCGCGTATGCGTCGGACACGACGCGCGTCTTCTCATTCAAGATGGGCCGCGACGGTTCGGCGCGCGTCTATCCCGAGAGCGGCGTGCGCGGCGCGTTCCATCCCGCCTCGCACCACGGCGAGCGTGAAGAGCGCGTCACCGACTTCATGAAGATCAACCGCTATCACGTCAGCATGGTTCCGTACTTCCTCAAGAAGCTGAAGGACACGCCCGACGGCGACGGCGCCAACCTGCTCGACAACACGCTGGTGATCTACGGATCGCCGATGGGCAACTCGAACGTGCACAACCACAAGCGCTGCCCGTTGTTCCTCGCCGGCAAGGCCGGCGGCGCGCTGCGCGGCAACCTGCACCTCAAGGCCGCCGACGGCACGCCGATGGCCAACGTGTTCCTGACGGTGATGCAGGACATCGGCCTCGATCTCAAGACGTTCGGCGACAGCACGGGACGGTTTGAGATGAAGAGTGTGCCGCCTGCGACGGCCGCCTTCTAACACGAAGGTCACGAAGACTTTTTTTGGGAAACCATATGCGAAGGCTGATCTCGTTTAGTGCATTGATCGCGTTGTTGCTGACGATCGCCGTCAGTGCGGCAGGTACCGCGCCGGTCGCCGATGCGGCGATGGCGCGCGATCGCGAGGCGATCAAGACGCTGCTCAAGAACGGCGCCGACGTAAACGCCGCCCAGGGCGACGGCATGACCGCGCTGCACTGGGCCGCGAGAAACGGCGACGCCGAGCTCACGCAGATGCTGCTCTTCGCCGGCGCCAACGTGAAGGCGACGACGCGTCTCGGCGGCTACACGCCGCTGATGATGGCGGCGGATCAGGGCCATGCGACGGTGATCGCGGCGCTGTTGTCCGGCGGCGCCGATGCCAAGGCCGCCAACGCGCTCGGCACCACGGCGTTGATGCTCGCGGCGCAGTCCGGAAACGCGCAGGCCGTGACCACGCTCGTCGAGAACGGCGCCGAGATTGAAGCGAAGGAAAAAACGTTCGGCCAGACGCCGTTGATGTTTGCCGCGTCGATGAATCGCGTCGACGCGATCAAGGCGCTCCTCAAGGCCGGTGCGAACGTGAAAGCGACCTCGAAGGTCAACGACGTCGGCAACCTGAGCTCGCAGCAGCAGGAATTCCTCGCCGCCGCATCGGGCAGCGGCAACCAGGCCGGCGGTAACGGACAGGGACGAAACGGGCAGGTAGTTGCTCCGGGTGCACAGGGTGCGCAGGGTGCGCAGGGTGCGGGCGGTGGTGGTGGTGGTGGTGGCGGGCGATTCGGCGGCGGTGGCGGAAAACCCGGCATCGATCGCGGCTACTTCTACAACGAGCTGATCGGCACGCAGGGTGGTCACTCCGCCCTGATCCTCGCCGCGCGCGGTGGCTTCACCGAGGCCGTGAAAGCGCTGGTCGCCGGCGGCGCCAGCGTCAATCAGATCAGCGAGGGCGACAGGACGAGCCCGCTGCTGATCGCCGCGATCAACGGTCATTTCGATCTCGCGAAGTGGTTGCTCGATCAAGGCGCCGATCCGAACGCGGCGGCCCAGAACGGCGTCACGCCGCTCTACGCATCACTGAACGTGACATGGGCGCCGCGCGCCCTGTATCCGCAGCCGCGGGCGTTCAATCAGCAGCAGATCACCTATCTCGATTTCATGAAGGCGCTGCTCGAGAAAGGCGCCGACCCGAACCTGCGACTCACCAAGAAGGTGTGGTACTCCGAATACAACTTCGATCTCGCGGGCGTCGACGAAGCCGGCGCGACGCCGTTCTGGCGCGCGGCATTTGCCGGCGACGTGGCGGCGATGTCGTTGCTGTACGAGCATGGCGCCGACGCCAACATCTCGACGATGCGTCCGATCGGACGGCGCGCGCTCGGCGATGCCGGCGCCGCGCGTGACGTGAAGGATGTGTCGGGCCTGGATCCGATTCCGCCCGGAGGCCCCGGCGTCCCGCCGCTGCAGGCCGCGGCCGGTGTCGGCTTCGGTGAAGGCTTCGCCGCCAACTCGCACATTCATTCGCCGGCGGGCTTCCTGCCCGGCATCAAGTTCATGGTCGAAGTGGCGGGCGCGGACGTCAACGCGGTCGATCACGACGGCAACACGGCGTTGCATCACGCTGCCGCGCGCGGCGACGTCGAGAGCATTCTGTACCTCGTCTCGAAGGGCGCCGACGTGAAGAAGGTCAACCGCGAAGGGCAAACGGTTGCGGACATGGCCAACGGTCCCGTGCAGCGCGTGCAGCCGTGGCCCGAAGCGCTCACGCTGCTCGAAAAGCTCGGCTCGAAGAACAACCACAAGTGCGTCTCGTGTTGATGCGATGAAACGACTGGCTGCTGCGGTTTTATTCCTGGTTCCGGTAACCCTCGCCGCACAACAGGCGGGGAAGACTGCGGTCGCTCCAGTCACACCAGCGGTGTCGCACGCGCCGGCATCGGCGACCATGACCGTTGCCGAACAAAACGCGCTGGTCAAGCAGTACTGCGTCGGTTGTCATAACGATCGTAACAAGGATCGAACCAGCGGTCTCTCATTCCAATCCTTCGACGCCACGAACGTCGTCGAGCACGCCGACACCGTCGAGCGCATGATTCGCCGATTGCGATCGGGGATGATGCCGCCGGTTGGCGCGAAGCGTCCCGATCAGCAGACGATCGGCGCGCTCGTGAACGCGTTCGAGGCCAGGATCGATCGCGCGGCCGCGCTCAATCCGAATCCGGGCTGGCGCCCGTCGCAGCGGCTGAATCGCGCTGAGTATCAGCGCGCGGTCAAGGATCTCCTCGCTGTCGACGTCGACGTCAACGCCTATCTGCCGGCGGACACGTTGAGCGACGGCTTCGACAACATCGCCGACTCGCAGACGATTTCATCGACGTTGATGGCAGGCTACCTGCGCGCGGCGAGCCAGATCAGCCGCCTGGCGGTCGGCGATCGCAACGCCTCTCCGACGTCGACGACCTGGAAAGTGCCGCGCACCGCGTCGCAGATGCGTCACGTCGAGGGCGCGCCGCTCGGCACGCGCGGCGGCCTGTCGGTGTTGCACGTGTTCCCGGCCGACGGCGAATACCTCTTCAAGATCATGCTGCACATGGGACCGACCGGCGACCTGTTCGGCGGCCCGTATCGCGGCGAGCAGATCGAAGTGTCGATCGACGGCGAGCGCGTGGCATTGATGGACATCAACCCGCGCATGAACGAGCAGGATCCGAACGGCCTGACGATGCAGACGCCGAAGGTCAACATCAAGGCCGGCCAGCATCGCGTATCGGCGGTATTCCTGCAGCGCTTTGACGGCCCGGCCGACGACCTGATCATGCCGATCGAGCACACGCTCGCGGACACCAACATCGGCGAAGTGTTCGGCACCACCGCGCTGACGCACCTGCGGGACTTCACCGTCAGCGGGCCGCTCAGCGTGACCGGCGTCTCCGAGACCGAGAGCCGCAAGAAAATTTTTGTCTGCCGCCCCACGTCTGCGATCGAAGAGTCGGCCTGCGCCGCCGACATCGTCCGCAGGCTGGCGTCGCAGGCGTATCGCGGCAGCGTGCAGGCGGACGACCTCAAGGACCTGATGTCGTTCTACGAGCGCGGCCGCAAGCAGGGGGATTTCGAGAGCGGCATTCGCATGGCCGTGCAGGCGATTCTCGCCAGCCCGCGGTTCCTGTTCCGCATCGAGCAGGCGCCGTCGACGCTGAAAGCGGGGCAGACCTATCGCATCAGCGAGCACGACCTCGCGTCGCGCTTGTCGTTCTTCATCTGGGGATCGATGCCGGATGCCGAGCTCCTCAAGGCCGCATCGGCCGGCACGCTGCGCACGCCGCTCGTGTTCGAGAAGCAGGTGAAGCGGCTGCTCGCGGATCCACGATCGGAAGCGTTGTCGACGCGCTTTGCCTCGCAGTGGCTGCGCCTGCAGGATGTCGAGAAGGTCCGTCCCGATCATCATTTCTATTCGTACTGGGACACCACGCTGTCCCAGGCGATGGTGCGCGAGACGGAGCTGTTCGTCGACAGCCTGATTCGCGAGGATCGCCCGGTCACCGATCTGCTGACGGCGGATCACACGTTCGTGAACGAGCGGCTCGCCAAGCACTACGGCATCCCGAACATCCTCGGCGATCAGTATCGCCGCGTGACGATCGCCGATGTGAACCGCCGCGGCGTGCTCGGCCAGGGCAGCGTGCTGCTGCTCACCTCGATTGCGGATCGCACGTCGCCGGTGCTGCGCGGCAAGTGGGTGATGGAAGTGCTG
>Ga0207428_10001455_pt1 | contig 24781 bp, 22 predicted proteins | sample RhiMethybrSRZTD1_FD_187600 | JGI IMG/M metagenome (GOLD analysis project Ga0207428, IMG submission 187600) | Populus rhizosphere microbial communities from Tennessee, USA - Rhizosphere MetaG P. TD hybrid SRZTD1 (SPAdes) (version 3) | ecosystem: Host-associated > Plants > Roots > Rhizosphere >...
GCGCCTCCTGGTATCGTGTCTCGTCGTAGAGCAGCGTAGCGAGCTGCAGCTGAAGATCGGCGTCGCCGCCAAGGTCAGCCTTCAACGCGATGGAGCATCCAACGAGGAGAGTTGCCGCGCAAGCCGCAACCTGAACGGTTCTCACAAGCCGACGAGACATCCGCATGGTCCCCACCCCTTGGCCTCGGCTGGGGTCCGGTGGCCCCACTGAGACGGAACGCGTTGTAGGTTACGACCTCTGATAGAAAGCGGCGTTAACCGGAATGAAGTTCTTCCACTTCTCCGGGGTTTCGTCGAGCGCAAAGATCGCCTCGACGGGGCACGCGGGGACGCAGGCACCGCAATCGATGCATTCGTCGGGGTGAATATACAGCATTTCCGCAGACTGAAACTGGGGTTCATCCTTCCGCGGATGGATGCAGTCCACGGGGCACACATCGACACACGCGGAGTCCTTCGTGCCTACACATGGTTCGCAGATGATATACGCCACGCCAGTACTTCTCCTGTGACTGCCATGTCACTTGCCGTCGTATCCGACAGAGTATAACTCGGCCATTTTGGCTTCATCTTTTTGGATCAAGCCTTGGATTTCAAGCCTCTAGAGTACGCCACTCGCCTCGAATTCAGGCCTATTCCGTACTTCTCTCGTCGGGCATCGGGCTTGCTCAGCGTTGCACGCCGGGCCAGGCGAGACGACGTGTTCGCGCCCGGCATTCTCGGATGCGTCACAAGGATAGCTGGATCCGTCCAGCGGGATGGGACGTTGAATGGGTAGCAGAACGAAGATCTTGCGCGGCATTGTCGCTACGATCGTCGTTGCGAGCCTTGCGCTCGTGTCCACGACCGTATCAATCCTCGCTCAGGCGACCAAGGGCGGCAATCCGAAGGCGGCCGCGGTCAAGAATCCGGTTCAACCCACGCCGAAATCGATCGCCGCCGGTCGCCAGGCGTATAACCAGGCCTGCCGGCAGTGCCACGGACCGATGGGGCAGGGTGACGGCCCGCTCGCACCGAAGAATCCAAGCCCGGCGGATCTGACCGACAGCGAGTGGAAATACGGATCCAGCGATGGCGAGATCTTCACCATCATCGCCAACGGTGTGGGTGGCGATTCCGAGATGAAAGGCCATCGCAGCGAGATGACTGCCACCGACATGTGGAACATCGTCAACTTCCTCCGGAGTATCGGTCCACAAGCCACTAAGTGATGCCGAAGGAGTTCGAGCGGCGCGGACGTTCACCGCGCGATAAAGGAGGACCATGCGTAGACGTTTGCTCCACTGCGCCCTGGTAATAGCCTGGACACTCGGAGGTGTCGGGTGCGATGAGTCGCTATCGGACCTGACCGGACCGACGCCGAACCTCGAACCAACCTTCACCAGCATTCAGCAGAACATCTTCAGTTCCAGCGATTCCTCCGGGCGCCCTGCGTGTACAAACTGTCACAACCCCGCGCTGAACCGGGGTGGGCTCGACTTGAGTCCGGCGGTCTCGTACAACAATCTCGTAAACGTCGCCAGCCGGCTAAAAGCTGGTGCAGTCCGCGTGATCCCGAGCGACCCGGAGAACAGCTACATCATTCACAAGCTCGAAGGGCGCTCGACCATCGCCGGAGTTCGCATGCCCTTAGGCGGTCCATATCTCGAGATTGGTCAGATCCAAGTCATCAAGCGATGGATCGAGATTGGTGCACCCAACAACTAGGAGCTGAACGATGACTTGTTCGAGACTCGTCATACTCGTCGCAGTGTGTGCACTGTCCTGCCCGGCGCTCGCCTTCGCGCAGGAGGACGACCCGGATCGCGATCTGAACCTCTCACAGCCCGACTTCACGATTATCAACTTACCGACGACACTGCGCGTGCCCCGTCACAAGGGCGTATTCCGCCTGACCCATCGCTTTGCGCGTCCGCTCGGAGAGGGCGACTTCAGCGACCTGGCCGCGGACTTCTTTGCTCTCGATAACGGCGCGCAGATCGGGCTGGAGTACCGCTTCGGCCTCATGAAAGGGACGCAGATCGGCATCTACCGAACGAGCAACCGGACAATCCAGTTCTTCGGGCAGTACAGCGCCATGCAGCAGAGCGCAAACGGCCTGTTCGGGCTCGACGTCATCGCCAGAATCGAGGGCACCGAGAACTTCGGAGCCAGCACTCCCGAGGGGTCCAGCACCAGCTATTCGCCCGCGCTGGGAGTAACGCTGTCGCGCGAGATGGGAAGTCATGGCGCCTTGTATTTCGAGCCGATCTGGGTGAACAACTCCAACGTGCTGCCGAGCGAGCTCGCGGATGACAACGACACGTTCCTCTTCGGCATCGGCGGCCGTTTGCGCATCCGGCCCACCGTCTACATCGTCGGCGAATTCATCCCGCGCGTCGGCTTCACTCCTGGCGTGACGTACGGGAGCTTCGGTATCGAGAAACGCGCCGGCGGCCACGTGTTCCAACTCAATTTCTCGAACGGTATCGGGACGACGATGGCACAACTCGCGCAGGGCGGAACCGACAGCGAGGACTGGTATATCGGGTTCAACATCTCGAGGAAGTTCTTCTAACGGCCACGAAAGAACGCGTCAACTCCCAAATTCCCAACTCCCAACTCCCAAGGCCACGATCGCCGCGGTTGTCGGGAGTTGGACGTCGGGAGTTGGGAGTTGAGAGCCGATCATTCAGCGGTTTCGCCCGGTTGCAGCTCGAGAACATGGACTCCGCTCGGCTCGAGGAGCTTCTTGAGCGCTGCCGGCGTCCCGGTGAGCACTGGAAACGTGCCCCAGTGCATCGGCACGACTTGCTTCACGCCGAGCATCGCGGTAGCACGCGCCGCGCCTTCCGGTCCCATCGTGAATCGATCGCCGATCGGAAGGAACGCGATGTCGGGCCTGTACATCTCGCCAATGAGTCGCATGTCGCCAAAGACATCTGTATCGCCCGCGAAGTAGATCCTTCGATCGTCTTCCAACCGGACGATGAAGCCGCACGGCTCGCCCATGTAGATCATCTGGCCGTTCTCGATGAATCCGCTGCTGTGACTCGCCGCCGTCATCGACACCGTCAGATCGGCGATCCTCACCGAGCCCCCCTTGTTCATGGGCACGGTGTTCTGGATGCCCTTGCGCTCGACCCAGTCACACAACTCGTACACGCCAACCACCGGAGCGCCGCTGGCGCGGGCAGACGCGACGAGATCTTCGATGTGATCGCCGTGCCCATGTGACGCAAGAATCAAGTCGACCCGAGGCGGCTTCTTGAGGGCGTCAGGGCATGACGGGTTGTTCGCCAGCCACGGATCGAACAGGAGCCGCTTTCGTCCCGGAGTGCGCAGCAGGAACGTTGAATGTCCAAGCCAGGTGATCTCGAGTTTTCCCATGGCTTGATGGTTACGACCCACTCACGTTCTGTCAATTGCCGAGCCACGAAGATCACGAAGGACAAGGACACTAAGAAGCGAATCATCACGGAAGCGTGGAGGCATTGATCAATGTCGTTCTGGCGACCAGAGCGCCACGCCGGGCGAAGCCTCACCGGCGTGGCGCCTCAGCGTCTTCGCATGTCTCCGCGGTATTCGATTTCGTGTTCTTCGTGTCCTTCGTGGCTTTGTCTTCGTGGTATCCGCTCAGGCCCACTAACAAAACTTCTCAATCCCAGGCGCATTCGCCTGGGAGTTGGGTATTGGGAGTTGGCTTGATTAAACTAGATCAAGATGTCCGTCGAAGCGCCCCTCGAGTTTGTCACGCCTCGTGAACCAAAGCCCGCCTGGCTGAAAGTTCGCGCCCCGGGATCGGAGAACTACCTCCGGCTCAAGGGGATCATGAAAGACCTCAGGCTCAACACGGTGTGCGAGGATGCGCGCTGCCCGAATATCGGGGAATGCTGGCATCACGGCACGGCGACATTCATGATCCTCGGCGACGTCTGCACGCGCGCCTGCGCCTATTGCGCGGTGGCGCACGGCAAGCCGAACGAGCTGGACATGGCCGAACCGGCGCGGGTCGCGGAAGCCGTGGCGCGCATGGGCCTCCAGTACGCGGTGGTCACGTCGGTCGATCGCGACGACCTTGCCGATGGCGGCGCGTTCATCTTCGCCGAGACGATCCGGTTGACGCGCGACCGCGTACCGGGCTGCCGGATCGAAGTGCTGATCCCCGATTTCCAGGGCATCGAGTCATCGCTGCGGACGGTGCTCGACGCCGGACCCGACGTGCTCAATCACAACATCGAAACGGTGCCGCGCCTCTATCGGATGGCGCGATCGGGCGGCAGATATTCGAGGTCGCTCGAGCTGCTCGATCGATCGCGGCGCTATCGCCCGGATATCGCCACCAAAACCGGCATTATGGTCGGCATGGGCGAGGAGCTCCATGAGATCCTCTCGGTCTTCGACGATCTGAGAACGGTCGGCGTCTCGATCCTCACCATCGGTCAGTACCTCCGCCCGTCGGCCAGACACGCGCGCATGCTGCGCTACTACCATCCCGACGAATTCGCCGCGCTGAAGCAGGCCGCCCTCGATCGCGGCTTCGTGCACGTCGAATCAGGTCCGCTGGTGCGCTCGTCCTATCACGCGCACGAGCAGGCGGACGCTTTCAAGGCGCGGCAGTAGTGTCCGGACCCTAAGAACTTCTGGCCGATACGGACCTTTCTCCGGTCCGACTTTCCGATCCGCCATCGTGCCGCCGGCACGATGTGCACGCCCGCGCGCGAAATGGCTGTGCATCCGTTGGCACTTCCTTCGTGGCAGGCTTCATGCTCGAAACTGTCATGTCGAATCACACTTATGAAATCCGCTCCCCTGAGCTCATCGCAGTACCCGCGCACGGTCTTCATTGGCTCGGAATCGCTTCTCGCGGCATGGAACGCGTGTGGCGGTCAGACGAGTGAAGTGATCTCGATTCCGCCGACCGATTTCGCGTATGCCATCGACCTGATCGGCGAAGCGCAGCCCGAGGTCGTCGTGATCGAACAGGCTGTAGCGGCAAACGGCGCCGGATCGGCGTTGATGCACCGCCTGCACGACGAGCGGTATCTGCGCGGAACGGAGGTCCGGCTGCTGTCACCCGATCAGGCTGCGGCGTTGATGTCATCCGGGCCCGGAGAGCTCGATCCACATACGTGGCTCAGCCGCCTGGCCCCAGCGCTGCCACCGAGGCCCGAGAGACGCGCAGCACGCGTCCGTGCCGAGGCCGATGAGAAGGCACTCATCGACGGGCAGCAGGTAACGTTGATCGATTTGTCAGCAGTGGGCGCGCAGGTGCGGTCTGAAACCGTGCTGAAGCCGCGGCAACGGATCCGCCTCGTGTTGCGGCCGGAGCGCGGTGCGGCCAGAGCCGTCGCCGTCGTCGCGTGGTCCTCGTTCGAGATCGGACCCACACCAACGTATCGTGCTGGCGTGGCCTTTACGCGACCGATTCCAGATCCTGCGTAGGCGGCGGCGTTTCGGGTTACGCCGCCTTCGAATTGGAATACGAGCTCCCGAGATCACGCGACTTGCGCCGGCGGCGCACCTTCAGCAGGGCGAAACCTGCGACCACGAGTAGGGCAAAAAGAATCCAGGACATGCTTGTGCCTCCAGGTACGAACGACAGGAGGGGCAAGGCATGTACCCGCACAAACAGCACAGAACGCCCCATGGCGGCACGTCCACGCGGCCGGGCCGATTCCAGAACCGTAACCGGACGACGAGGTTGGGCATAGAGGGGGGCCTGCAGGCCCCCCTGTCGACGGCGGGCCTGAAGACCCGCCGCTACTGGAAGATTCGCAACAGCCTCGTGATCGGATCGAAGTAGCGATCGACGACACGTTCCTTGAGCGGAATGATGGCGTTGTCCGTGATGTGGATGTGCTCGGGGCAGACCTTGGTGCAGCACTTCGTAATGTTGCAGTAGCCGATGCCGTGCTCGTCCTTGAGCGCGGGCACGCGATCCTCGGTGTCGAGCGGATTCATCTCGAGATTCGCGGCGTAGACCAGGAAGCGTGGGCCGATAAATTCGTCGTGCTTGTTGTGATCGCGCAGCACGTGACACACGTCCTGGCAGAGGAAGCACTCGATGCACTTCCGGAACTCCTGCACGCGATCGATATCCTTCTGCGCCATGCGCCACGTGCCATCGGGCGCGTCCGGCTTGCGCGGCTTGAACTTCGAGATGCCCCTCTTCACACGGAAGTTCCACGACACATCAGTGACGAGATCCTTGATGGGCGGGAACGCGCGCATCGGCTCGACGGTTACCGGTTCGTGCAGGTTGACCTGGCTGAGTCGTGTCATACACATCAGCCGCGGCTGGCCGTTGATCTCGGCCGAACACGACCCGCACTTGCCCGCCTTGCAGTTCCAGCGCACCGCCAGATCGGGCGCCTGCTCCGCCTGAATCTTGTGGACGACATCGAGGACGACCATGCCGTCGCTGACCTCGGTCTGAAACGTCTGGAAGGTGCCGTCCTTCTCGGGATGGGTCCGCCAGATTTTGAATGTCGCGGTATTGAGGGCCATTTAAGAAACCGTCTCCTCGGAACTGCGCTCCCAGTCAATTCCCAACTGCCAACTGCCAACTGCCAACTCCCAACGGCAGCGATGGCGGCCCCGAAACATTGGGAGTTGGGAATTGGGAGTTCATGATTTTTGCTCCTCGATCACCTGCTTGAGGTGATCCGGGATCGGCGGGATCGGAATGCGCCCGATCTCCATCACATCACCTGGTCCCTGCCTGACCGCGACGTTGATCGTGCTGAACTCGGTGACCTTGTCCGGGTAGTCTTCCCGGAAATGACCACCGCGGCTTTCCTTGCGCTCGATCGCCGAGCGCGCGACCGCCTCGGACACCGTGAGCAGGTTGCGCAGGTCGAGCGCCGTGTGCCAGCCGGCGTGATACTCCCGGTGACCGGCGACACCGACGCGCGCTGCCCGCTCCTTGAACTGCGCGATGCACTTGAGCGCTTCCCGCATCTCGCTCTCGGTGCGCACAATCCCCACGAGCGCCTGCATCGTCTCCTGCAGATCGGATTGCACCTTGTACGGGTTCTCGCCGCCGGCGCCACGCTCGAACGGCACGAGCGACGCGCCCATCGCGCGCTCGACCAGCTCATCATCCACACGGGGAACGGGGTGCTCCTTCGCCCACGTGGCCGCATACTCGCCGGCACGTTTGCCGAAGACGATCAGATCGGAGAGTGAATTGCCGCCGAGACGATTGGCGCCGTTGATGCCCGATGCGCATTCGCCCGCGGCGAACAGTCCCGGGATCGTCGACATCTGCGTGTCGGCGTCGACGCGAACGCCACCCATCACGTAATGCGTCGTGGGCCCGACCTCCATCGGCTCCTTTGTGATGTCGAGGTCGGCCAGCTCCTTGAACTGGTGATACATGCTCGGGAGCTTGCGCTTGATGTGCGCCTCGGAGTCCTTGAGCTTCTCCTTGATCCACGCGATGTCGAGGAACACGCCACCGTGCGGCGATCCGCGACCGGCTTTGACCTCGCGGTTGATGCAGCGCGCGACGTGATCGCGGGTGAGCAGCTCGGGCGGACGACGGGCGCTCTTGTCGCCCTGGGTATAGCGCCAACCTTCTTCCGCGTCAGATGCCGTTTGCGGCTTGTAGTTGTCCGGGATGTCGTCGAACATGAACCGGCGTCCCTCGCTGTTCTTGAGGACGCCACCCTCGCCGCGCACACCCTCGGTGACGAGAATCCCGCGCACGCTCGGCGGCCAAACCATCCCGGTCGGATGGAACTGGATGAACTCCATGTCGATCAGCTCGGCCCCGGCGCGATAGGCCAGCGCGTGGCCATCACCAGTGCCTTCCCAGCTGTTACTGGTGATCTTGTAGGCGCGTCCGAGGCCGCCGGTTGCGAGCACAATCGCTTTCGCGTTGAAGACGTGGAAGCGTCCACGCTCGCGGTCGTAGGCGAGCACGCCGGCCGCGCGACCGTTGTCCAGGATCAGGTCGATGACCGTGTGCTCCATGTGCACGGTCATCCCCGTATAGACGGCATGATCCTGCAGCGTGCGAATCAGCTCCAGGCCGGTCCGGTCGCCGACGTGCGCCAGTCGCGGATAGCGGTGACCACCGAAGTTGCGCTGGTTGATGCGGCCATCCGGCGTGCGATCGAACACCGCGCCCCAGCCTTCCAGCTCGCGCACACGGTCGGGCGCTTCCTTGGCGTGCAACTCCGCCATCCGCCAGTTGTTCACGTACTGGCCGCCGCGCATCGTGTCGGCAAAGTGCACGCGCCAGCTGTCGCGGTCATCGTTATTGGCCATGGCCGCGGCCATACCGCCTTCGGCCATGACCGTGTGCGCCTTTCCGAGGAGCGACTTGCAGATGAGGCCGACCGACACGCCGCTCGACGCCGCTTCGATGGCCGCGCGCAGTCCGGCGCCGCCGGCGCCGATGATGAGGACGTCGTAGCTGTAACTCTGATACGCCGCCATCAGAAGAGCCTCGTGTCAGTGATGATGCCCATCGAGCAGAGACGGACATACACGTCCGACAGCGCAACCGAGAAGAGGCTCATCCAGGCAAACATCATGTGGCGGCCGTTGAGCGCGCTCGAGCAGTTGTAGCAGGTGTGCCGCATCGGCGACTTCGACACTTCGTCCTTCAGACCGCCCGCCATATGGCGAATCGAGTGGCACCCGAGCGTGTAGCAGCTGAGGAGCACGACGTTCACCGCGAGGACCAACGTTCCGACGCCGACTCCGAACTCCTGCTGGCCCGTGGCCGGATTCGTGAACCACAGCGCCAGCCACACGTCGTAGGACAGAATCAGCAGAAAAATGCAGGCGATGTATGCGAAGTAGCGATGCACGTTCTGAAGGATGAGCGGGAGCGTCCGCTCACCCCAGTAGCTGTGACGAGGCTCACCCACCGTGCACGACACCGGGTCCATCCAGAACGCCTTGTAGTAGGCACCTCGGTAGTAATAGCAAGTGAAGCGAAACAGACCGGGGAACGGCAGGATCAGCAGCGCCGGCGAGAACGGCGCGAGCGCCGGCCACCAATCCGGTTTCGGTCCGAACAACGCGTGGTGAGAGGATCCCCACAGCTCGGGCGAGTAGAACGGGGAAAGATACGGGCCGTAGGTGTAGTGCGCGTTCTGGAACGCCGCCCACGTCGCATACACAACAAAGCCGCCGAAGACCGTGAACACGATCATCGGTTCGACCCACCACCAGTCGCGCCGGCGGGTCTCTCCAAACTCCCGCGGCACGATCTTGACGGGCACTGCCTCCATCAACTGCCTCCGAATGGGACGAAATACAAGTGGCACACTTACACCTCGAACTCGCTTGTGTTGGCGGTATTCAACACGAAAGGTTCATTCGGGAACAAGCGGTGTATCACCGCGTGCGGGACCCTGAAGAAGCAAACACAAGCGAGCAAGCAAATTAATACGTTACACCAGCTAGCTCTGGCGTGACGCCTCCTGCGGCTGAAAAGCTCGTAGTGTTCTCTGTTCGAGGTTCATTGTTCCGTGTTCCGGGCGTCCAGGGCACGCATCACCACGAGCCCATGAACCGCGAACGCAGAACTCGGAACCCTGAACCGGAACTCTGAACACGAACCCGGAACGTGGAACCAGGAACATGGAACTGCTGCCGCTTGGTTATGGCAGCGCGGCAATCGCTGCCTGTGCGCATTCATTCGCGACGGTCACATACCTCTGCACGGCGTCGGTGCCGATGACGTAGGGATGCGGGCTTCCGGGCTTCCTCTGTGCCAGCGCCGGGATCTTGGTCTTGGTGCCGTCGAAATCCGTGTGATTCGCAAAGAGCACATCGGCGCCCGCCTTGGCGACGATCTCGTGGAACCGCGTGGCGGACGCGGCGTACATTTGCAGCCGCGCTTTGTCGGGCCCGAAGTTGAACGCCGTGCCACCCCACTCCGCCGCGATGTGGCGCTGGCCGTTGTCAAATACAGGCACGATCGTCGAGACGGTCCCCGGCGTGTGGCCAGGCGTCAAATAGAAGGTCAACGTCGTATCGCCGAGCGTCAGCTTCTGGCCATCGGTGACGATCATGTCGCGCTTCGGTTTCCACGGCGGATTCTGCTGCTCGACCATGTCCCAATCGGCCGCCGACATGAGGATGCGCGAGCCGTACTTCTCCTGCAGGAACTTCGCGCCACCGGCGTGATCGAGGTGGCCATGGCTGATGAGCACGTACTTGATGTCGGCCGGGTTGAGTCCGAGCTTCTTCAGGCCGCCATCGACTTCGTCTTCGACCGAGTAGTCGTAGATGGCGTCGATCAGGACGATCCCTTGCGATGTGGTGATCGCCCAGGCCGAGTACTCGGTCATGCCGACGAAGTACATGTTGTCGAAGACCTTGACGGGTTCGGCGTGCCACGTCTCACGCGCTGGCGGCGGGGGTGGACCGCCTCCTCGACGACCAGCGCCACCGGCTGCGGCACGGCCTGCTCCACCACCGCGCGGCGCGCCGATCGTACGCGCCTCCGAGCACGTGCGATCGAAGAGGCCGGTGTGATCGCTGCGCGCTGCCGCCTTTGCCGCCGCGATGTGCTTCTCCACGTCCGCGGGCGCCTGCGCTGCTGCAGCAGCGACTCCGACCACACCAGCGAGTGCGAACGTCGTGAGCAACTTGGTCACGGGAAGTCCTCCTTGCACGTCGAACCGGAACCCCGAACCGCGAACTCTGAACCTCGAACCTGAACTCAGAACACGAACCTGAAACCAGAAACACGGAACCTGGAAGTGCTATTTGCGTTTCGGCTTGTAAACGTGAGTACTCTGACCGAAGAACACTTCGGCACTCTCCATCACGGACTCAGACAACGTCGGATGCGGGTGGATCACGAGCTTCACGTCTTCCGCGGTCGCGCCCATTTCAATTGCCAGCGCCCCTTCCGCGATCAACTCCCCCGCTCCCGAACCCGCGATGCCGACGCCGAGCACGCGCCCGGTCTTCGGTTCGAGCACGAGCTTCGTCAACCCCTCGGGGCGGTCCACCGTGATCGCGCGGCTCAACGCGCCCCATGGGAATTTGGCCACCTCGATCTCGATGCCTTCGGCCTGGGCCTGTGACTCGGTCAACCCGCACCAGGCGATTTCCGGATCGGTGAAGACCACGGCAGGAATCGCCTGCGGTTCGAAGACCGCCTTGTGGCCCGCGATCGCTTCGACTGCAACACGCGCTTCGTGCGATGCCTTGTGCGCCAACATCGGCTCGCCTGCTACGTCGCCGATGGCGAAGATGCTGCGCTCGGCAGTCCGGCGCTGCGGGTCGGTCTCGATGAATCCCTTCGCGTCGACTTTCACTGCTGTCGTCTCGAGTCCCGGGATCTTCGAGTTCGGACGCCGGCCGACGGCGACGAGGACGCGATCGAACAGTTGCTCCTTTTCGGCGACGTCTCCCTCGAAGGTGACGCGGATGCCGGCGCCGTCTTCCACGACCTTCACCACTTTCGTATTCAGCATGATGGCCGCGAACAGCTTCTTGAGGCGCTTCTCGAGCACGCCCACCAGATCGCGATCGGCGCCGGGCAGCAGACCCGGCGTCATCTCGACAACCGAAACCTTGCTGCCCAGGGTCGCATATACGGATCCGAGTTCGAGGCCGATGTAGCCGCCACCGATCACGAGCAGCGACTTCGGAACATCGGGAAGCTCGAGACCCGATGTCGAGTCCATCATGCGCGGGCTGTCGATCGACAGCGACGGTATCCGCGTCGGATGTGAGCCCGTCGCCAGAATGAGATGTTCGAACTGCAACTCGGTCGTTCCGCCGGCGCCGGCGACGGTGAGGGATCTCGGGCCCGTCAGCGTCGCGCGCCCTTGCAGGAACTTCACCTTGCGAAGCCTCGCCACAGTGCCGACGCCGGACGTGAGCTTGTCAACGACGCCCTGCTTGTAAGAGCGGAGCTTGTCGACGTCGATCGTGGGCTCAGCGAAGCTGACGCCCCAGTTGCCGGCATGCTTCGCCTCGTCGATCACCTTGGCGACGTGGAGCAGCGCTTTCGATGGGATGCACCCGCGATAGAGGCACACGCCTCCGGGATTCTTTTCCTCATCGATGAGGGCCACCTGCATGCCAAGGTCAGCCGCATAAAAGGCCGCCGCATACCCCCCAGGGCCCGCGCCCAGTACCGCTACTTGCGTAGATTCACTCGCCATTAAAGTGTGACCGTCTCCGTGAACCAGAAAACTCCCAACTTCCAACTACCAACTCCCAATACCGGGACCATTGGGAATTGGGCTTTTTGGGAGTTGGGAATTGACGGGCAATGCAAAAGCATCATCCGACCAGTGAGAGCAGGAAGGGTTGCTCGATTGCTTCGACAACCCAGCGCAGGAAACGCATCGCGTCGGCGCCATCAATCACGCGATGGTCATAGGAAAGTGACAGCGGCAGCATCTGACGCGGTTCCCAGTGTCCGTCCTTCCACACCGGCTCCGTCGTGCCGCGTGAGACGCCGAGAATCGCGACCTCAGGCCAGTTCACGATGGGCGTGAAGTAGGTCCCGCCGATGCCACCAAGGTTCGAGATCGTGATGCCGCCGCCACTCATCTCCTCGAGCGAGAGCTTCTTCTCTCTGGCACGCTCGGCCAGACGCTGCAGCTCGACGGCGATCTCCATGATGTTCTTGGTGTCGGCGTCGCGGATCACCGGAACGAGAAGACCACGCTCGGTATCGACCGCGACACCGACATTCACGTATTTCTTGAACACGATCTCGCCGCGCTCGCCGTCGATCGAGGCGTTGAACTGCGGGAACTTCTTTACAGCCGTCGCCAGCACGCGCACCAGCATCGCCGTAATCGTCAGATTGCCGCCGGCCTTGGCGACGCGTTCCTTGAACTGTTTCCGCAGCTCCTCGAGTGCCCCGACGTCGGCCTTGTCGCACTGCGTGACGTGGGGGATGGTGGTCCAGGCGTAGGTGAGATGCTCGGCGGTCGCGCGCCGGATATTGCTCCACGGCTGCCGCTCGACTTCGCCCCACTTTTGAAAGTCGGGCAACGGCCGCATCGCGCGCGCGACCACGGCTCCGCCTGCGGCGCCGGCCGATCCCACACTGCTCAGGATCCGTCGCGCGTGCTCCTTGACGTCTTCCTGTGTGATGCGTCCGCCCGCGCCGGTTCCCTGCACCGCGTTGACGTCGACGCCGATTTCGCGCGCCAGGCGTCGCACGGCGGGCGACGCAGCAGCGGCCGGTCCGCGCGCTCCTTCCAGCTTGACCGGAGCAGCGGGCTGTACCGCCGCTTCCGGAGCTGACCGAACGGGCATCGGGACGACACGCGTCGGCCCGACTGCAGAAGGTGTCGGTGCGGCGGCTGGCGCTGGCGTTGGGGCTGGCGTTGGAGCTGGCGCCGGTGGCGGAGCCGACGCCGACGGCGGAGCCGACGCCGACGGCGGAGCCGACGCCGACGGCGGAGCCGACGCAGAGGCCTCGGCCGCTGGCGGTTCGGGCGCGGGTCCGGATGGTGCTGCCGAAGACCCGGCAGCCGCTTCCCCTGAAGGGGCGTCGACCGTGAGCACCACCGCGCCCACTTTGACCTTGTCGCCCCTCTTGACCTTGATCTCCTTGACGACGCCGGCCACCGACGATGGCACCTCGATCGTGGCCTTGTCCGTCTCGAGTTCCACTACCGGCTGATCACGGGCAATCGTGTCGCCGACATTGACGAGCACGCGCGTCACGTCGCCGGTGGCAACGTTCTCTCCCAGTTCGGGGATTTTGAACTCTGTCATTCCGTCCGTGCCGTAGGCCGGGTCCTGCTCTATGGACCCGGCGTTCCGGCGGGTCTACAGATCAAGACCCGCCCTACGCTGCAGATTGTCTGCGGCGTCAGGAGATCGCCGGATTCGGCTTCTCCGGGTTGATTCCAAGATCTTTGATCGCTTTCTGAGCAACGGATGCGTCAATCTTTCCGTCGCGTGCCAGCTCGCCAAGTGTCGCAAGGACGATGTGCTTGGCATCCACTTCGAAGAAGTCCCGCAGCGCCGCGCGTCCCTCGCTGCGACCGAATCCGTCGGTACCCAGTGACACGATGCGCCTGCCGGTCCAGCGATCGATGCTGTCCGGCAGCGCCTTCACGTAGTCGCTGGCGGCAACGATCGATCCCTCAGTCCCGGAAAGACACTGCGTGACGTAGGGCACGCGCGGCTTCTCACCCGGGTGCATGCGATTCCAGCGATCGGTGGCGTGTCCTTCGCGGTACAGCTCCTGGTAGCTGGTTACGCTCCAGACATCGGCGGCAACGCCGTACTTGTCCTCGAGGATCTGCTGCGCCTTCAGCACCTCGTTCAGGATCGCCCCGCTGCCCAGCAATTGCGCTCGCGCCTTTGGCTTCGCTTTCTGAGACGGACGCAGCTTGTACAGCCCCTTCAGGATGCCTTCGCGGGAACCTTCCGGCATCGGCAGCATCTCGTACTGCTCGTTCATCACGGTGATGTAGTAGAAGATGCTCTCGCCGTCCTTGTACATCCGGCGGATGCCGTCTTCGATGATCACCGCGATCTCGAACGCGAACGCCGGGTCGTAGGAAATCAGGTTCGGCACTGCCATCGACAACAGATGGCTGTGCCCGTCCTGGTGCTGCAGCCCCTCACCGGCAAGCGTCGTACGGCCAGCCGTGCCACCGAGCAGGAACCCACGCGTGCGCGTGTCTGCCGCCGCCCACACGAGATCACCCACACGCTGCATACCGAACATCGAGTAGTAGATGAAGAACGGGATCGTATTGATGCCGTGCGTCGCATACGCGCTGCCCGCGGCAATGAACGACGAGATCGATCCAGCCTCGGTAATGCCTTCTTCGAGAATCTGCCCTTCCTTGGCTTCCTTGTAGTAGAGCAGCGTGTCCATGTCGACCGGCTCGTAGAGCTGACCGGCATGCGCATAGATGCCCACCTGCCTGAAGAGCGCCTCCATACCGAAGGTGCGCGCCTCGTCGGGAACGATCGGCACGACGAGCTCGCCAATCTCCTTGTCGCGCAGCATCTTCGCCAGCATCCGCACGAACGCCATCGTCGTCGACGCCTTGCGGCCCTCGCTGCCCGAATGGAATTCCTTGAATAGCTCCGGGAGGCTGTCTGTCTTGAGAGGTTCGAGCTGGACTTTGCGGGAAGGAACGAAGCCGCCGAGCTGCTTGCGCCGCTCCAGCATGTAGGTGACTTCGGGGCTGTTATCGGGTGGCCTGTAGAACGGCGCCTTGGCCACGTCGTCGTCACCGATCGGGATGCCGAACCGGGTTCGAAACGCCTTCAGTTCGTCCTCGTTCATCTTCTTCTGCTGGTGGGTGATGTTCTTGCCTTCACCCGCCTCACCAATCCCGTAGCCCTTGATCGTTCTCGCCAGAATCACTGTCGGCTGGCCCGTTGTTTCAACGGCGGCCTTGTAGGCTGCGTAAACCTTGATGGGATCGTGTCCGCCGAGCGTCAACTTCTTCAGCTGCTCGTCGGACAGATGCTTGACCATGTCGAGCAGCTTCGGGTCGGCACCCCAGAAGTGCTTTCGAACGTACTCGCCGGATTCGACCGCGTACTTCTGATACTCGCCGTCGACGACCTCGCCCATGCGTTTGACCAGCAGGCCGTCGTGATCCTTCTCGAGCAGCGCGTCCCACTCGCAGCCCCAGATGACCTTGATGACGTTCCAGCCTGCGCCGCGGAAGGCGGCCTCGAGCTCCTGGATGATCTGGCCGTTGCCGCGAACGGGACCATCGAGGCGCTGCAGATTGCAATTGATGACGAAGATCAGGTTGTCGAGCTTCTCGCGTGAGGCGAGCGTAATGGCTCCGAGCGATTCGGGCTCGTCGGTCTCGCCGTCGCCGAGGAACGCCCACACCTTCGAGTTCGATCGCTTCTTGAGTCCGCGATCCTCGAGGTAGCGCATGAAGCGCGCCTGGTAGATCGACTTGATTGGACCGAGGCCCATCGACACCGTGGGAAATTCCCAGAAGTCGGGCATCAGCCAGGGATGCGGGTACGAGGAGAGACCGCCGCCCTCCTTCAACTCCCGGCGGAAGTTCGCGAGCTTCTCGGCTGACAGACGCCCTTCGAGAAATGCGCGCGCATAGATCCCGGGCGCCGCGTGCCCCTGGAAGTAGATGATGTCGCCGTCGTGATCCTCGCCCTTGCCCTTGAAGAAATGGTTGAACCCGACCTCGTAGAGTGTGGCCGCTGACGCGTACGTCGAGATGTGGCCGCCAATGCCGTCCTCGAGCTTGTTGGCCTTGACGACCATCGCGAGGGCGTTCCATCGGACGAGGCTCTTGATGCGGCGCTCGATCTCGCGGCTGCCCGGAAACGGTGGCTGATCTGAAGCGGGAATCGTGTTGACGTAAGGCGTATTTGCGGTGAACGGCTGCGTCACGCCGTTCTGGCGCGCGTGAACACCAAGTGCCGCCAACAGGCGGCTGACACGCGCCGGCCCACCCGACTGAAGCACGTAGTCGAGCGATTCGAGCCATTCACGCGTTTCGAGGGCCTCGATCTCGGCCGCGTCCTTAGGTGCCGTATTGCGCATGAAATTTTCTCCGGAAGCGTGCCTCAGGTCGGCACGGTTCGGGGCCACTTTCACGCGCCCCCGGGGTCTCGTGCGGGAAGACCAGCCACGTCATCCCTGATACTGTGACGACAACTACTTATTGTAACGCCCCGCAGCGCATCTCATGAAACCCGCCTCAACCGACATTCACGACCGCCTCGCGGCTATTCACGACACGATTGTCGGATGCGAGGGCTGTCCTCGCCTTCGTACATATTGTCGGCAGATAGCCCGCGACAAGCGTCGAGCGTATCGCGACGATACGTACTGGGGCCGGCCGGTGCCAGGCTTCGGCGATCCGTCCGCTCGCATGCTCCTTGTGGGCCTCGCGCCTGCGGCTCACGGCGCCAATCGCACCGGGCGCGTGTTCACGGGCGATGGCCGCGGCGGCAGCGGCGACTTTCTGATGACGGCGCTCAATCGCACGGGATTTGCCAGCATCCCCACATCGAGCCGCATCGACGATGGCCTCGTTCTTTATGACGCGTACATCGTGATGGCGGTGAGATGCGCCCCTCCGGATAATGTGCCTGAACCGGAAGAGATCACACGCTGCATGGATCACCTCGACGCGGAGGCTGCCGAGCTCTCGCGTGTCCAGGTCGTCGTAGCGCTCGGCAAGATTGCGTTCGATGTGTGGCTGCGTGTCCTGAAGAGGCGGGGCGCGGTCATACCATCGCCCCGGCCACAGTTCTCACACGGCAGCCTGGTGCGCATGTCAGGACCAGGGGGGCTGCCCCAGACCTTACTCGGGTGCTATCACCCGAGCAGGCAGAACACCAATACCGGCAAGCTGACGCCGGCGATGATGACTGCGGTTTTCAGGAAAGCGAGGGGCCTTCTTCGATAGTCAACTTCCAACTCCCAAATTCCAAACAACGCGGGGCCAAAGCCCCCGCGCTATGACTGATTGAGCCGGATTCTTTTGGGAGTTGGGAGTTGGAGATTGGGAGCTTAAATAGTTCCCGGCTTGAGCGAGTAGGTCTTATCCTCGTTCTGGACGCGGTAGGCCATATGGCAGGCCGTGCACGCTGCGCCGACTTCCTTGACCGCCGCAAACGCAGCTTCCTGATTCGGCGTCGCTGCCGACACCGCGGCCTCGACGGCGCTGACCTTCGCAATGGCTTCCTTGCTCATCTTGATGGCGTCGTCCTTCTTGTTGATGACCCAGAAGTTCTCGGCGTCCATCAGCGCCTGCTTCACAGCGGCCACTGAAGTCTTGGCGTCGGCAAACGCCCCGGACTTGATGGCCTTGACCGTCGCGCCATTGGCGGCACTAATCCGTTTCATAGCCCCCTCGAGCTCAGCGGGGTTCGTCGCTTTCTGAGCAACCGCCACAGTTCCCGTCAGGGCCAACAGCAGAGCGGTCGTATAAATGAACAGCCGGCGCATGCACTTGCCTCCTTGAATAACGTGAGGGACCAATGGGAGGAAGTTATCCTGCCCGATCTCCGGGCCCTCAGGCAAGCGTATGCCGGAGCGTTCGCATGTCCGCATTCCCGCCCGACATGACGCAGACAACGGTCGCATCTTTGGGCACACCGTAGCGCCGGGCCGCCACCAGCGCCGCCGCGCCCGCTCCTTCGGCCAGGTTGTGCGTGAACTGGATCGCGGCCGCTACACCCTCGCGCAACTCGCTCTCCTCCAGCGCCACCACGTCGTCCAGGGAAGCCTTCAACATCGAGAACGTGAGATCGAATGTGGTCCGGGTTGCGATCCCCTCCGCAAACGTCTCGGCACGTTCGCAGGTTACTCGCGTCGGCCCTCGCCAGGACCGGGCGAAGGCGTCGGCTCGATGCGCCTGCACGCCGACGATGCGCGTTGACCGGCCGAGACCGTCCCGGACGATGCCACACCCCGCCGCCCCGCTGCCGCCGCCAATCGGCACGAACACGAAATCGACGCGCTCGAGCGCGTCGAAGATCTCGCTCGCATACGTGCCGACGCCGGCGATGAGCAATGGTTCGTTGGCATTATGGACGTAGCGCCAGCCTTCGCGGAGAGCGACACCTTCGACGTACTCCCGCGCTTCATCGAAGTCCCGGCCGTGTTCGAGGAGCTCCGCGCCGAATGCGCGTAGAGCGGCCACCTTGTCGGGGTTGCTGTCCACCGGCACCACGACGCGGCACCGGATCCCATGAAGCTGACAGGCAAGCGCCAATGATTGCCCGTGGTTCCCCGTGCTGGCGGCAATCACACCCTGTTGGCGCTCCCGATCTTCGAGCTGGCCGACGAGATTCAGACCACCTCGGACCTTGAACGACCCGGTTGGATTGTGATTCTCGTGCTTGACCCAGACGCGGCAGCCGATCCACTCGTCGAGCAACGGGTGGTGCAGCAACGGCGACGGCCGCATGTGCGCGTAAACGCGGTCTTTCGCAGCGAGGACGTCCTCGAGACGCGGCGGCTCCATGCCCGCCTTTAGCGGCGGTTCCATGCCCGCCTTTAGCGGCGGTTCCATGCCGCCATTATCTGTGGATCGCGACGCGGGATTGCCCTACCGACATGAACTGATCTCGGATAGACACGGCCAGATCGGGCCGATTGCTGATCAACGCGTCGGCGCCCCAGGCCAGCAGCCGCTTCATGTCCGCAGCATCATCGACCGTCCAGACCTGCACTTCGAGTGCAGCCTCATGCGCATGGCGGATGAAGGTGGGTGACACGACTCGGATCGTGCCCGCTGTCTCCGGGACCTGATAGCCGCCGTATTCGGTCCGCCGTACGGGCCAGTGCGCCCACGACCGGTATAAGGCGAGCCGGACATCCCAGCGAGTCGCACTCGTCGCCATCTCCGGGAGTGCCTGACGCGCACCCTGCACGGCGCGAGACCCGTCGCCGGCGGCGCACACACGGTCGACGGCGGAAGCGGCGCGGACCTCTGCGGCAACCGCCCTTCCCATTTCCGGATGGTCGACCTTCATTTCGATAATGATCGGCACATCCCTGAATCGATGGAGGACGTCGCGAAGCGCCGAAATGCCCACCCCGCACCCGCGAAATGGATGGTCGCCGGCGGCATCGACCCATCGGTATCCGGCATCGACCCGAGAGAGCTCGGCCGCGGTACGACGATTAATGGCTCCGGATGCGTCGGTTGTCCGGTCGAGAGTCGAATCGTGGCACACGACCACGACCCCGTCCGAAGAAAGGTGGACGTCGAGTTCCAGCCCGTCTGCACCGGCCCCCAGCCCGCGCTCGAACGTGGCCATGGTGTTCTCGGGGCCAAGCGTGCAGCCGCCACGATGGGCAAAGACCCGCGGTCTTGACACACGTTCGAAGAAGGACACGACTGACAATAGCATTGAGGCAGTCGAGAGCCTGATAGGATCACTCCATGTCCACATCTGGCATTACTACGCTGGGCGCACTGCGCGAGGCGGTCGCGCACGGCGACGTGCCGCGCCGTACTGTTCGCGAAGAAGTGCGCGACAATCTCATTCGAAAGCTTCGCTCCGGGGAGACCTTATTTCCGGGCATCATCGGCTACGACGACAGCGTTGTGCCCCAGATGGTCAACGCGCTGCTCTCGCAGCACAATTTCATCCTGCTCGGCCTGCGTGGTCAGGCCAAGACCCGCTTGCTCCGTGCGCTCACCACGCTCCTCGACGAGACCATTCCCGTCGTCCCCGGTTGCGAGATCAACGACGATCCGCTGGAGCCACTCTGTGGCGCCTGCCGTCAGCGCATCGCGACCGAGGGTGATCGCCTGCCGATCGCGTGGCTGTCGCGCGACTTGCGGTACGTCGAGAAGCTGGCAACGCCCGACGTGACGATTGCCGACATGGTTGGGGACATCGATCCGATCAAGGCCGCACGATCGGGGTTGCAGCTCTCGAGTGAGCTGACGATGCACTACGGCCTGTTGCCACGAGCCAACCGCGGCATCTTTGCGATCAACGAGTTGCCAGACCTGGCCGGCAAGATTCAGGTGGGACTCTTCAACATCCTTCAGGAGGGCGACGTCCAGATCAAGGGGTATCCCATCCGCCTGCCGCTCGATCTCCTGATCGCGTTCACCGCCAATCCTGAAGACTACACGGCGCGCGGAAAGATCATCACGCCGCTCAAAGATCGCATCGGGTCCGAGATTCGCACGCACTACCCGACGGGACGCGCCGATGCGATGGCTATTACGCAGCAGGAAGCGTGGCTGGCGAGAAACGGCGCGACCCAAACGGCCGAGATTCCGTCTTATGTAGCTGAGATCGTCGAGGAGATCGCGTTCCAGGCGCGTCAGGATCGGCGGGTCGACAAACGATCGGGGGTCAGTCAACGTCTGCCGATCTCAGCGATGGAAAACGTCGTTTCCAACGCGGAGCGGCGCGCGCTGGCGTCGGGTGAGAAGGTGGCGGTCGCGCGCGTCACCGACATCTACGCTGCCCTCCCGTCAATCACCGGCAAGTTCGAGATGGAGTACGAAGGCGAGCTGAAGGGAGCCGAAGCTATCGCCCGCGATCTGATTCGCGCGTCGGTGGCGAACGTCGCGGACGGCTTTCTGTCGCACCTCGACACGCGGCAGATCATCGAATGGTTCGACCTTGGTGGCAGTCTGCAGCTGAGCGACACCATGAGCGCCGCAAACGTGCTGAGCCACGCCCGCCAGGTGCAGGGACTGGTCGAGCTCGCGCGTTCGGCGGGTGTGCCGTTGAATGCGTCCGAACCGATGCTGGCGTCGGGTATCGACTTCCTGCTGGAAGGTCTGTACGCGACCAAGAAAATCGGGCGCAGTGACGAGCGGGGTTACCACGGCGCCGAGTCTCCTGTCCGCAAGCCGACGCGCGAGGTCAACCTCGATGAGGAAACACGCGGGCCCGGCGGTGGGCGGAAGAAATACTACAATTAGCTGGCGAGTGCCCCGTGAAATACCGCTATACGAAGTACACAGGCAACCTGCTCGACGACATCGACATCGACGATCTCGTGTCGAAGCTGTCCGACCTGTTGCTGTCGAGCGGATTCAACAATCCCTGGGGCGACCCCAGCGACGAGGAAGACCGCACGATGCAAGCGCTGCACGATGCGATCCTCGAGGCGCTCTTCAGCGGCGGCATGCTCTCGGAAGAAGCCCTTCAACAACTGCTCGGTGATCCAGCCGACGCCGACCAGGAGCAGGCGCGCCAGCAACTCGAAGAGCTCGTTCAACAGATCATCGAGCGGATGATGGAGCAGGGGTTCGTGTCAGGCGCCCCTGATCTCGAACAGGAGCGCGAGCGGCGACAAGGGACGGGCGGCGGGTTCGACGATAACGCGGCCCCGGTCAAATTCGAAGTCACCGACAAGGCACTCGACTTTCTCGGCTACCGCGCTCTCCGAGACCTGCTCGGATCAATCGGCAGGAGCGACACCGGCCGGCACGACACGCGTCATCTCAGCACCGGTGTCGAGACCGCGGCCGCCCCCAAGCCATATGAGTTCGGCGACACGCTGAACATCGATCCCAGCAGCACGATTCTGAATGCCGTCAGGCGCCTCGGGGCGTCCAATCCCGAATCCCGAATCGCGAGTCCCGGGGTGATCGAGGTCGATTACCCGGATCTCATGGTCGCGCAGAGCGAGTACCAGAGTTCCTGCGCCACGGTGATCATGCTTGACTGCAGTCACAGCATGATTCTGTACGGCGAGGACCGCTTCACGCCGGCAAAGCGAGTGGCGCTCGCCCTGTCACACCTGATTCGAACGCAATATCCCGGCGATTCACTGCGAGCCGTGCTGTTTCACGATTCGGCCGAGGAGATTCCGCTCAAGCAGCTCGGGCGCGTTCGTGTGGGTCCTTACTACACCAATACGCGCGAAGGACTGCGGCTGGCGCGCCGAATCCTCGAGCGGCAGAAGAAAGACATGCGGCAGATCGTGATGATCACCGACGGCAAGCCGTCGGCGCTCACGCGTCCCGACGGGCAAATCTACAAGAACGCGTTCGGGCTCGACCCGTTCATCGTGTCGGAGACATTTGCCGAAGTGAACGCGTGCCAGAAAGCCGGCATCATGATCAACACGTTCATGCTTGCACGCGATCACGACCTCGTCGCGTTCGTCCGGCGCGTTGCCGCCATCTGCAAAGGAAAGGCGTACTTCACAACGCCGTACACGCTCGGCCAGTATGTTCTGATGGATTACATGGATCGAAAGACGAAAACGATTCACTAGCCACTCGCGCAGTCAGCAATGCCATTACCAGCCACCATCCCCATCTTCCCTCTTCCCAACGTCGTCCTCTTCCCGAACGTCTTTCTGCCGCTGCACATCTTCGAGCCGCGGTATCGAGCCATGATCAAGGACGCGCTGGCCAGCGACCGCATTATCGGGATGGTGCTGCTGCGGCCGGGATTCGAGGCTGATTACGCAGGGCGGCCGCCGGTGTACCCGATTGGATGCGCGGGGCTGATCACGCACTCAGAGCCACTGACCGATGGACGATTCAATATCGTGCTCAGGGGGCTCGAGAAGTTCCGGATGACTGGCGAAGAAGGCGGGAAGCTCTATCGCCTCGCGCACGTCGAGGCACTGTCGGAAACGGTCACCGCGGAAGACAAGACGGTGATGCACGGCCACCGCCAGCGTCTCGAGAATCTGCTGACGGCGGCCGTGGAACACCGTGGCAGCGATGCGAAGCTCTCACCGAACGTACCCGATGACGACCTCGTGAACGCGCTTGCTCAATACCTCGCGCTCGAGCCAATCGAGCGGCAGGCGCTGCTCGAATGCAACGGCGTTCTGTCCAGGTGCGGCGCGCTGATCGAACTTCTCGAGATGAGATCGATGATGGCGCCAGGCACCAGCAACTGGACGAGCCGGCTCCCTCACTGACACGTTCAACTCCCAACTCCCAATTCCCAAAACCGCTTGGGAGTTGGGCGTTGGGAGTTGGGAGTTTGTTTAAGGAGCAATCGGGAAGCCGATTGTTGCCGACGCGGTCGTCCCGGTCGCGTTGGTGCTCCGAACCACTGCGCGGATCTGGTAACCGCTGTTCGCGGTTGTCGCTTTCCAGACGAACTTGTTGTTCGAGCTCCAGTTCTGCTTCGTCACCCACTTCGAGCCGTTGTACACCCTCCACTGGTACTGATAAGGCGCGGTGCCACCAGCGGCAACGGCGGTGAACGTGACTGTCGTTCCGAGCGGCTGTGGCGCGGTGCGATCGGCCGTCAGAGTGTCGACTCGAATCGGTTCGTTGTAGGTGACGGTCAAAACGTCTGAGGAGACATTTCCTGCTGCATCGCGCGCCGTCACAGTCACGATGTTCGAGCCACCTTGGAGTGGGATCGACGCGCTCCAGCTCGTCGTGCCGCTTGCCGTGCCGCTGTTCCCGCGATCGTTCGTCCAGTTCACTTGCGTGACGGCGACGTTGTCGCTGGCCGTTCCACCGAGCGCCAGCGTGGCCGAAGTCGTCGTGACGGTCGCCGCCGTTGTCGGGCTCGTGATAGAGATCACCGGCGTGATCGTTTCCGCGGTGATTGTCCAAGTGAAGGGCTGGCTTGCCGTTTGCGCGCCATCCGACACGGTCACGGTCATGGGATACGTACCGGGAGTCGTCGGCGTGCCCGCAATCAGGCCGGTCGACACCGCGATGGCCAGTCCCGGCGGCAACCCGTTGGCACCGTAAGTCAACAAGTCACCGTCGGCGTCAGCGCCGCTCAATTGCAGCGATGCGGCCTGCCCCTGACCTGTCGATTGATTCGCGACGCTCGCCAGCGTGGGCGCTTGATTGCTGTGGCCGCAGACTTCGCTGGATTTCGGTCCCTCGACGTAGCCGTCGACGTAGGCGGTGACGGCGAAGCAGTACTGCTGACCGGCAACCGGGTTCGCGAACGTCCAGGTCGTCGTCAGACCAACATCGAAGGTCTGACCGTAGACGCCTGGCTGCGTTCCCACATAGACCTTGTAGCCAATGACGCGAGAATCGGGAACGGCATCCCATACGAGTCGCAACGTGCCCGAACCAGACGAGCCCGCACTGACGGTCCACGAGAACGTCCGTGACGCGGACAACGAGCCGTCAGACACTGAAACCGTCACGTTGTAGGTCCCGACGATGCTCGGGGTACCGGAGATGAGACCGCTTGATGCCCCGACGGTTAGACCAGTCGGAAGACCTGTCGCCGAATATGTCAACGCATCGCCGTTGGCATCACTGCCCACCAGTTGCAACGTGGTCGCGAGCCCTGTGACCGACGACTGATTGGCGACGGCCGCAAGCGTCGGCGCGGCATTCAGCGTCACCGTGAGCACATCGGTCGAGGTGTTGCCAGCCACGTCACGTGCGGTCACCGTCAGGAC
>Ga0207428_10001456_pt1 | contig 24781 bp, 29 predicted proteins | sample RhiMethybrSRZTD1_FD_187600 | JGI IMG/M metagenome (GOLD analysis project Ga0207428, IMG submission 187600) | Populus rhizosphere microbial communities from Tennessee, USA - Rhizosphere MetaG P. TD hybrid SRZTD1 (SPAdes) (version 3) | ecosystem: Host-associated > Plants > Roots > Rhizosphere >...
GGCTATTGCGAACGAAACCAACCGCCTCTCAACAACTAAAGAGCTGATGGATCGTCAAGAAAAACTGTACGCGCAAAAGCAAAACAAAGAGTTCGACGACTTTCTGTCGGGCAAGGAGTAAAAAATGGCGTCGACCACATTCACTTTAGGCTCGGACATATTCAATTCGATTGAAGATGGTATGTCCGCTGTCTTTACCACGGGATTACCCGCGTTTGCTGATCTGATTGCGCCTCTTATTGGCGCAATGGTTTCGCTCTATGCGGTAATTGTTGCCCTAAACTGGATATGGTCGGGCAATACTCACGAGCTGCCTGTAGGGGATCTGTTGAAGCGCATGTTTTACCTGGCGCTGTTTACCGCGTTTGCCTTCAACATTTCCCTCTACAACACGGCGATTGTCGGCCCTGTTAATAGCATTGGTGGCGAGATTGCTAACGCTTTCGCAATGAATGGCACTCAAGCGCCTAACATCATTGACCAGATGGGCAACCAAATCATCGACACCATTACGATGATTTGGGATAAAGCCCCTGATATGTCGATCACTGATTGGAACTTTGTACCAATCATGCGTGCGATTGGCACTATCGCAATTGTCGCCATCGGTGGCACTGCGTTCATGGGCGTTTCCTTCCTTTACCTGCTGATTGCAAAGGTGATGATTTCTTTTTGCCTGTTGATTGGGCCGCTTTATATTGCGTTCGCCTTCTTCCCTGTAACCCGCGAATATTTTATGAAGTGGGGAGGGCAGCTACTCAATTACATTCTCCTGTACGCATTCTTTGGGATTGGCTTCACGCTGCTGACGAACCTGTTGCAAAAGTATGTGTCGGGCAATAACTTTGACGAAATTCTGGTGTCCGACGAGACACAAATTAAGTTATTATTCTGCTACGTGTTGTTCATCGGCGTAATGATGTCAATTCCAGCTCTAACCTCACAACTAACTGGCGGGGTTGGTATCAGCGGATTGGGTCAAACAGGCGGAATGTTGGGCAACGCAGCTAGAGGCTTGGCTGGTATGGCAAAGGGACTTGGAAGTCTTGCTAAATCAGGCGGCAACAAAATCGCGGGTGCAGGCGGAAACAGACGCCTCGGCTAATACGGATTTACAGTTTCAGTTTCGCGGGCGCGAAACTTAGGAGATTTCCCCATGAACAAAATTATTATTTTGGCGGTCGCTGCTTTTCTGATTACGGGCTGTAGCTCAACTCCACCGATGCCCCCGGAACCGGAAGGGCCGTTGATTAAGGTCAACATCAATCAACCGCACGAAACTTACGGGGAAGTCAAAAAATGAAAGACCACCAATCTCACTTCGATGACGCTAAGCGGATGGAAAGCCCGCTTGAGACTGGTGACGCCGCTGAAAAAGCGATGCTTCGCAAAGAAGCGGCTCGCCTTGTAAAAGAAGGTAAGGACTTTGAGAAGTCCAAACACGAATGGCGCAAGAAGCTGACTAAAGCAGCTTTGATCGTCGCGGGTGTTTCTGTGGCACTCAACCTTATCCAAGGCATTGGCTTTGTCGTATTGCTGCCGCTGAAAACGGTTGTTCCGTATTTGCTCATTGCTGATAAGCGAACTGGTGATGTGACGCTTGAACAGCCGTTGGCCGGAGCGCGTACCACATTTGGCGAGGAAACAGATAAGTATTTTGTCGTGAAATACGTTATCGCTCGTGAATCCTACGACTGGTTCCTGGCCCAGCAGGATTACAACATTGTGAAGGCATTCAGTATTGTAGGTGGAGCAACCTTTACTGAGTGGGATACGTTTATTAAGTCTCCAAAATCTCCGCTCGCCAAACTGGCAGACAAAGCGAAAGTTGTAGTTGATATCACGTCGAAGAATGTTTATCCCGAGACGTCAACTGCTGTGATTCGCTACAGCAAAACAGTCATCGGTGCCGATGGCAAACCGAGCCTCGTGATTCCAATGACCAATTGGATTGCTACTGTCGGTTATGACTACCCTAATCAAAAACTTAAACCTGCCGAACGTGAACATAACCCTTTGGGAATGAAGATCACGACGTTCCGTCAGGTTGAAGAACAAATTAAGGGCGACTGACCATGAAACTCATAACTACTTTCCACGCAATAACGGTCGCCTGTGCGCTGTATGGCAGCACGGCCGTTATGGCAGCAACAGCCCCGACCGGATCGGCACTTGATAAACGCATTCAGTCGGTTATGTACAACGGTGATGATGTGGTTGTAATTCGCACTCGTCCCGGTAACACGACACTCGTACAGCTGGAGCCAGGTGAATATGTCACCAGTTTGCCTACTGGCGGTTTGTCGATTGGTGATTCTGATGCGTGGACGATTGGCATTCGCGGAAATAACATCTTCCTCAAGCCAAAAGCGCCTTTTCCAGATACCAACATTAACTTGGTAACGAACCGTCGCACCTACGCTTTCCAACTGGTGGAAACCACCGATATAAGCAAGGCCTCTTGGCAGGTACGCTTTCGCTATCCTGCGGTTCCGAAACCATACAAGGAAGCTGTAGTTGATAACGGCCCATGCTCTGATGGCCCGCGCAACGTCAACTACTTCAAGTATGGTAATCAAGAACTGTCGCCTACAGAAGTTTGGGACGATGGTCGCTTTACTTGCATGCGTTTCCCGACCAGTAAAGCGCTGCCTAACGTCTATCGTTACAACCCGAACTCTGAGCTGAAAGAGGCACTGGTTAACTCGCATATGAAAGACGACATTCTTGTTGTTCATGAAACAAATGAAGAATTCCGTTTACGTATTGGCAACACCGTTTTGGGTTTGAAAACCGATTCGCTACGTCCAGCACCATACAACTGGAAAAAGACTACCACTGGTGAAACGAGGGTTCTTCTGAATGACCAGTAATCGCGATAATCCATATCCAGACCTCGATGACGATTCGGGCAAACCTCTTGATCCAGTGCCGCCAAAGCCGCTTGCAGAAGATCGAGGCGAACCAACGACTAAGGCGCCCAAGGGCAAGAAGCCAGTCGTCATTGTTTTGGTCGTTGTTCTAATCATCGCGGCAATTGCTGCCGCTTCATTTTTTGGCCTGTTCATGTACAGGAAAATTCAATCTGACAAGGCCGCGAAAACCGTCCAGGTGCAGGACGATCCTACGCTTGCCAGTCGTGCCAGCGCTGGGCCGGATCTGGGCAAGTTCCAGCAGTCTATTGCTGAAGGCCTCGAAGCTCAGCGCAAGGCAGACGAACTCGCTGAACAACAGCGCAAGGCGGCACAAACGGGGCAGGCTTCCACAGCTGCACCACAGGGCCAACAGCCACCGCTGGGCCAGTACGGTAATGCACAGGGCCAGCCTGTGAACTATCAGCAGCCCCGTGGTAACGGCAAGCCGCCTCCATTGACTCCAGCGGAGCAAGCAGCCGCACGCCGCCTTGCAGGCGGTGTTATGTGGGAAGACGAAAGCCCCGCGGCTTCTAGCGGCGGTTCAGGCGGTCAGCGTGGGCAGCGTAACCAATCCAACGGCGGCGGTTCCGATGGTGCGTACCTGGCTGATAACTCCGGTGCCGGTGGCTCGCCTAACAGCTTGGGCGGTAACGGCGGTTCGTCCTCCAGCATTGGCGGCATGTTGAAAACCGAGAACTACCCTATGGGTGTTGTCGGTAAACGCCGAAGCCTTAAATACTTGCTGATGCACGGTACTTCGATTCCATGCAACAACATCGAACGTATTGTTACCAACTATCCCGGCAAAGTACGTTGCCAAATTAGCCGCGACGTTTACAGCGCTGATGGCAGTACGTTGCTACTTGGTCGAGGCTCATTTGCCGAAGGCGAACGTAAAGTTGCAATGAAAGCGGGCGTTGCGAAAGTGTTTGTTGCATGGGGCACCGTCGAAACAGAAGACGGCATTCCTGTTCGGATTGATTCGTTGGCCGCTGATTCCTTGGGCGGTGCTGGTATCGACGCTTGGATTGATAACCACTACCCGGAGCGTTTCGGCGGTGCAATCCTGCTCAGCTTGCTGGATGACGTATTCAGCGCGCTGGCCAACTCCACCCAAAAGAACAACAGCGATACCAATATCAGTTTCGACAACACCAGCGACAACGCTTCCGACATGGCGAGCATTGCGCTGGAAAACAGTATCAACATTCCACCAACTGGCTACGTTAATCAGGCAACCGAGACTAACATTCTCGTAGCCCGCGACGTGGATTTCAGTGCCGTTTACGGGGTTGAATAATGAACGCCACTGTTTCGACACCAATGTTCGATAACAGTAAACCAATTCGGGCCTTATTGGCCCGAAGCGGTGTGCAAGCGCTGCTCGACATTGAAGGTGTAAACGAAGTCGCCATTAACCGCCCGTTTGAGCTGTGGCATGAAGCGGGCGGCGTTTGGTATCAACATAAAGCCCCTGATCTGAACTACATGCTGTGTCAGCAACTCGCTACCAGTATGGCTGTGCAAGTCGCTAACAATTCGGGTCAGCTTCAATCAAATCCTATTTGCCCTGTACTGCTTCCCGATGGGGAGCGTGGACAAATTGTTATTCCTCCGGCTACTGAAAAAAACTGCATATCGTTCACGATTCGGAAACCGTCAAACTCTCGGTTTACCCTGGACGACTATCACGACTCAGGCCGACTGACTGGCTACAAAGTGGTAACGAAAAAAACGGACATTGAAGATTTCCAAAAAGAAATGGTCATGTGCGTTAAAAAAGGCGATATGCGCCGCTTTATCCAACTGGCTGTAGAAAACAAACTTAACCTTTTGTTTGGCGGTGCCACCGGCTCCGGTAAAACTACATTTTCCAAAGCTGTCGTTGATCTTTACCCGAGAAATCGTCGCTATATCACGATTGAAGACATTCACGAACTTCAGATGCCCAACCATCCCAACCGGGTGCATTTATTCTTTGGCCCTCATATGAAAGCCAAAGAACTTGTGCAGTCGTGTATGCGGATGAAAGCAGACCATATCTTTATGTCCGAGCTTAAAGGCGATGAAACATGGTCATATTTTTCTCTGCTTAACACTGGTCACAATGGCAGCCTTACCACAGCGCACTTTAGTAACTGCACAGCAGCTCCGGCGCGCTTGGCTGAAATTGTTAAGCAATCCGATGTTGGGCTGACCCTTGATTACGACTTCATCTATCGCACCGTACAAACGTCGATAGATGCCACGATGTTTTGGGAAGGCTCATACCTCAAAGAAGTTCGCTTTGAGCCGGAAGAAAAGCTTCGTTTGTTGAACGGTGAATAAAATGAATAAATTACACAAAGGCAAACTCATAGCTGTAGTTATCATCATTCTTTCGGTCGTGATTGGCTTTTTGGTAGGTGGCCAGCTCGCTGGTGGCTTCTTCCTGTTAAAGCGCCTTGGACTTGATCCCAAGACAGTAGGGTTATTCACCCTATACGACTATTACAGCGCTTACGGGGCTGTAGGTGGTGATGTTGGAAAGTTTATTAAGCTTTCCCTTGCTATATCATTCGCACCTATCGCTCTGATTTTAGCGTTCCTTATCGCTTTGGTAGTTACTCGGAAAGGTTTGATTGACCGTCTGTATGGTGATGCTCGGTTTGCAACTGAAGCCGAGATTCAACGGGCTGGAATGTTTTACGATCCAAAGAAAGAAACAAAATGGCCGCCGGTCATTTTGGGAAAAAAAGGAACACGTTTTGTTGCGGACTACTCGCAGGAATATACAACTCTGTCCGCGCCGCCAGGTGCGGGCAAGGGTGTTAGCTTCGTTATTCCAAACTTGCTGACGTACCCGCATAGCGTTCTGAACTTCGACCCAAAAACGGAAAACTTCCAAATCACGGCGGGTTATCGCCGTGATGTGTTGGGCCAAGAGGTTTATCTTTTCTCGCCGGATAACTCCAGCTACCAAACTCATTGCTGGAATCCCATGGATTACATCAGTGATGACCGCCGTAAAACCCTGGCCGATATTAAAGCGCTTACATCCATTTTGATTGACGCGCCTGATGGGCAGAACCAAGGGTTTTATCTGACAGCGCGTGACGCGCTTGATGGCATTCTTATGTACATGATGGAAAGCCCTGATGAAGAAAGGACTCTCTACAACGCGGACAAATTGAATACTGTTTCCATCGGTTTCGACAAGTGGGCAGTATTGATAATCGCTCGTCGTGCAAACTCTGGTAATCCCCTGAGTGAGCAGACTGCTCGCATGCTTATGGGTTATGCAAACGCAAACGATAAGGCGCGGGAAATTACACGCGGCATTATTTCAACTGCCTTGAGCGTGTTTACTGACTCAATGGCTCGCGCTGCAACTTGCAAGTCTGATTTTGATTTCCGTGACTTCCGCAAAAAACGCATGACCGTTTATGTAGGCATCCAGCCTAATAACGTCGAACGATTCAGCAAAATGCTGAATATTTTCTTCTCACAAGCTCTATCTGTTAATACCGGCGAACTGCCGGATGATGGCCCTAAAGATGCAAACGGCGATCCTGTATTGAAATACCAGTTCCTGCCGTTGCTCGATGAGTTTGTTGCACTTGGCCGTATTGGCGTTATCGAGAAATCGTCGGGCTATACCCGTGCGTATAACGTCCGCTACGCCGTCATATTCCAGAACAAGCAGCAAGTTTACTCTGACCGTGTTTATGGATCGGCAGGGGGCCAGGCAATGCTAGAGACAATGCACAACGAAATTGTCTACGCCACTGAAAGCCTGGCAGATGCAAAAGAATACTCAGAGCGTCTTGGCTATACCACGTTAAAACATCGGGAACGTAACCGCTCGCACTCCAAACAAGGCACCAGTACTTCCGACAACACCCAACGCTACAAGCGGGAGCTTATGCTTCCTCAGGAAATAATGCGTATGCCGTATTCGGAACAACTTATTTTCAAGAAGGGCGGTAGAATTAACCCTATTCATTGCAATAAGATCGTTTACTATACTGACGAATTCTTTAAAGGCCGTATTGGTTTACCAACGCCACAAATTCCTCAGATGGAATTTGCGGCATAAGTTTCGCGCCCGCGAAACAAGCGTCACCTGCTTAGTGGTGAGCAGCTCGGGGCAGCCGGGCACCACTTTTTTTATAGGGAATTAGATCAATGAATTTTAAAGCACTCATTACTGCCGCTGCCGTTATTGCAACCCTGAGCGGATGCGCTACGCAATCTGATCTGGATCGGGCAAACATTCAAATCAAGTCGATGGAAGAACACATGACCGCGCTGGACATGCGTACCCAGCGCCTAGAACAATCGCGCCAGAAGAAAGTGGAAATGTCTCGATCTGATTTTTGTTTTTCAAACAACCTCATGTTTAGCGAAGGTGCCCATTACCTTGGCAAGACCTGCACCCGTGAGTCAGGCGTGATGGTTTATCAAGCTGGTAGTCCTGTTGTTTACCCGCTTAGCTGGAAATGAATAAGTAAGTTTCTCGCCCGCGAAACTTGATAAGCCGGTCAGTGCCCTTAGCCTGATCGGCTTTTTTGTGCCTGCCAAGACTTGGCCCGGGCGCGGATCGAGGCGGCGGGGTGCCTTCTAGCCAATTTGAATAGCCAAAAATAGGCTAGCCAATTTAAGCCGCCAATGTTCAAATTGGCCACCTGATTTCAGATAGCCAAGTAGGCTATACCCATATTGGCTATCTAGGAGCGTTGCGGATGGATCGGCTCACGAACGACTTGCAAGCCCCGCATGCGCTCATCGAAGACAATGCGCTTGAGCATGTAGAGCGCGACCAACTCGCCGCCGACCTCAGAACTCCAGGCTTGCTGGATCGCCTCATACAGCCGGTCTATTTCGAGCATTGCACGGCGGTAGCTCTCGACCTCCAGAATCAAGCGGCGCACATCTGCATCGGGGTACTTTGTCCAGAAAGCCCGTAGCTCGGGCTGAGTGACAGACCGAAAAGGAGGGAGGTCGCGGGCCATAGCAATACACCTGTACAAATAAACAGTATCTGTAAGCATACTCAAAATAGCCACCACCAGCACTCTGGATAGCCTATGAAAGTCGCTCGCATCTATCTGCGTGTCAGCACCGACCATCAAGACCTTGCACGCCAAGACGCCCTTGAGAAACAAACGCTCGATGCCGGCATGTACGTTGCCGGCGTTTATCGGGAAAAGGCGTCTGGTACTCGGGCTGATAGGCCTGAGCTGTTGCGCATGATTGCCGACTTGAAACCGGGTGAAATTGTCGTTGCGGAACACATAGACCGAATCAGCCGTTTGCCGTTGCCAGAAGCGGAGGCCTTGATTGCTTCGATAAGGGCTAAGGGAGCGCGCCTAGCAGTGCCTGGGGTGGTAGACCTGACGGACATAGCGGAAAAGGTCGAAGGCGTCGCCAAGATCGTTTTAGACGGCATGCAAGAAGTGTTGCTGAAGCTCGCTTTGCAAATGGCTCGGGAAGAACACGAAAAGCGCAGCGAGCGGCAGCGTCAGGGCGTCCAGCTCGCGAAAGCGTCAGGAAAGTATCAAGGTCGCAAATCAGATTTGCAGACACATCAGCGAATCATTGCGCTGCGCATGGCAGGGCAGGGCATCGCCCGCACGGCGGATCTGGCTGGCTGTAGCGTGAGCCAGGTCAAACGAGTGTGGGCATTGCATTGCGCAACTAAAGAAAACTCTACAAGCCCCCCAAGTGTCAGTAGGGATTAATGCAGATCCGTGCCGAGCTGTTGACCTGGTACTGACTTACGCAACGATGGGAGCAGGCGTAAGCAGCGCGACACACTCCTCGATGACATATTCCGGAATGCTCTCGAATTTATGCGGGTTGAGCTGCATCACGTACTCATTCTCGATGTGATAGGACTCGTTGATGAATTTGCGGATGACGCTGTCGTCGTGCTCATCATTGATGAGCCGGAACAGCTGGATTTTTTCATAACCCACAGCGGTCGCGTAAAACTTGGCCTTGATGGCTTCCACGTCCTTCACCTCAGCCACCAGGGCAATGTAATTAAAGTCGGCGATATGGTTGTCGCGGATTGATGACTCGGCATCTGCCTGTTCGGCAGCCGTCATGTCCCGAATAGAAGACCCTGACTGAATTGTCGGTGTATCCCGTCCCTTGAACAGGCTAGCAAGCAGGTTGTATTCCAAGCCTGCGTCGTCCAGCAGCTCGAAGTGTCGTCGCAGGTAGATTGTCTTAAGGACGGTGTCGGTAAGTGCCTCGATATTACCTTTGCAGATTTTGGCGAAGGTCTGGATATCGTTCCTCTCGATCGGAACCTCCGTTACAACCCCGGCGCGCGAAGATAAGAAGCAAGCAGATGGTTCGGCGGCTCTGAATATGGCGTTGGTGCTTTTTATGACATCAATCGCGGGTTCGATGTCGTGGGTGAGCATCAGCGTGGTTATGCCGCGCAGACTGGCCTTACCCCGGAATAGCTCCTGGAGGATCGCAAATTTCTTGTTCTTGTCGAAAGATGAGATCGGATCATCCAATACGACCAAATCCGGTTTTTCACTGAGGACCTGGTGCATGAATAGCACAAGCGCAAATGCGTTTTTTTCGCCGTAGCTCAGATGACGTGAGGCCGTCTCTATGTAATTAACCTGGTCTTTGTGGATTAGCTTCATTTTGTAGGATTCTGGTTCGGCTACGATTTCAACAACGTACTTGTAGCCTGCAGACTTCAGGAAACCATTGATGCTGTTCTGGTTGTCCTCGATGCTTTTTTTAATTTTCGCTTTGTGTCGATTGATTTTCCCTTTGAGGCTACCAACTTTCCCAATCAAGTCGTCGAGCTGAAGGTTGATAGGGTCGACGGTCTTGCGCGTCTCCTCGGAATCAAGCTTGTCGATCAAATTGAGCTCAATTTTCAACGGTGTCAGTTGGTCGCCAACTTCTTCGAAATCGCGCAGAGAGAAGAAAGATATAGTTCGCAACCCCTCCAGCTTGTTGATCAATGCATCAATGTCCGCTTTGAGGCCCGTCAGGAAACTTTGCTCCTCCGCCTGCAATTCAACCTTTGCCTTTGTCACATTCTCCAGATTCTCCCGGCACTTCTCGCTGAAATATTTTCCCAGCCTGTCGATGATTCCTCGAAGGAGGTTAATGTGCCCGACGGTGTTGGAGTCATACTCTTTTTCGACGGCCAAGGCTGTGTCCTTCTGTTCTGCGCTAGTCAGCGCTATTGAACAGTAGGGGCAGCTATCTGCTAATTGTAGAAATTCATTGCCTTTTACCTGCCATGCGATCCATTTGGCGGGTTCCTGACTTTTAATAAACGTCGAAAATGGTTGCAGGATATCAGGAATGTTTTCCAGCTTATTGCCAGTTCCGAATGCCTTGTGGATCTTGCTTGTTTTGGGAATGGCACCTGTCTTGGATTTTCCGAAGGCCTCCCGTAATTCTTTCAGGTCGGTTACGACTTGCCCGATTTCAGCATTGTCGGAAAACGCTTTTCGGATACCCGAGAGCAGCGTATCGATATCGGCCATCTCCGCCAGATATTCCGGCGTTCTGATGAAAATCTCGAAACTATTTTTCACAATCTCATCTTTTTGAAAGACGAATTGCTGCACATAACTGTCGTCAAAAACGAGGACTTTCCTGAGTTGGTCCACTCCCCGAACCTCCGGGGCTGGCATATCAGGCTTGCCGCGGTGCTTGAAAGGGATTAACTCCTGGAGAGAGCCGTCAGCACGAATATGGCTGATGATAGCTTTCGCAATAGTGCTTTTTCCAAGGCCGTTTGGCCCATATTTGATGTTTAGCGCCCCCTCAGAAATAACAACATCTGCGCGGTCAATACTGTTGCAGTTGAGTACGGTAACCGTGTAGTTAGCCATGCGTCCCCCTTAATTTTGAACAGAATCGGCAGCTAAAATTAGCCGCAAATTCTTACAATCGCCCGTTAATGTACGATTTATTTAATTACGGTAGAAAGCCCCTCGATCCCTCGCCGGGTGGCAGAGGGCAGGGAGGTGAATCTTTCCCTGCCCTTTGCCGGAGGGTTCTGAATGGCCTCCAGTGGCATCAAGGGCCGCTACGCTCGTTGCCTGCACCCGTTCCTGCTCGCGCTTCGCGCTGTGCGGGCTGCGGCCTTGGACGCCGCCCCTGACACCCCCGGAGGCCAGCGCACGGCACAACATCGGGGAACGGACGCAGGCTCACAGTTCGTTGCCCTCTGCCTGGGCAATCTATCAGGGGGTTATGCCGAGATTTTGCAGATGTCGCCGTGCTTCCCAGCTGTGTGATACAAAAGCCGAGAACCCTCAGGGACGCGGCCATGCCACATCATCCATTACGCGAGAAAGTCATCCTAAGTTTTGTTGAAAACTGGAAGCGCGCTCAGCCGGCAAACGCAACGATTGCAGTCGAGTTTTTGACATCCATTTATGACCGATTTCGAGCAGAGGGTCTCGCAGATCGTACCTTTGAAACGCAACTAGCACGTGGATCTACCGAAACGTACTGTCAAAGAGTCGCTGAGCTTTTACTCGCAGACATGCTGTGGAAAGACGGCTTTTCACTTAAAAGCTCTAGTGCTGGTCCAGATTTTCACATAACCAAAGAAGGCAAAAGCGCATGGGTGGAACTTCAGACCCCACAGCCTATGGGCATTCCGCCAGAGTATCTTGAGAGACCGGGGAAAACCCCAGTGGCCAGAGGGGTTCCCCACAACGCTGTAAATCTGCGATGGACTAGCGCTATTGCGGAGAAAAACAGACAACTGCGTAGATACTTGCAGAGCGGAATCGTCAAAGCCGATGAGCCCTACATAATTGCCGTCAATGCTCGCCTGTTAAATCCCATGGCCATGACAGGCCTGTATGGCGTAAGCCAGAAGCCGGCACCTGTAGAAGTTCTGTTCAGTTTGGGGCCAATCCAAATAGAAATTGATCGAGCCACTGGCGAAATCGTCGACCAATATCACCAGTACAGACCGCGAATTGAGAAGCTTGGCAGCGAAACTGGTGTGGAAGCCGATACCTTCCTGGATAGCCGCAATGCATGCGTCAGCGCTGTGCTGGGTCTCGACCTATTGGAACAGGTAGCACTCAAGGGCGAGCATCACTCCGCATTGGTCTACAACCCGTTGGCGATCAATCCGGTTTCACCGCGATGGATTACCGCTCAGGAACATTGGCGTTGCGCAATAGACCCCGACGCGTCGCTACGGGTGACGAAGCTTTAACACTACATTTACGAAGCCGAAAAAAACCCGCGTTCGCGGGCTTTGGTCTTTCGGCGCAATCAGGAAGTCAACGCCCGTTACGGCGGCTCAGTTCATCGCGCAGGCGCTTCGGCAAAAATAGCCCGTAAAACGGCTCGGGTTCTGGCGTGGGTGCGGGTGGAAACGGAAGGGTGCCAAGGTGGCGAGTAACGCGGTCGTCATGTGGGGTATCGAATTCGAAGCTAAGTTGATCGGTCATTTGCATTTTTCGGGCTCTGTTATCACATTGGGTTGTTTGATGCAAGTTAATTATACCACAGCTATAAATGCGACAAATTCGCACTAGAGCGCGGGACAATCGGACAGATTCGTAATATTGCAGGCAACAAAAAACCGCCCTTGAGGCGGTTTTTTGTTTCGCGGCCGCGAAACTGGCCGAAGTTAATTAACCTTCGTAAAGGTGTCTTCTTTTGTTCGCAGGAAACTGGTCACGGTGCCATCGCTGGCAAGCTCCAGTGCGCGCTTGCCGCCATCTTTAACGAGCAACTGCTTGGACTCTGCCACCAGAACAGTTTCGACCTTCATGTAACCCTTAGTGTCCTTGTCGATCTGAGAGAGCGCACGATAGCCACCGTCAACCTTGGTCACGGTCAGGGTTTCAGACAGCCTGTCAGAGTTTTTCCAGACCCCAACAAAAGCGGCGCCTTCATCCTTGTTGCAGCCTGCCAAGGCTGCGCATGCTATCAGTGCGAAAATGATTTTTTTCATTTCTGATCTCCTACGATCCAATCCTTGATATTTGCATCAGGATACTCGATTTTCCATTGCTTCAAAATTTTATTGTTCCCACTCGCAGTTACCAGAATTTCGTTAGAAACGGGATTCTTGTACGTCACTGGTTTGCGGGGCTTTCCGCGATTGGCGTGTTCTTTAACCTCGTCGGTAGCATCAGGCTGCGGATCTAAGATGCGCTGAATAGCCGACAAGCCTTTGCCATACGTCGACAACAGGCTATCCAGCTTCTCAACAAACTCAAGATCCCGAAGATACTCGGGGTTCTTTTCGATTGCTGAGAGCTGCGATTGAAGCGATCTAATCTGCGCTTCAATCTCGCGGTGCTGGATAACGAGTTTTGTCATATAGGCCTCTTTAAAGTTCCATATCTTTGTCGGACGGGGATTCGATTTCAGTCGGTGCCATGGTCTGCTGTTCGTTGCTGACCACTGCTGACGCCTCTATCGTGATGCCGACGGATTCCGGCGCATTATCAGCCATGTACGCGCTGTAATGCTCGTTCTCCATCGCTCGACCCATCGAAAGCGCCAAGGCCTGTTGCTCTGGCTTGCCTTCAAGGTAGCCGAAGGCTTTAAGGTCTTCACTCGCGATTTCTCTGATTTTGTCGCTATCGACAAACCCCGAATCCAGCTCGTCATGGCGCATGTTCGCGTCTGCAAGGGTGCCTTTACGAACGATGTCGTCATAGACCTGCTCTGGATCTGCTTTCGCGAACGCATTGTTCACTTCGCGAAGCTCGATGACGCGAGCTGCAACAGCTGGTGTCAGCTGAACTGCGGGCTGGGCCTGTTCGCGACCTTCCCATGCAGCGGCGCGTTGCTGGTTGCGTTCGGCTGCGGCCAAATCGTGCTGAGTGCGAAGCTCGGCCAGGCGCTCAGGGTTATTGACCGCTTGGTCTTCTGCCAGCTTCTCGTCGTTGCTCAAATGCCCTCGACGCTCAAGTTCGGCCGGGGATTTAAACCGCTCCAGGTCAATCGTGGCCGGTTCACCGTTATGGGTGAAATTCAGCGGCTCGGGAGCGGCTGGACGCTCAACTTCGACCGATGCTTGTTCGCGGCCTTCCCATACAGCGGCGCGTTGCTGATTGCGTTCGGCTGCGGCCAAATCGTGCTGAGTGCGAAGCTCGGCCAGACGCTCAGGATCGTTAACGGCAAGGTCTTCAACCTGCTTCTCGTCGTTGGTCAATTGGCCTCGACGATCCAGCTCGGCTTGCGGCTGGAAGCGTTCAAGGTCAATCGTGGCCGGTTCACCGTTGTGGGTGAAGGTCAGCGGCTCCGGTGCTGCTGGACGCGGCACTTCGACCGGGGCTGGTTGCTCGGCCTGTGGTTGCTGCTGGAAGCGCTCAAGGTCAATCGTGGCCGGTTCACCGTTATGGGTGAAGGTCAGCGGCTCCGGTGCTGCCGGACGCGGCGCTTCGACCGGGGCTGGCTGCTCGGCCTGTGGCTGCGGCTGGAAGGGCTCAAGGTCAATCGTGGCCGGTTCACCGTTATGGGTGAAGGTCAGCGGCTCCGGTGCTGCTGGACGCGGCGCTTCGACCGGGGCTGGCTGCTCGGCCTGTGGTTGCGGTTGGAAGCGGTTAAGGTCAATCGTGGCCGGTTCACCGTTATGGGTGAAGGTCAGCGGCTCCGGTGCTGCTGGACGCTGTTCTTCGGCAGGGGCTGCCGCTTGCTCGATCCGGGCAAGAAGTACCTGAGGCGCGTGATTCTCAACATAGCTTCGGTAGTCTTCGTTCTGGCCCATCAGGCGGCCCATATCTTTAGCCAGTTCGCCTTGATGGAAAGCGCGGTCTTTGCCAAAAAGTTCGTCTTGTCCGGCCGGGTTTGCCTCGACATACGCCGAGGCCTCAATTGCGATGGCGGCAACATTTCGGCTGTACTCGGGACTCCGCGGCTCAAGGTCGTAATCCTGATGCAGCCTTGCAGACATGCTGATTGCGTCAGGCCAATTGGTGAAATTCTCGAGTTCGCGTTCGGTGGCAGGGCGCTCCAACCGCTGATTCTGCTCAAGGGCAGTCGCCATATCTGGCCGAATAAAGCGCACCTGGCTTTCGGGCTGCTGTGCTGCTGGCTGTTGAGCTGCAACAACCTGAGCCGCGTCGATGGTCAACTTCAACTCTTGAGGGCCATGCTGATCGACGTAGGAGCTGTAAACATCGTTTTGCATGGCTGTGCCCATCGAGATGGCCAGCGGTTGCTGCTCGGGCTTGTTCTGCAAATACACGAACGCTTCAAGATCTTCTTTCGCGATCTGTTCGATACGATCGTTGTCGATAAACCCGGATTCAACTTCTTCATGCCGTGCAACCGCCTCGGCCAGCATATCGGTATGAATTGCTTGCTCGGCCATGCTGTACGGCAACTGGTTGTTAACCGCGTTGAGTTCAGCAACCTTGGACGCAAGCAATGCTTGGTCAACGGCTTCATTAAGGGGCAGGGTACGATCAAGCTCAGGCTCGGGAACCGTGATGGTATTGCCTACCAATGGGTCAAGGCCAAGCTCAAGGCGCTTGGCTTCCAAGGCACGGTTAAGGGACTCATCTGTAAACGTAATGTCCATGTCGCGCTCAGCGGCGACAAGGATCAGCTGTTCTTTAAATTCTTTACTACCACCGATTTCGAGCGGATTACCGAATCGCTCCAGGGCGAACATGAGGCCTACACCGACTTCATCTGGCTCGGTCTTGCGATTCATTTCCAAGCGGTCTGGATGATTGACGAAAATGCGCTGGCCATTGTCCTTGTGACTGAACACTACAGAGCCATCTTGCTGCGGCCGGGGACGAAGATCACCCAACTTGATTTTCAGCTCTTTGTTCTCACGCTCTTTGGCGTGAAGCTTGGCTACAAGGCGCGCACGCTTGACCGCCTCAGCGCCGTTCGGCAGGTCTTGCGGGGTCATTGGACGGCGACCGCCGATGACGTTAACGCTTTCCTCAACCGGATCCTGATAGCGCTTCTTGAGACTGTCCAAAATCTTCATACTGATTTCCTCGTTTTTCGTTGCGTAGTCATAAAAAAGAGTTGAGTACGGGTATTTAATCCGACTACTCAAATTCTTCTGATCTTCAATCCGTTGCTGCAACGCTTCTATCTTTTGCAACTTCTCCAGTATAACAACTGATCGAAAGTAATGCTTATCCGTCCGGGTTAAAGTTTGATCTTTCGTAATGCTTTTCTTACGTGCGAAATACTCCGCATTGATCGCCTTCAACCCAAGATCAAAGCTGACGCGAATTTGATTTTTTAACTGATCGTAAGTCTTGATATTTTTCGGATAGACATCTTCCCTAAACCGGCGCCAATCCTCCATCAGAATGACCTTCGCTTTCGGACGGTCTGTTATCCCGTTCTGTTGCTTCTCATACAACTCTGTAAGAACGGACGACGCCTCAGCCCACTCAAGGCCGATATGCTTGGTGAGAAAGTCGGAGACGTTATAGTTGAATTTCCCGACCTTAATCCTTGCGCTACCGTCTTTCGCCTTGGATACAAGGTGGTTTTCAGGATCAACCCCAAACTTGAGCTGCGCATAAGCCAGCAAGTGCAGGGGATCGAGTTTCTTCCTGATTTCCGCAAAGCGCTCAAGGTCACGTTGCTGATTGTTCTTGTCTTCTTCGGCCTGGAGCAAAGAAGAAAGCACGCTTGATTGAGGATCGGACAGCACCAAAGGAACTGTCAGCCCTGCTTGGCTGCTTCCGCTGCTGCCGCTTCCGCCTCCGCTTCCTCCAACATATAGATCACGTCGCAATCCAATACGTCCGTTGGCCGGAAGGTCGAATATGTCATTGTCCTCATTACCCGACAAAAACAGTCGATCTGCTGAGTCCCCTTCTGAACGGAAGTGATCCACGTTGCTTGCGCGCAGCTCATGCAAATAACTCGCTCTTTCGGCCGGTCTTCTGGCCGCAAATTCAAAATCACCTGGCTGATTATTTCTCTCTGGCAGGCTGGGTAAACCGGCTCTTTTGCGATCAGCTTCGTTTGGTTTTCTGTATCGTCCGTCATAGCTGTTCTCCCGTTCAATTAGATAGGCTCTGCGTTCAGGAAGCGTAAAGTTGCGGTACTTCTCTTTCACTTTTGCAGAGGTATTGCTGACGTATTTAATTTCAAGACTCTGGATCGAGCGCCAAGACTCAAGCCGCTTTTCGATTTGCTCGTCTGTAATCGGATCGATTACAAGGCTGCGATCCTTGATGTATTCCGGTGTAAATAGATTGCCTTTGAGATTGGTAAATTTCTGATCGCCAGAAATTTTAATCGCAAAATATTGCGTGGGTTTACCCGCATTGCGAACCTTCACTTCGCCAAATTCGTTTAGAAGCTGCTCGAATTTTTCGAGCGAGCGAATATCCCTAGCCACTAAAGCATTATGAATATCACGCTTAACTTCACCGTTTTTCGACGCAAACTCTTTATCTTTGTATTTGCCTAAAGCGGTTTCGTAATGGTTAAAACCAACACGCGGGCTTTCTCTTGGCGATGAAAGACCGTTTGCTCTATTCAGTTTTTCTTGGATGGCGTCAATATATTTGAGGCTTTTTTCGTGCATCCCAAGGGGATTAAGAAAACCACCAGTTAAAAGGTTTTTCTTAGGGATAACGATATGCACATGAGGAAACCGAGGCTCCATCACCTCAGTTTTAAAGTTGTACGACTCTTTGACCTTGGGCCAATGAATTTCAGCGTATATATTAAACTCATCATCACCGTAAGCGTGCATGAGTTCCTTTTTATACTGCTGATACACCTCCATCATTTTGTCTTCATCAACGTCAGGCTCGTTGAAAGACATAGTGATATGCAGATAACGCTCTTGCTTGTTATCGGGAATAGTATCAATAACAGCCTGAGTTACAATCAAATCCCCTTCGATGGGGATACGCTTGTCCAGTTCATCACGGGACATATGCCGATCAACCTTACGGCCTTCCTCCAGGTATTCTTTAATTCCCTTATTGCCACCGCCGTTTCGGATAATCAAGCGTTACTCCTTCTTGCCTAACTTGGCAAGCAAGAGCAGTCGAATACTATTCAACGTATTAAGCCCCGTAGCATATTGCTGTGGGGTTGCTTTACCCGATTTTTCCGCACCATTTAACAGGCGCGCAAGTTGGTTAATGTTGTTAGATATTTTATTAACCAAGTGCAAAAATTGGTTATAATCTTCTGTGTGAACTTTTTTTTCAGCAATAACAACTTTAGATTCCGTGTCGCTGAACAACTTCCGGAAGAAGGCAGAACGGCCTAGACCGCTCTTTTCTACAGGCAATCTATATGGCTCATACGCCGCTTCCGATAAGCGAAAAGAGATAACAATAGACTTCTCTTTTGCCTGCGCTGGTTTGGCTTTTGATGGGCTCTGCTTGTCGGCTTTCATCTTTAAGACTCGTAGAGGCTGCTTTTGCTTTCCTCAGGCTGACTCGTAGAGGCTGCCTGGGGGTTTCAAAGGGGCACCCCCTTTGGTACGCGGATTATACCCATGGACGAAGTCCATGTGTATACATCCTTGGCGTGCCTGTGCTGTGTCACCAGAATTTCGCCGTTGAGCCCATGAAAATTTGCTGGCTGTATGTCTGGTGTTTGTCAGGCCTTTATAGGCGGTACGTCAGCTATGACGCCGATTTTTGAGCATTGTCAGGTGTATGTCATGGATTTGTCATTGATCTGATGGGGATATGTCATACGGCGGTTGACTGACGAACGGATGACGAATATTCTTCGTTATAGAAGAAAAAAGGAGACACCAAATTGGTATTGGACAAAATCACTGACGAAGCCAAGAAAGTGAGCAGCTTTGAAAAGCTGACAATCACAGCTCAAGTGTCAATTGTTTACGTCCATATAGAAGCGGCAAGAAAGCTGAGCATTCCGCTTTCAGCGATCTGCGAGGCTTTAAATGCCGCTGGATCGAAAGTTACGGTAAGATACTTGAGAGAGGCCTTATCAGTTGTTAGACGTCGACTCAAGGCCAACGGTGGACTTGCACAAGACGTTTCGGCAATAGAAGGCAAGACGCCTTCTGTTGAACCTTCCGTCACCGCTGAGCCGGTGCGTACCGATTCACCAGCTTCAACCCCGAAAGCAGCGCGGGAACAAAAAGCTGATTCATATATGGCAAGCAGTAATCCATTGCTTGCCAGCTCAAAAAATCGTAAACAGGAGTAACGTCTATGTCTGCCAAAGTAATTATCAACTTTTCGGGCAACACTGGGAAATCGACCACCGCTGACAATCTTCTAGCGCCACGAATGGGCAACGCGAAAATTGTTCGTATTGAAACGATCAATGCCCATGAAGGTGATGCCGACGAAAACATGACTGGCAAACAATACGGCGATCTGGTGGACGGCGCGGCGCTGTTCGATGACCTGGTGGTTGACGTAGGTTCATCGAACGTCGAAGTTTTCCAACGGCTGATGAATCAATACAAAGGCTCCCATAACATTTGGGATTACTTTGTTGTCCCTGTCGTGCCGAGCGACAAACAAATTAAAGACACCATTTCGACTATCGAAGCTCTTTCAAGCGGCGGAATTCCTGCTAACAAAATTCGCCTCCTGTTTAACAAGGTTGAAAGCGAAGATGTTGATTTGGAAAAAGCATTTGCTCCAATCTTCAACTACTACAACGCGGAAAAGAAATTCACACTCAACACGAGCGCGGTAGTTTATGAACATGAGTTTTTCAGCCGCGCACGCGAGCAAGGAAAAACCATCCAAGACATTTTGGACGACAAAACCGATTACAACGCTCTTATCAAAAGCGCTGAGACACCAGAGGACAAACTGATGTATTCGCGCAAGCGCGCTTTGATTTGGCTGGCTACTGAGCTTAATGAAAAGCTGGACAAAGCATTTAAAGCATTGTTTGAGTAATCCATTATGCAAAACGAAAACTTAGACCTATTGAAAGACGCGATTATTGCCGAAGTCGCGTCTGACGTTCTCAAGATCAGGGACGACCTTAGCCTAATTTCTCCGCTAGTCACGCAAATGAAAGAAGCCTTCCCGGCTTCTTTCGATGCACTGCAAGCTGGCCTTATTGAAACTCTTGAGCTTATCAATGAGGGTATCAAAGAGGCTGGTGGCGAGCGGATCGAGTTTGTAAAGGGTCAGCTCAGTGTTTTCATTGAACAAGCTATTCAAAAGGCTTTTGCTGAAAACTCCGACAAGATCGAAAAAATCACCGAACAATTCCAACGGCAAAACAACGCTGCCGCGATCAATCTCCGGTCGCAGTTTGAAGAAGTTTCAGACGGCATGGTTGCCATGCGTAAAGAGATTTCTAAAGCTCGTTTTCCGACTTGGGCAAAAATTACAATTCCGGTCGCGTTCTTGCTTGCCATTGGATGTAGCAGCGTAATAAGCTGGAAACTTGCTTCCTATAAGGAAGCGGTCTATATGAACGCTTTTATGAAAAACCTACCCGCTGAAAAGGGCAAAACAAAGTAAAAGGGATCCTGCTATGAGAAAAATACTTATCGCAATGACAATTGGATTGTCTGTCATATCGTCCAGCGCTTCGGCGGGTGGCGATCCATGTAAAACCATTCTCTGCCTGGGTGGCATGCTCACAGGCGATAGCGGCGGCTCTGAATGCAGCGGCGCTATCAAGGATTACTTTGATATTCAAGTTTGGAAAAAAGGTAAGTTCAAGGCATCTAGAACATTGGATGCACGGAAGCAGTTCTTGAACGGTTGCCCTGCCGAAGATGGCGGGTACAAAGACAAAATCAATGGTAAGTGGGGTTCAGTGCTGGGGATGTAATGAATACAAACCCTGCCCCTGGCTGATGCTGTTCGTATCAGCGCAGGGGCTTTTTGCTATATGGAGCTGCTGCAATGAAGTTGCCACTACCCGACAAGCCCGAAGGCGTATCACTTTTTTTCTTTCTACGGTTTTACGCGAACACGGATCTGTTAACCGGAAGCGATTGGTACGACTGGAAAACGGTTGAAGATATTCCCCCGTGCGGTCTATTTGATTTCCCCGATAAGGAGAAATTGAAATTCCGATTCGCCCCGGCGAATGAGGATTTTGAAGTTATCACCCTCCCCCTCGTTGCTGCACTTGAAACAATGGTTCCTGCGGATAGATACCTTTTAAATCCGCTGCGCTGGCATCGAGTGAAAGAGCAATTAAGCATGGGTGAAATTGAGTATCCAGAAATGACCCTCGGCCTTGGCCGTGAACTCGATGCCCCTGCCCTGCAGGACGGACGGCATAGGATCGTTGCCATGATGAAGCTAATGGGGATGGTCACAGCCCCGTTTGCTGTAGATCCCGCGCACGCAGAGACAGTGCGGAATTTTTTCAAATGCTAACCCCATAAAAAAACCCCGACTTGTCGGGGTTTTTTTATGGGGTATCGCCACCTAGTGGCCGCGCTCTCAACCTTGAGTGTGTGTAACCACGTCAGGTTCGGACTTGTTGGTCTGAGGATCGACCGTTGTTGATTTTTCTGATTCCTGAATCGGGAAACAGTCAATGGTGAAGGTGGTTCCTTTTTGAATGGTAAGCCCCCCGGTTGGAGCATCCTTGAAAAGCTTATTCATCAAATCACCCTGCGGTGACCGAATTTCACAGCCGGGCGCATCAGCAATGATTGGGCGGTCGAAGGTTCTAAAATCGAATTCCTTATATTCCGCGTTTTCGGCTTGTTTATGGATGGAAACCCACGAACCGATGGCTAACGCGATAACTACCAACACAAAAAAGTAGTATTCCCTGAAAAAGCTTTTGATGTCGTCCATATCTATCTCCTTACCGGCAACGGTGACCGATTATTCCTTGGACGTGCGCTTTTTTTTCCAAATCCGCACACCGATAACAAAGCCGTAAACGAGCAAGACCGCTGCAAAAATATTCGCTGCAATCCGAAATTCCGATGGGTATTCAAAGCTTAACCAAACGATGAAGAACGCACATATTATCGAAAACACCACAACCGAGTGGTGAGCTATCCACAGCAAGTCTTCTGCTTTGGATTCACTGTTACTGTTCATTCGGTGAGTCCTGGGCGGCAATTCCCTGTTGCTTGAGCGCCCGCGTTTCGCGGGCGCGAAACTTCACGCCATTACCACGCCTAGCCGTCCGGCCTCGGGCAAGTGTGATGGCCCGACCACGATCTGTACGTCACAGCCAAGAAGGCGGAGATACTCCATCATCTTGAATTCAGTGATGCCGTGGAAATGGCCACGGAGCATATTGGATAGCTTAGGCTGGCTCATTCCAATGACGCGGGCCGCTTCCTGCTGCTTCCAGCCTCGATCTGCAATGATCTGCTGGATCCTGCCGACCAGCTGCGCCTTGAGCAGCATTTCTTCGGGGTTTTCAACCCCGATGTCTTCGTAGACATTGCCACTGCTTCTTTCTATCTCGATCACTTCCTTTCACCATTGGCGTGCTTTTCAGCCGCTTTCAGTCGTTCTCTAATAATTTCCATGTCTGGTTTCGGTGTTGCTATGCCTGACGTCGATTTCTTCTGAAAACAGTGCAGGACGTAGACAGCATTACCAAACTTCACGGTGTACACCGCCCGGTAAGTGCCGCCGGTTGAATTCTCGACTACCTCCAGCACTCCGGCCGATCCGAAGCCTTTCAAAACCTTCGTGCTTAGGTGCTTCTGGCCGACTTGGGCCAGGTGCAGCGCAAAGCCGAAAGTACGCTTTACATCCTCCGGCATCGCAAACAAATCTTTCTTTGCTGAGCCGATCCATTCAAGGGTTTTAATGTCTTTGTCCATGTAAAAAATTATACCCGTATGGGCATAAAAAGACAAGGTGATTTAGCCCCCCTGCCCTCTTTTTGCCGAAAAAAAAGGCTGCCAGCTCGCACCGTAGCCATGAATCCGCTTTCGCGGAGCGTCAACCTAAGCCATGGGCTTACGTTTTTTTGTGCCTGACTGGCTGCTGCCGCAACCAGCCAGGCGAACAATCGGTTTAATAAATTTCCCATTCCGCCGCGCTGTAGCCAGCGAGCTGACGGATTGCTTTATCGCGAATGGCCCGAACCTCATCTGCTGCGCTATCGCCTGCATAGGTGCCCAGTTCGGAACAATTCAGCTCGTAGCATTGAATCAGCTTGAGAACTTCCACCGGCGAGCGCTCGGCCTGGGTGAAGTCGATAACACAAGGCTCGACCATCGTTTGATCGTCTACATAGCGCTCGTTATAGGAATGGGTGTTATCCGCCTTCAACATATCGGCAACATTTTGCAGACGATTGCGAAAGTTTAATGCAGACCATTCAGGGCCAAAACCGAACCGGAGAATGGCTGAGATATGGGCGTCGCTAACTATGTTGATACTCATTTGGTGTTACCTCATTTGCTTACATTGACGGGGTAAAAACTGGAAGATCGTTCTCGCCTTCCTTGAAACTGATTATCCAGTTTTCACCCTTTAAAGTCAACCTAATTAGGTTGTCATAAGCAAATTATCCAAGCTTTTCCATTACCTCTTTTGCAGCCCACAAACCGGCGTTCGTGAGTTTGCGAATCCATGCGTTCCGGGTTGGGCTCCAGTTGAAACTGTTGTCGCCCAAAAGCTTGCGTGTAGCCTCGTCCGGCTTACCCTCGAAAACGAACATGACCCTATTTTCGGCGGTGTCTTCGCGATAGGTGAACCCGTTCCCGGCTTTCTCAACGTCAACCCGCTGTTTGTGTTTCTCAAGGTCGGCAACGCGGCTTTTCAAACGACGAATATTCGCGCTGTTGTTGGTCAGTGAATAACTAGGGAATCCAACCTGCCCGAAACAATTCTTCTCCAGCACCTGGGCGGCTCCCACTTCTGTGTACCCTAAGGCCACCAGAGCGGCTTTCTGGCTCTCCGGGGTCTTATTGCTACGGATAGCCTTGTTTGCGGCCTTCATCGTCGCTTGCGTGCGCTCAGCGCTTTCCAGTTGCTTGCGCAGCTTCTGCACCGCGTCGGGGTCGTCGCTTGAAATGCCACCAGTCCCCACAGACGCGGCCTTACTTTCGTAATAGTCCGCTGTTTTTTGCAGCTCAAAGGACTTTTCAAACGTCCGGTTAATCTTGCCCCGAAAATTACGGTCGCGGCGCTCGCTGTGATGCCCGACCAAAATCGGCTGACCGAATGGAATTACAGACGCCATGTCATGCGCTCGACGGTGGGTCGCGGCGCTTTGCGTGCGTGCGCTGGCCGCTCGATCTTCGTAACGATCACGGCGGGCCTCAAGCTTCGCCTCGTATGCGTTCAATGGGCGGGCCTCGTCTTCGCCCTGCTCCGGCTCGATCTGAGGCAGCGCCTCAACAACCGGCTGGGCCTCAACGGCTGGTTTTGCGGTTTCGCTGATAACCTGGCTCGCTTCAACCGCTTGCACGTCGGCCAGTGGCTGAGTCTGCGAAATGTGAAAAACAGTCGTCGCCTTTGGCTTCGTCGCTGGCTTGCGCTCGCCTGTTTCCGGGTCTTTTTTCATGTACGGGATAACTGTCACGACTCTGACGCCATGCTCATCTTTTTTGACTACGCGACCGAGGGCTTTCCATGCGTTGAACGTGAACACGTTCACACGCGGGAGGATGTCAGCGGGTGCAATCCCCTTTTCCGCGAAACCATCAAAAATGGCCTGATAGTTGGCAACGCTTTCACCTGTTACAGCATTTTCCAACGCCTTTTGCTGTAGCTCGATTGCGCTCTCTGAAAGCTGGTTCATATTGGTTTTCCTGACTTACGTTGACGGGTTGAATCGGGAAGATCGAGTGCCTTCCTCGGGTTCTATTATCTGATTTTCATGCCTTTTATGCAACCTATTTAGGTTGTCATTAATGCCTGATATTCACCGTCAACCGCTTGCTTTTTGCCCCTCAGCGATCTGGGCCAAGCGTTTAGGGGTGCGGGCTTTTCGCTCTTATGAAC
>Ga0207428_10001459_pt1 | contig 24718 bp, 40 predicted proteins | sample RhiMethybrSRZTD1_FD_187600 | JGI IMG/M metagenome (GOLD analysis project Ga0207428, IMG submission 187600) | Populus rhizosphere microbial communities from Tennessee, USA - Rhizosphere MetaG P. TD hybrid SRZTD1 (SPAdes) (version 3) | ecosystem: Host-associated > Plants > Roots > Rhizosphere >...
TACAACCCCACCACCGCCCCCGCCCCCGCCACCACCTCCACCAGATACACCTGCACCATATCCTGAACTCCCACCTGTCCCACCAACCCCACCAACAATTATTGCAATGCTAGTGGTAGTTGGAAATTTAACAAGGTCAATTGTGAATTTTTTAAAGACCAATTCACCAACTGGAGATACACCGGCAACACTTGCTCCACCATTCCCTGCATTGCCTAACCCACCAGCACCTCCGGCACCCCCAGCACCACCATTCTGTGTAGTACCAACTGTTGGCGCCGAACCTAATCCACCCGCACCAACACTACCATTAGTACCATTGCCACCCGGTACACCACCGCCAATTGTATTACTTGCAAGAGCTGTAGCTCCACCACCACCTGTACCACCGCTCCCATTATTACCTGTATTACCATTATAACGTATTGCGTCTGCACCAGCGCCGGTCAAATCTAATGTATCGCTGACAAAGATTCTGAATCCGGCAGTTGTTATTATACCACTACCTGAAATAGTCAGGTTCTTATAATACATATCACGAGTGAGCGTGATACTCGTTGTAACAGTTACATCTCCATCAGATCCGTCGCCAAAATATCTGATTTCTGAATGAAACGGATTATCAGCTATTCTAGCAAGCCAAACATCTTTAGTACCTGTTGTAAATGATACTGCATTATTGCTATTGCTGGAACTTGTGATTAATAATCTTTGTAACGTATCAGTTGCAGAATATTTTCCTATTCCGACTTCCCATTCATCAGCAGCACGATTTTCAATTTCATAGGCGAATAGGTCGCCGACGCTCAATACGTCATTGAAACGTCGGCACCTATCTTCTGCACCGAGTAATGTAAGATTACCCGTACCCGTAGTAGTAGCAGTCTCACGTACTCGATCAGAAAGCTTATACATTACAACTGTACTGTTTTGTTCATTTTGCCGAATTTATCGCGAACGCTTTCCCACTGACTAGCATATTCACTCATACCACACATATTCATTAGTTTCATTTGCCTAGCGGCAAAATCAACAAATCCTTCCATTACAGTTCGCCATCCGTATTTATTAATCAATTCTCGAATATCACTTTGAAGAGGGACATTATTAATAATCGGTACACTCTTAAATTTCTCTGTTTCCGGTTCTAATTTTTCCCAAAGACTTAGAATCTCTTTATCCTTAGTCCCAAGGATATAATTTTCATAGACAAGTTCTAAGGCTCGATCGATCGTGTATTGTTCTTTATATTTCTCAAAATGTTCATTAAGTTTCCAATGATGATTCACCATTCGGAATACATGCATCTTATCAAATCGCATTTGGATTTCCTTGATTAGCTTGAATAATAATCAACCTTTTAACTTCTTCCCAAAATAATTCTTCTTCTTCGTTTGTTAAAGCTTCTTCTGTTAGGCTATGTCCTTTTACATAAAACAAATACCAATGTAGTATATTTGGTGTATTTTCAATAAAATTATATGCCTTCAGCTGAATCTTCAGAAGGCTGTCTTCGCTTAAGCTCATGCACATCCTCTTTTACACCCTTAACCTCTTGACTTACATGGTCTACATATTGTCTCACTGCTTTGATTTCTGTATTCACTCGTTCCAAATACCCTTTAATCTGTCTAATTTCTTCTTTACTGTCTATATCTTTTACTTGTCCCAATAAGGGTGATGGTACATCCAATACAGATGCAGAAGTCATCAAAGCAGCTTTAGCATCCGGGATAGTGGCATCTCTAGAATGTAATTGTGGAAATGAACCACTAATATCTGGTAAATCTCCTAATCCTCGTATACTGCGAAGTTCATTAATGGCTTTCTGAAGCATCATAATTGATTCTCTTGTCGTTTCTTTATATTGATCCCTCTCTTTTTCTGCGTTAGTTTTCTGCTCGCCTAACTCCTTTCTTACAGCGATTATTTCATTATCTTTTGCTGACATCAAAAGTTTGAACAGAGTACCTATGCAACCAACCAAAGCTGTTAATAATACACCTATTATTACTATGCCTTGGCTAGTGAATGTTACTTCACCCATTACTTCTCCCGTAAGGAGGTACGCCTCAGTAGGCGTTTGATATGATCGGGTAATCATTTCTGATTACCCGATCACACTTGCGAGCCGACCGGCTCAACTACAACTCATCAGCCGCCCCTTCCGCAAGCCCGACCACCGAAAGAGGCGCCGCTCCCGAAAAAACGTGGTGCCGCTCCTACATACTGCACTGGCTCACTATAGTACATAATGGGAGCCTGTACGGGAGCTGGGACAACTTTCCACCACTTGTTAGTAGAAGCATTCCAAATCCAACCGTCGCCATCAACAAATCCATGTCGAGGGCCTGCGGTTGTCTCGGTGAATGTTTCTGCCTTCTTGTGAGTGCATGTGCAAGGCTGTCCTTCCCTACACCCACAATCACAGCCATCGGGACAAGAATCAAAACGCGGATCAATTGGTGGCGCCTGTGCAGGCATGTTGAATTTCGCCAGTACAGGCGGTGCTTGCGGCGGAACATCCGCCGAAACTGCAAGCACACAAACTAAAACAATGCTACTCATCTAAATCCTCCTCAATCCTTGGACGCCAAAACAACTCGTGGAGCAATCATGTCATCTGGCATAGCTTTAGATCCTTCCAAAACACCGACGCCATTTGCAGACCACGAATCACCCCACGAATTCCAGATCCGAGTTTTCAATTTTGGCTTGATAGCCAACAGATCGATAGTGCAAACACTATGACCCCACCAATTGAAATCGGAAACAACTGGAATATTGCTGAGCAACAACGTTACTAAATGCGGGAGTGAACGGCCAGGAACATCCATCCACTCCTGTACCCTATGCAACTTTGCATTAGCACGCATCGCAGGATTATCATTGCTTCGCGATGCAGAACGTTGCGGCCAATATTTCTCATCGGGAATTCCGTTTTCCGCAATGAATTCTAATCCTTCTGTTCCCCAACCACCTTCATCCCGATAATTTTTGATTAAGCATCCAACCATGTAAGCCGATAGACTTACAAACGGTTGACCCATCAAGGCTCTAACAATTAGTGTCGCACTTGTACCTGAATGACACCAGCAATATCCACGTCCATTCTGATCCGTGCTAGGAATGGGCTTACCGCCAGGGCCAGATATATCCCGAAGATCGCTTAATTGCGCTTTCTGTCGCAATTGCTCATCAAGTCGATCTTGCCATTCATTCTCAGGAATCAATGGCAAATCAAATGGTTTGGCGGCACATCGCATAGCTCCCTTAGGAACATATCGCGGAAACGTACCGCAAACTTTTGTCTCTCCATCGACAACTGGATTAACAAACTGCATCCAGTTATCGTCACTGATGACTACTTCATTGTTCCCATATTTCATTACGTTAGGAACAGCACCAGATTTCTTCGCCATAAGACTTCCTTATGGGGCGATCGGTATATTGACTTCTCCATCTTTCTTCTCCAAAAGATTATTCATCAAGAATTGATTTTGCTTATCCAGTTCAACAATAATTAATGCCAATGCCTTTTCATATGAACATTGTCCTTGTCTCCAAGCTTCAAGGCCATACTTAACAATGGGATTTGTCTTAGCCAGATTATTAATCGTAATTCTTGGATTAATCATTTTTTACTCGGAGTATACTTCTTAATTAACTCAGTTGCTTTTTCTACATTCTCAGGGAGCGGACCTTCGTATCCAGTTTTGCCATTGCTAACTAATATCCAGGGAGTCTTAAAGCCAGAAGTCTTTTTGGCCCGTTCCATAGCCTTACCCCACTTGGGATCTTCGGCTGAAGTATCTGCGTCCTTATCATAGATACGACGTTCAGGAGACTTACCATCTGGTCCTATTACACAGGACGTATCCAGAAACTTACGAAACGGCGCTCCTGATATAATCGCCTGTTGGGCTTGTGGATACTTTGTAACCTCAGATGATTCATATATAATCAATACTCGTAGCCCATCACCAGGGATCGGAGGATCGGTATCTTCCGAAACAACGTAATTGGCTGCACTAGTAACGGAACCCGTTGGCGCGGTTATACTGACCTTGCCTGTTTTAGCGCCAACGGGAACCTGAAAAACCAGTTCAGTATCCGTAGCTGTCCACTTGGGAATATCAATGGTCCCAAGCTTTACAGCAGATGCCTTAGCAAGCTTAGTTCCCGTTACCTTCAGCGATGTTCCAACAGGGCCGATAGCAGGAATAAGATTACTAATCGTTGGAGATTCTGGATTAGGCGGGGGCGGGGGCGGCGCCGGACCTTCTCCACTAACAGTAATCAAAACATCTGCTTCATCAACAATAATCTTCTTATCTTTTTCAATGTATCGATAAGAAGTTAGTTCAACAGTATATGTTCCCGGCGGTGCTACAAAAGTAATACTTCCATTCGTCACTTTTATAGACTTCATGGAAAGCTTATGACGGCTCGAATCATATACTTTCCAAGTGAAACCAGCACCAGTTATATCTCCAGCCGCTTTCAATTCAACAAATTGAAAGACAGGAACAGTCGTTTTTCCTTCAATTTTAACTTCGCCTTTCGCTGCTGCGATCATGGCGAAAGACATAAATGTCGCCAGAAGGAACCTCATAACGTCTCCCTTACACAAGTTTCTTCTCTAACGCTTCCACCCTCGCTTTCAGAGATTTGTTATCCGCTTCTAAAAATCCTATTCCAACTTCAAGATCATAAATCTTTTTGGATGCCTCTTCGATCCATTTTAGCAATTCTTCTGGTAGACGGTCTTGGCCCCTCATCTTCTCTATCTTTTGATTATCCATCTTTTGCTCCGATTAATCAATCAAAACAAAATGGCCCTATTCAAGTATAGCATACTATTTGCCATTTGTCAAGACAGATTCCGATTTTTTCATTAAAGATTGCTTAATACGATATTTTTGATTAGCAATCTTTGCTCTGTCCGAACACCCAATACAAAGGGTTCTTTTCTTACGTTCTTTCTCTTTAGGATTTCCACAACCTAGACACAATCCTTTTCTTTTCCTCAAATATCTAATTTCAGAAATATATTCTGACATACTTGATAGGCACTTAATACAATGTGTAGTTTCAGGCTTAATTCTCCTTTTTCCACAGTGACAACAAAACCCATTTCTTAGTCTGAGATCAACGTATTTCTTTGCACTCATTATCGATTACATAATCAGGTTGAGGTTCATCTATAACAACTTGAGCATTATTAATCTTTTTGAGAAGATCAACACCATTAAATTTTTCTATAGTCTCCCTTGACAAGTATATTGTACCGGGTTCTAACATAGCCGGTACAGTATCTCGCATCTTTGCGATGTTAACTGCCAAATCAGCTACCTCCATGATTAGCTCCCTGTGCCATGCGTTGCGTATTATCTCTCCAATTTCATCCAATTCTTTATATGTCCAATTAATCTTCATTATCGCACCATATAAAAGCCTTCCACATGGAAGTTCTCATACGGATAAATGGACGGTATAGCAGGATCGTATATCTGATTTCCGTCCCATGCTACTGCATGTCGTCTACCAGATAATACTTCTCCAAGCAAAACTCCCTTATTTCCTCGCATATAAGAAGATACATCAAATGGTTGATAATAAGGAATACATTGATCATTAAGCAATTGTCTTACTGCTAACAAATCACTCATTGTAGCTGTTTGAAGATTAATAATCTTATCTAACTTTTCCTTAGCTTTGTTAATACTTTCTTCTGGATTAGGATGCATAAATGGTGTAACGAGAAATTCAATTACATATTTCCCTCGATTGAATGCACAAACAGTAAATTCTTGTACATGAAATGTTCGTCTACATAATGGTTCATTATATTGAGGCCAAAGAATTTCACTACCATCATGTCCTAATTCCTCAATCAATTGTTCTTGTGTTGTATCCAGAACCATAGCGAATGCAGCTAATGTACACGACCATCTATTCCTTTGTTTGAGGAGCTTCATGCTTAGGTTCCTCTAATAAAGATTCTTGAATCTCTTCATAATATGCACCTGCCGCAATTAATTCTTCAGACACATTACAACCCAAAATATAACATATTCTTCCTCTCGATACAATATAACTTACTAATGCCCGCATACGCTTATCACGAATACCTAGGTAGACTATATCTAATCTCTCCAATTGACTAACTACATCGATCGTTATATCTACATTCCAATCTACCTTAGTTTCTTTGACCGCTAGATTACGATACTTAGGTTCAAACCCTATATATCGTAATCTAGTTACAAATCCTATTGCAGAATCACCTACTGTACTGCCGTAGGCTATTGCTCGATACAACGTATTGTCTCTTACAATGTGGGCAAGATATTTTTCATAATCTAATTTCCGGCCCGGAAACTTCTTGCCTACATTATCATAAAGATCAGCTACATCGACAAACACTCCGATCGACTTCATTCTGCCCTCCATTAAGCATGGACAGGCAATTGACAGTGTGGCCCTTCGCAATATTTTTCATCAATCCCATCACTTCCACTATATTTAGTCCAATCAATTGGTAATATTTGTGCTTTTAATTCATAGTATTCTTGCTCAGTTATTCCTTCTTCCGGCATTTGTATATAGGCTCCCTTAGTTGAGTGAGGTAGTAATGTCGCACTCTTTGTTAGTGGAGCAATATGTGATAAAACAGCTTCTAAGCAATTTTCTTCATGATTAGGATCATACTTATAGATGTTCATATCTCTAATAGTATGATCCTTATTCCTTTTAATTTTGATTTTATAATCATCAAACAAAATTTCATTCTCAGATTCAATAGCTTTTTCTATGCGCAATTGTACAGTTGTATCACAACACAATTTGTCAATATATATTCTAGCAGCATTATTATATTTTTTGAAATTCTTTTGTAATGCCCACATAGGTTTGAAATATATCGTGTTACTTACAGCATTATCTGCCCATTCACGTTGCATAGTGACTAGATTAAGTGCTTGTTCCCAAACACTAATCTTATAGGCTGGCGGAGCCGGTCCTTGATGAATAGGATAACTGAACACATCCGTATTCATCGAATAGGCATCTGTTTCATACGGAATATTGGCATTTACCAATACCGTATGGAAAGGACAATTTTGCTGAACGCGAACACGTCGTAATGTATAATCAAATGTTGGATATCCAGCACCAGGAGTTTTGCCCGGCAACTTAGGTATTGTACCACCAGGCTTAACATTCGTCACGCGCAAAGATTCGCAAACACCTGCTTCATTCGCAAGCTTTCGATTATGCTTGCGAATCAATTTATAACCCTTCCTCATGAACTTAATTACTTTGTTCAATCCAACAGCTTGTTTCCAACCAGTGAAATCTGTAATCGAAATACCTATACGACGATTCTTAGCAACAACCCGATTCGTGCTTGGCTGATGAGTCGGCAATAACGCTACAGTTGCAGCATAAAAGTTTGCAAACTCACAAGCTTCATACCAAGCATGTTCATCAGGGCAAACTGTCGGGAATGTTTCATCAACAATACAAATTTCACGATGCTCTAACGGCTGCTCGCCACATGGATTAAATCCACGAGCCTTGTCTTTCCGCAGTCTTGGCTTCTTCTTCCCTATTCGTCCGAAGGGAAGATTACGCATATTAATAAAACCTGGCTCACCATTCTTAATTACACGCTTAGCAATCTCTCCCATCATTTCAAAATCAGAATCATCTTTAAGCAAAACACTATTATTCGTCATCCATCCAATATCTTCACGATATGGATAAATATCATAGTTCTTCAAATCCATGAAAGTTTGATCAGTAATCTTTCCTGCCGCTAATTCGGCTGATCGTCTAACATTTCCAGCTACAGTGCAACAGCCCGCACCGCATGCCAGATCGGTTTTAAGCATCACCGAATCATAATCAGACATATCGCCCATATAATAATGGCAATATTCTTCAATCTTTTGATGATACCATCTCAGTGGACCAGGACCAGAAGCTATTCCGCCAAATCCTTTGATCTTTGCGCCGGCAGGACGGAGCTTATCGTATATAAATCGCGGCTTCTTCCTGTAAGGATACCGGAATGAATCTATCAAAGTCTTGACAGAATCACACCATCCTTCTCTGGTATCCGGGATTACATAATCATAACTTCCTTTAGGCTCATATAGCTCAAGATCATCATTGCGCTCTGCTTCAAAACCTACACCAACACCGTGCATAAGCGCATCCATGAGCCATGCAATATCGTCAGAAAATTCATTCGTAAGCAATGTGAAAGCACAATTACTTAATGCCATTGAACCGCGTTCGTATACGAACTCGGTTCCCATAGCCCACAATCCACGGCCAGATGGCAACCACCACATATCAAACATGGTGCGAGCAAATTTGACAGCATATTTTTGCCAATATTCCTCATCCCATGTTATGAAGTTTTTAATGTACCAGTCCTTACGGATGGAGAATGTTCCTTCCGTAACTCTGATTACACAATCAGCCCAATTTTCTTGACCACCATCTGACTTTTCACGGGAGTAGGTACGATAAAAGATAAGTTCACCGAATCCATCGTACCCAAAACGAGGAGTTAAAGACCTGATAAGGTTCTTTGTGTGAGTCGATAATTGAAAACGTTCTCTAACGTACACCAGGCCATCTCCTGTGGAGGTATCCCACTATGGGATTTCAACTGTATTCTCGATCTACTACAACGTTCAATTCTTCTTTAGTGAAGTTCATCTTGCACTCGCTCGCCCTACATACGACCACCAATTATAGTGTTGAAACAATTTTTCATATTCAAACTCTGTGGCAGCAACAAGAATCCAGACACCAACTTGCTTAGCAGCAAATTCTCTGAACACTTCCAATTGTGCTGGAGTGAAAGAATAATGTTCTGGATTTTTAACTTCAATCCACCGTGCCCCGTATCTAATATGACAGGCATAAAGATCCGGGAATCCCATTTGATACATATTACCATGAGTTGGCCGACAATACCATCCTTTGTCGAACAACATCTTGATAATATCTTTTTGAATATCAGCTTCTAATTGATTTCTATCTCCTGTTTCAGCATTAACATTTGTTCTAATCCTTTTGCTTTTCATTCGATTGACTCTTGTAATATTCCCATATTTCTTCGTACTGTTTTACCCAAACAGGAATGCATATCGGAACACTATTTTCAATATTCCGATTATTTGCTATGAAACTAAATGAACCTGTTAAAACAAGTTCACCATCTAATATAACAAGATTATTGTGTTGCTTGGAATCTATATATACTGGAATATCAGAATTCTTAAGCAACTCAACATTTGTATTACTAATCACTTCTACATCAAGGTCGCGTTTCTTCGCTCTAATCAAAGCATCAGCTAATTGCTTAGAAGTAAGCGGGCTGGCTATTACTTTCACAGACTTATTAGCTTGTTCTATACCTTTGATTAATTGTTCAAGTGCGCCGCCGTCCGGCGAAAACTTGGGTTCTGTCCATGACCAATGCGGCCCAGTCGTATATGCCGGGCGCCGAGTGTGCCACTGGACGACAACGATTAGGATTACTATGCATCCCATCGTTATTAGAAGCAATTGGCTGTATCGGCGAGCCTGTGGCACGTATTGCGGAGTAGTCAAGGGGATGTCCTTCCAAGAAGGCTGACATAGCTTCGCACCACAACTCTCGATTCATTTCTAACACAGTCAGTTCTACACTAGTTTCCATTAACCAATCCTTATATGGTGCCACGTTTTAGTGATGCTCACTATGTTAGTATGTTCTCGCCAGTGTACGAGATACATAACATCTTCATACTTAAATTGACCAACAATGTCTTCATATACCGAGATCCATCTAATCTTTCCCTCGAACGGAACGATTTCTCTAACCTTTCTTTCTAATTCAAGAAATGTCATCATTCTAACCTCAAAAGATTTAGTATCCCTTCATCAATCGGCTCATTAAGTACATAAATATTGTATACATCATGTTGATACATCGAATCATTTTCTACTAGTTCTTTAGCTCTTTCTTTCGATATTGCACTTATTAGTAAAATATGGATACGTCCCACAAATATAAAATGTTTCAATTGACACCTCTGTCAGTAATAGTAATAGGCTTATCAATATCCTCGTCATAAGATAGTGGAATCAACCATTTAAGATTAGGAATCACATTCTCTGATTTTGCAATCATATCCCAAGTCATCACAACAAGTTCTTCAGCTTCCATTTGACGAGCATCTTCTATTTTTGCATCGCCCGTGTAGATAAAGAAATAGACCTTCCAGTTGTTATGTTGCAATATTATTGTCATCTTCCAGTGTGATTGTGCCGACCCGATCCCTGTTTCTTCTTCAAATTCTCTTGCTATCGCTTTATAAGCTCCTTCTCCTGGTTCTATTTTTCCACCTATTCCGTTGATTCGTCCTTTTTGCCATTCAGGCTTTAATTTTCTGATTAATAAGTAATGATCATCACTTCGCATGAAGCCAACAACATAATTTTTCATTTTAATCTCTAGATAAAGATGGGCCATCCGTGGCCCCACCCGTGACTAAGGACGAGGCGCTGCTTCTGACTCAGAAACACCACCTCTTATAACACGCGCAAAGCCGAGCAATGCAATAGCATCTGTCATATGCTTTTGATATTGCTGAAGTTGCAGATCGTTCGGCTTGGGGCCTGTTCCGAGACACATTTGCGCTTCAGTAATCTTTTCCTTTGCACGAAGCTCTAGATACTTTGGATCTTCTTGCTCGACAATTGGCAGCATTGGTCCTGGCTTATTCGGATCGAACACCGACTCCATCAGTGCTTTCCGAATCTGAGTCATTAGATATTTCTTCTTTCTTGACATGGAATTTCCTATTAGGTCTGTAAGCAAATGCCCATTCCTGTTTCAATTTTGTTGACGCCACAGCAAACAATTTTTGTTCTGGAAGATCCCTTAATTGAAACTGTTCATAACGATCCCACAATGTTACATCACCAGGCATTTCATAAATTCTTTTTACTTCATTATAGGCTCCCGTTCTAATTTCAAGTATCCAATCTAAGCACTCTTGAGACTCTTCTACACTATATTGATCCAAATATCTCGTCACATAATCAATTCGTTTTTGTCCTATTCCCGCTTTAAGCAATAGCGGCGACATTTCCTGCAAGTGCTTCCTGATTGATTCCTGAATCGATTCTAGACTTTTCATTCCGCTTGATCTCACATACAAGTGTTATTCGACTGAGGGTTGCATAATTTTGCACTCCCAGTTCACGACCGAAAAGTCGTAATTCCCTCATTGGCATAATTTCGTAGAGATCATGCTCCCTAAATTGAGCCTTAATCCATTCTAATAGTCCTCTCTTATCAAAGCGATCTATAAGATTGATCGCAAATTGTCTTTGCACGTCTGAACTGGCTGCATATGCTTCTTGAAACGAACGGCCAGTTACAAGCCTATACATCTGTAAAGAAAGTAGATGTCGGGAGTGCGAAATATTAACTACCTCATCTAGTGGTTTCATATGCACTCCTGAGAGTGCATCCCGGCCCGACATTGGACCGGGATGCATTGACCAATAATCAACCGCCACAGCAAGCCTTGAGCATAATCAAGTCGCACGTCATGCAAGCCAAATCCTCAAGAGCTGCATCAACCTCAGCTGCATTGCAGCAATCCTGCTTGAGAGCATCGAGATGCTTATGAAACTCAGCATGATCCTGCTCTATGCAATCAAAAATTTGCTGATGGTCAGGACATCCAGAGAATTGCTGGGCACGACCCTGCATCTGCGGCTGGAAAATCTTCCACAACGTTTGTGCAACTTGCATGAACGTCATGAAAAGCAGATTCCAATCCATTGTCGCTGTTACACCACTCTGAGACTTAGCCTTCAGATGGTTGGTCTTGTTGCTTGCCATCTTCCTCGTCTCCTATAACAGAAACCTCTGGATGGGGAGTCGATAGAACCGACAATAGTTCTGATTCTCTCCATCCCGTAAATCGGGCGACTTCCTTATCATCGTTAAAAACGATGAAAGTCGGTATAGCACCTACTCGAACTTTTGTTTTTACTTCCTGCGTGTCGAGCATGCCATATTCTGCTTTGTCTGAATTCTTATCAGCAAACTGCTGATATAACGGTTTTGCCGTTCGACACGCTGGTCAGTAATCCGCCGTGAACATTAATACGCTATTTCCCGGCCATTTTATAAAATTCTCAAGCTTTGATTCCGAATCAATTATATTCATATTTCTCATTTGCCTTTCATAATTTGTTGGTTGTAACCATTTGTCAATTTTAACACGTCTTACATATTTATTGTGATAATTCATTTCTCTGCCCAGCTTCTCATTTCCTTTCGCCACTTAAGCATAATTAATGGAACCACAGGTCGAACAGTTTCAACCGTATCAGATACAATTTTGTCTACCTCATCAACGTAATCTGGATGAGTTACTGAAAGTACCTCATCGTGAACATTCATGTTTTGCACTCGCCAAGGTGCAATACCTTTGGGTTGTACTTGCCAAATTGCGCATTGCACCTTTTTCGTAATCTGAGCGCCAGTTCCTTGGATAACGTGATTACCCGCCGCTCGCTTATTTGATCCTTGAATCGTAAATGCCGCACCATACAATGCTGAAGAAACTGCTCCTGCTCCAGTTTGGAGTCTATCTCGACGTTGAACTTTGATTTTCAAATCACGCCAAACAGGAGGCATCTTAGATGCCAATTGATACAATGTTTTCACAATCATATTCTCTAGTGTAAAATATCTAGAGAATCCATACATTGTGTCAATCTTCTCAGCTGGCTCTGTATAATGAATCTTCGTTCCTATCGAACCTTCTTGTCTCAATGTGCCAAATTTATCGTGAATCTCTTTACGTCGTCGGCCAACACCCGGATAACGTTGACTAAATTGTTGAACAGCTCTCTCGGCTACATCAATCAGAACCGCCAATCTGCTTTCCAGTGTGTATGCTTCTGCTCCATACAACATTGCAAATACAGCAGATTTCGATCGTGTATATTTGTCGTCTTCAGTTCCCTTAGTAGCCTTGACTTCATCATAAGTCATGGGCGGATAGACGAACGTACCAAACAATCCATGAATAGCCTGTTGATCTGTCGATCCGCATTTCTGACATGTAAAACGCCGATTCTTAAGAATCATTCCTGGCGTTTTACATTTTTCACAAGTAAGAAGATCCTTTCTTAACTTTTCGTCGTTGAAGAAAGCTTCTGCAATTGTGACTTCAAATCCGTCAAAGTCGCCTCCACACAATTTATAACCCGGCCATGCGAGGGTAAATTGTCCTCGAACTGTTTTTGTCTTTTTGATTCCCTGAGCATTGAGCTTATGATCCCCGGACATTCTTGACGAGAGCGCTCCGATGACCTTAAAGCCAGCATGGAACCTGCCCGCCTGGAGGAGCTTATCATAGATTTCTTCCTCTTTGTCTACCTTACGAGCATCTAACACCATTTGAGCGCGAATAGATGCTGGATGCGGTACTTTTTCTGTTCCCTTGCATCGCGGACAATTTTTCTTTAGTATGTCTCTCTTAGGATCTTCGTCACTGATTACTAAGCAACCTGGACACGGCACTGTGAATTTACTAAGCTTTTCTAATACTGCTTTTTTAGTTGTTCTAGTAATTTCTTCAGCAGCATCCGACTTATTTGATACTTTGAGTGCTAATTGTTCTGTAGGAGACAGAACTTGATTAATGAATCTTTTAGCATCATTAGGTGCTGTTGGAATCTTACCACGAAATCCATTAATCGTTGTATATCGTCGCTCGTTACATGCTTTCTTTAATTCTTTAATACCTTCAATATCGATCGAGAATCCACGCCATCGAACCATACCTACCATGAAAGCAAGCACCGAATCGTCGTCGTCAAATTTAGGGCTACCGAAATACTTATACAAATTGCGAGTATAAGTAACGTCATCACCAGCATATTGACGAGCCGGCTCATAGAATGCCCAATGAGAAATATGATGTCTAATTACTTCCGGCCAAGTTCCTTTCCAACTACCTCTACGTCCACCCATTGCGGCAGCGAACGGAGCATATTGTGCTTCCTTAGGCCAGAATTTCTTATGTACTTCTATATGCCCAAATTTCAGAATCTTATCTTCAGGAATTTTTAATGCATCTGCTGCCAGAGCTTTTAAGCCACTCGATGGCGCAAACTTAACAACAATATCTTTCCAATCAGGATCAATATCGCCGAAAGAATCTTTTATATCCATAACTTGCCATTTTGGCAAGTCTTTCTTTTTACGTCTTGCAAAATAAATATTCTTAAATGGTATTCGCTTTTCTAATTCCTTTGCTAATGGACCAGCCAACACTGTCGGTATTCGTCTAATACGAATATCCTTGCGATCCATAGTCGATTGATATTCAGTCTTGCGTGCATGCAAGAAAACATCAAAACATTTCTGGGGCTTCAATACATCAGGATAATCTCTTGCAGCACTTTCAACTTCAGCAATATCATCTACATAATCTTCTAGTTCCGCTTTTGATTCTTGAAATTTTTGAGGTAAGCTCTTAAGCATGGTCCAAAACTTATAGACCATGAACCAATCGAATGATGCATTGAATGCCAGAATACCATCTGGATTATAACAAAAGAATTCAAATAATTCAACTACTTGCTTAGCACTCTTCTTCCAAAGATTCTCTAAATGAACCTCCCCGTCGCCTTGTGCCCATTGTAAAAGAACAGGTACTCCAGCTAATCCACATGTTTCGCAATCAATCGTGATGTATTGGTTGCTCATAATTTACCTTAATCTCAATTTCTTTTCCAATTAACTGTTCTATTGGGAGATTAAGAATCTTTGATACGCCTCTTATCCATTTATCTTCATTCCAAATACCAGATGATTCACATTCATTTCTCAATGAGTGCAATGCATCAAATTGATCTATGGTTACATAGAGTGTCATTCTACTTTCTCGTATGTGTTTCTAAATACCTCTGGCTTACATGGATAGTAATGAATCCCATCTGGCTCTCTTATTACATAATCTCCAGGTTCTAAGTAAGACTTTTGATTATGAATCGTTACAACCCAAGAAAACGTCCCATCAGTTTGAACACCTGGAATATTTTCTCCCGGATACCACTGTTCAGCTTCAACAATAATCGGCTTTTTACGGTACTTCATAATTCTACTCGTTGGGGTGTATCAAGATCAACAACTAAATGAACTCTATCTTCATGTCCAAAATTGGCTACTTTGTGCTTAAGCCAATATGGCATTGGACCGTACCAATGCCCAATTGGCATATGCCATTCTCCATCAAATTCATCCCACCAGAACACATTCTTATTAGTAACAATTGGCAAATGCCAGCGTTCTACTCTTGGAGCCGATCCTTGTAACTTAGTTGATAATAATGTATCTGTATGTTCTGGAACAGATACACCTCCCGGCAAAATATTAATCATTAAATGCAAAGTCTTCTGCTTACGAAGATCACTAATCTCTGCAATTGCTTTTAATATGCTACCGAAGTTACCACTCTCTAATATTGATGGCATTCCACCACTAGGCGGAAAATACATTTCTACACCCGAATCATCCCGTTTCTTCGGCAACCACCTAATATCAGACATTATCTGCGTTAAGTCTAACTTCGTTGGGAGTGTTTGTCTCATCTTTCTTCCATCCTAATGATTTAGCTACTTGCAATACTTCCTTATAAGTTGGATATTTATTTTTTGTTTTGAATATATGACGTTCCATAGCTTTTATAAATTCAACTTCATCTTCTGTATAACGCGACCCACAAAATCCCGGAGACAAGGGGGATTTAGGTTGCGGCATTATTCTCTTCCACAAAGGGGCGTGGAGTTTCTTCTAGGTAAAGAACATCTACTATTAGATCACTATCAAATCTTTGACAAAACTCCATTCGTAGAAATGTTGATAATTTTTCCGTCAACTCTTCACGAGTCATCTTTGGCCCATTCAAAAATGTTATTTCTACCTTACCCATCATAAGTGTGATAATACCTCACCTATTGTTCTAACTCCAACTCTGAATTTCACATGACAATCTCGGAGCATAGTTATAATTTCGCTTAATTCCATAATTTCATCATTCGCGACATCTTCAGCCGAATTTCTTTTATTCTCTAAAATGATTTCTAATCTTTTGATTGCTTTGTCAAGTTCTACAGTTGGGAACATGTCTCACCATTAAATACAAAATGGGCATACAAACGCACTATAGCACGCAGTATGCCCAAATGGGAGAACATAATGTCATCACTCTCCTTAGTGGTATCCTGATTAATCAGGATTTTGGGTTGTAACTCAAGAGCCTGCCATCTTTACCTGTTCAACAGGTATTGGCCTTTTATTATAGGTGCGCTTGCATTGTTCACACCTATAATACATGCCGCGACGACCGCCCTTGATTCCACCATTCTCCGCCTTCATAGTTCCGCCGCAATGAAATTTGCAGCGGATCTTCACGTACTTCATATAGCCTCTTCTATGGCATATCTTAACTTGCTTCAGTTAAGATCGCCGCTGGGGCAGCAGCTTCATATAAATCCTTGGGAATCGCATACCGTTTTCCTTGCGATTCCGCAAACTCTTGTAAATCCCTATGTAAATCAAGTTCTGAAATATCCCCATTACTCCATGCCAAAACCCTGGTAACAATACATGGTCCTAGAGTATCTAACACATGACCTAACATCTCACCACGTTCTGCCTTATTTCTTTCTTTCCTTTTAAGTAAATTCTTTTTAGGCTTTTTCAATTTGATTGCTTTTCTTTCACCCCTTTCTTTTGATTCCTTAATCCTTCTAACAGCTTCAAATTGAAGTTCCTTAGATCCTAATGATGCAATATCCTTTACTTGTTCTTGCACAATAACTCCACCAGCAATTGCCTGTTGAATCTCTTCTGGCAGAGTTAATGCTGCAAATCGAATCTGTACCCAGCCGGGAGACTTATTAATCTTCTTCGACATATCCTTCAGAGTAACACCAGCATCCTTGAATTTCTTCAAGGCTATTGCCTCTTCCATAAGATTCAAATCTTTTCGATTAATATTTTCCACAAGATTAAGTGACATAGCATCTATGTCACTTAACCCTTCTTTAATCACCGCCGGAATCGTAGGCCAACCTAATTGCTTAAAAGCAGCATAACGGCGATGACCAATTACAATTCGATACTTATGCGGAGGATGCAATACATAAGGTTGAATAGTAATTGGTTGAAGTAATCCATTTGCTTCAATATTATTAGCTAAATCAACTACTGTTTTCGGATCAATTCGCCCACGACGGCAATTGAAATTATCGTCCGAATAAATTTCGGACATAGGAATCGATTTCGCTTCAGGTAACACATTTGACATCTTATCATCATACAATGATTTCTTGCTCATGATTATTAATCACAACCTCCGATTAATCAAATCTTTTTGACATCACGCCCACTATATCTATTGTAGCAAATGAAACGAGCGTTGTCAAGAAAATTCTCAAAAGATTTCGGATCAGTTCAGGAAAGATTGATTAATGATCAGCGAACAACCTCCTATGTGCGATGGAGCATAGGTAAGTTGTCGCTGATCATTAATCAATCCTGAAAGTAAGTTGACGCTTCCACTGGCACACATGGAATCTCACTCTCAGGATTGATTCATAATCCCCGGCTAGGGCGATATCTTCCCACAGGTAGAAGACTCCCCTAGCCGGGACTCAGTTAGAACAACTCCCGGTCAGTGTAAGGAGTCAGACCAGCGGAACTGAACACCAACCGGGAGTATTTCACATTGTTCTCTCTACAATCTTTTGCTGCATTTCGTGTCTAAGCATACCCATCGACATATGCATTAGATCACGCTTATTGTCAAGATTATCAATCACTTTGTCATCCGTTGGCAACAAACAAAGATCAAAGATTGAACAGCCTCTATTATGATCTGCACCGGGACGATGGATTCGATCCATACTTTGGGCACGATCTTCCCACTTGAAAGTATTGCTATAATATACAGCCATAGAAGATGCGGTCATATTCAATCCCATGCCGCCCGCACCTTGCTGTCCTATAAAAGCAATCTTCAATCCGTTGGTGCGATCATCGAATGTTCTCATAAGCTCTGTGGCACCGCCAGGAAGACTCGATTCCCAGCCTTTGCCATCAAGCTTAATGTATTGCCAGCCAGCGTTGATTACTACCCTGATGCACTTCTTAATAGATCCTTCAAAGCCTGCCCAAACAACTGCACGTCCTTCATCTTCATACTGATCTAACAGGTCAGCTAGCGCATCTTCCTTGGGGCTGTGTATTTCCTCGGTGGAACGTGTATACGTCGGTACTTTGCCTTCACGACACTCCGTGCAAGCAATCTTACGGGTTCCCCGAACAAACGGGTGATTTGCGACCCCAACGCGAACTCCTTCGTCATTGTATTCGATCCGCTTACCTTCAGCGATTTCTTCTTTTGTAAGCGGCGTGTCAGGATCAGCTTCGTCAAAGAACTCATCTACTAATTGTGTTCCGTGGCATGTCGGACAGAGAGCTTCTCCACTTTCTGTCTTAATATACTGAAATCCGTCTGACAATTCTCGACAACGAGTCAATGCTTCAATTGTTGAAGGAGAAGATGCAATAATCAATTCCATCGCTCGAAGTAGTTCGTCACTCGGCTTCAATCGAACTCGATGGAAAATCTTCTCCGGCAAATCTAAGCAATCCTTCTTGAATTGAACTAGAGCTAATCCTTTGAGTCGCCGATATAATCCAGCTACTTCATTTACAGATTTTTCGTAAGGATGATAATTCGGTAATCCTTCCGAAAGATCATGTTCAAGATTATTATGTTCAAATTCTCCACATACTTTGCACTTATCTTCATTATCGTACCATGTTTTAAGCTTAGGATATTGATTACCATCAAATCCATCAGCCTTAACAATAAGTGCAAGGCGATATTGAAACTTCTGTGGAGTGCCTTCTTTCAAGAAACCAGGACAAGCAACTTCAGCAAGATGCCACCAATCAACCGGATTCTTAGGAGCCGGTGTACCAGACATAAGAATGATTGCTGAATCACGACCCCAATCATCTCGAATACTATCTGCTATATGCTTGGCAGCTTTGCTACGTTGTGCAACAGCATTCTTAATTTTACTGCATTCATCAAATACAATACCGCGCGGCGCTTTCTTTCCATCCGGCCAATTTTCTACTTCCTTAATCAATGCTTCATAAGTAAGAAATTTAGGCCAACGCTTAGCCTTCCATTTTCCGAATTCAAGCTGAACAGCAACCAATGCAGATTTCGGGCCGACCCACCACCATTGATCGTCAAATGGAAGCCATTCCATCACCTCAATGGCGACCAGAGTTTTTCCGCAATTATGAACAGTAATCCCATTTGCTACAAAATTACGGTACGGATCTTGACAGACTATATCATAGACTCGACGATATCCTACTTCTTCAATTTTGATTATTTCATCTTCATAAGGTAGAAATTGTACCTTATCTCCATTATGAAGATTCTTATAATTAGTTAATCCATGTAGACTCTTATGAGAAGTATCTGTTTTCAACTCAAGATTTTCTGGACGATTGTCATGCTTAATTTCATTTATATGATGAACTACTTCATTTAGTTCAAGATAACGGCCAATCTTATCTTCCATAACAAGAATATGTTCATAGACACCACCTGTTGTCCATCGTGGATGTAATCCCTTATATCCACCTACCCGAACATATCCATCCTTATCAATCCACTTACCATTGCTGATAACCTTATCGCCAATTTTCAAATCTTTCAATGCAACATACTTATCATTACCAACACATACTTCATGATCATCAGTAAGAGCTACTTGCTTTCCTGATTTTGTAATCAAATTATAGACAATCTTGTAACCTTTGAACAAGACATCATTAATTCGATTTAGTCGGAATGTATCACCACAAAGGGAGCGAATATATGTGGGAATACTGCGATCCCACATTCTACCGTTATCAGTACCACCTCGCCATTTATAATACAGTTTCTCAAGAGTAAGTGAGAAACCTTTTCCAGCACGATTCAAATGTACAATTGCAGAACCATCAACACAGCCCATTTCTGCCGCAAGAATGCAATGTCGCCGCGTAATACAATGCTGAACACCTACAACCTGATGAGCATAGAGAGTTCGCTTTGATTCATAAGGCTGTAGGTCACAGTCATATGGAGCATATACATTGTTACCGAGAAGATACGACAACTGAAAACGATTACGGTTTGTATCACTAACTGACCATATTTTTCGGGGATTATCATCATATCCGTGCCATTTGGTTCCTTCCATTGCTTTCAATTCTAGTCGAAGGGCATCATTATAGCCGAAGCTAATTTCATAGCGTCCTTTGCTTCGCCCTTCTGCTGGTACATGAGTAATAACTCCTGGCACCAACCTTTTGTTCACACGAAACCGCACGTTTCCAGTTGCAATCATAATAGATCCTTGATTAACAATCATCCTGAATAACTAAGTTACCCATCTTAGGCAACTCAAACTAAGGCTTCAGCAATAGCTGTGCCAATATACTGATAGACAATCCATCGACCTTCAGTTATCCTGTTGGTCTTCCTATAATAGTGTACCACGTTATTCTTGCTAATAGTGGAAAAAGTATCACTAGGAATCGCTAGATAGATTCTTTTACCATCAATTAGCCCGCCCTTGAATTCTATGTACATGGTCAGTATCACTGGGGCAGGGCGAGTAGCTCGAACGTAGTGTCTGAAAAAGACCGCTTTTCATAACCTGAAAATATCTTTCCTAATCCTTGTTGCTCAAAGATCATTTGAACCTTATTTGCAAACATTCTTAACTCTAGAGAAACATGATATCTTGCTAATGTGATTATTGATCTATACCATTGGTCTAATGTTCCATGAATAAATGCACTCATCATAAGGTTACTTACTGTTTTCTGACATGTAAAGATTAAATCCGTATTTTGCATCAATTCAAACAATGTTTGTTCTGTCGCAATACACAAGAATGTAAATGAAAGAAATCTAATCATCCCCTCAGGATCACAAATATCTACATGTGGATTATCATTTTGCTTTTTGTATTGACCTAACAAGGCTAGAAAGCCTTGATAAGTTTTTACTGGAATGTTTTTCTCGTCAAGTTTTTCAGTTAAATTATAAGGCATTGCATGATGCAATATCGTTAGTATTGTATCATAATCAATTGCAGGCTTAGAAATTAAGGATATTTGTATCATGGGAGATAATGGGTAGGGACTATTAAGTCCCTACCCTGATTGTGTTCAGCACCAGTCCTGAATCAATCGAAACCCATTAACGTTCCCTTTCACCAGCCGTAGCAGCGGCTTCAGCGACCGCGCCGGTATCCAAACCCTCGACGGTCTTTTCCTCTGGATTATTGAACTTATCCGCCTCTTCACGAACTTTGTCCAATCCAGGGAGCATATCTTGAGACATGGGAGTGGAACAGGGATAACACTTCGGAGCATGCCACTTGTAGCTCTTGTTATTAACAAGAACAACCTTAATCGTGGCAGGCTTGCCAAGCAAGGGCTTCAAATGACGTGCTTCCCTTCGAGCGGTCTTGCTGCCCATAAGAAATGTCGCAAAGCACTTTTGCTGGAATATCCAAACAAGATACTCTGGACCAAATAGACACTTGGAGTCCTTCTCCTCACTGTCTAGCATAATTTGCTTAAAATCAGGATGCTGAGGATTAAAGACCGATTCTACTGCACCCTCTTCTAATCGCATAGCTTTGGATCGCCATGCAATCGGAAGAATGTTAACCACAGCGCCCAAAGGCTCGAATTGGTCCTTACCCCTCACCAACGCATAAGTACCAATCTGAATCTTCCCTTCCTTCACGGCGTCACTATTACCGCCGAACAATTGAAGGCGAGGAAGGAATCCACCAGCATTACTGATTTCGTCAAAGACTTCATCAGTAGCATACTGACTGACTCCCAATTCCTCAATAGGAATCAATGTACCATTCTCAGTCGCATTGGCGGCAGCAACCTCAGTCCCGTAGGCAAGCACGAAAGTCTTCATCTTTTCACCTGAATCCTTAAATTTCGGATCTGACCTGATCCTCGATGTCTGGATCTACCTGATCACGAATCAAGTTGATCAATAGCTCTTGCGTCCACGCCTCGAACCACGTCGAGTACCGCGCGAAAGCGAAGGGCCAGTAGCAGGCGTCAATTTACCGACGCTGACGCCATACGTCTTCACCATCGTCTTAGGAACCTTCATGGTGTTAACACCCGGAAGATTCGCCTTTTTAGCAGGCATCTCTACCTCCTGGGCCAAAGGCCCGTTAGCTAGGGCATAGCCCTCTGTTAATCGCCTTCATCCGGTCGGCCGGTATTAGAAGGCGGACGCTGGACGATCTTGTCTCCCTGCATCTTCTTTTTATTTTCAGGCTTCCTAGTATCCTCAAGCTTATCGATCGGAATAGGCGGTTCCGATACAGAATCTTGTGTCCTAGGAATACCTACAGGGCCAGTTTGATTAACACCCTTCGAGCCAAGAGCAACTGTAGTATCGTCAGAATCTTTCGCAGGCTCTTGCTCAGTTCGACCTTGCTTAACGGGCACCTTTGGCGGTGCCGGTGCCGGAGCCGGTTCCTTTTTTGGCGGCTCGGCCTTTGCTGGCTCCGGCTTTTTTGGCGGCTCGGGGCTTTTGGGTACTGCTGGTTTGTGGGGTTCGGTCATTTTTCTTTCCTCTCGGGGCCATGATTATTAATCTCCATAATTGAGAAACAAGTGATAACTAGGAAACGGATGGGCGGGCGATGACCCATCCGGTATAATCATGCTGTCGCAGCTTCCTGCTCTGCACGCAGCTTGGCCGCTTCCTCAGCAGCGGTCTTCTGCTTCTGCTCGGCACGCTCCAAGGCGCGCTTCTTCTTCTTCTCCTCAGCCTCAGCCTTCTCCTTCTCGTGCTTATTAATCTGCTCTTGCCGAGACTGCGGATCAAGATGGCAGCACCAGGCAATGGCAAGATTCCAAGCATCCGTCGGAGTCTTGACATTATTGGCAGCAAGAAGGCCAGAGCCGATTGCCTTCTTCTCAAGTTCCTCCTTGACTTCGCCCCACTTGCGCTGATGAGCGACCGGCTCGAACTGAGGCGGATTGGCCTGGCGACCCTGACGACGAGCGTCCTTGATTTCCTTAACGCGAGCAGCAACCGTCGGAGTGAACTCGCCAGGTTGCATCGTCATCGCTCGCTCAAGATAGGCATCCTGCTCCTCCGGCGGAATCTTGGCAAGCTCGTAGGCATTAGACAGCTTAATCTTACCCTCATCGACAAGCTCATGAAGATTTTGATTAAGCTTCAAAAGACCAAATCGCTTGTACAACCACTCCTGAGTACAAGCCAACCTCTTAGCAAGCTCACCAACAGTCATAAGCGGATTACGAGACATAAGCCGCTCAAGCTGCTTGGTGTACTCCATCGGCTTGGTATCGATCTTGTGCAGGTTGCCGACGATCTGCACTTCCTCCGCCTCAGCCTGATCGACATCAATAATCTGAGCCGGGATCTCCTTCAGGCCGGCATCCATCGCAGCATTATAGCGATGCAAGCCATCGACCAGGCCATAGATAGTCTCACCATTTTCGGGATCAGTAATCTCCCGGACTACGATCGGATTAAGAATCCCTTTCTCTCGAACAGACTCAACCAATCCAAGATACGCTTCAGAATCGCGATTCACTTCGCGGAGTGCAACCTGATTCTCCTTAATCTTATTAAGGGGAATCACTCCTACTCGGGGATGCCCATTCTCTTCCTGTTTCGATGCGGTCTTCGTGGCAGCAGTAGCCATAACTCAGTAACCTCGGTAAGTGTATAAGAGACACAGACACAGACGCCAACGCTAGAACTTCTTCATTCGCACCTCCTGTTAAAACAACTTTGGAGTGTATCCCACCTATCTCCCCCGATACACCCCAAAGTTGATTCCTAATCTGTTTTAACTGGTCGGACCACTTTTTGATTACTAATCCGACACTGCCATTAATCAAATCTTTTCTTGACGTGCCGCGTCCCCTGGCAAGACGGCTCGCCCTATATACTTGAACCGCGCCGCGGCCTGAACTTCTCACGAAAAGCAAGTTTTTCTTCTTTTTGAAAGTTCAGAAAGACAAACAGTCACAATCCCTATTTGCCCCATAAGCAAGAGGGGAGGGGAGGGGAGAAAAAAGATATAGCCGAATAAAGGCGCGTATGCGCGTATGCGCACGCGAAACACCCGGCCGCCCGGCTCGGCGCCCGGCCGCCCGGCCGACAAGAAAAAAGTCGGATTTCGTGAGAAGTTCAGGCCGCGGCGCGGTTCAATAATAGGGGTAGATGCGCGAGCGTACACTCATACTGAACGAGTGTACACTAACAAAAGATTGATTAACTGATTAATAATCAAATGGTCTGACCAATGATATAGGATTAGGAATCAAAATGAAACTCTTCCATGTATATATTTGGGGTGTCTATCACATTATAAGAGCAAAAGATATTGATTCAGCAATCAGTATCTTGTTAGGAGATCATCCAAGACATAACTATTCGACAGAATATGACAAAATAAAAGATCAAATCGAAGAAATTCCCATTGAAGGCCCCGAGGAAATCGTTAG
>Ga0207428_10001463_pt1 | contig 24702 bp, 18 predicted proteins | sample RhiMethybrSRZTD1_FD_187600 | JGI IMG/M metagenome (GOLD analysis project Ga0207428, IMG submission 187600) | Populus rhizosphere microbial communities from Tennessee, USA - Rhizosphere MetaG P. TD hybrid SRZTD1 (SPAdes) (version 3) | ecosystem: Host-associated > Plants > Roots > Rhizosphere >...
AGCGATCCTGCGGCGTCCTGCTGGAGCTGGGCAGCGACATCCAGTGGATCGAGAGCTACGTGACGGAGGACCGGATCTACTGCGTGTACATCGCGCCCGACGAGGAGCTGATCCGCGAGCACGCCCGGCGCGGCGGGTTCCCCGCGGATCGGGTGTCGCGCGTGAAGAGGCAGATCAGCCCCCTGACCGCGGAGGGCGGCTAGCCCGAGACCCCGGGAGTCGTGACGCTTCGACTCGGAGGTGTAAATGCGCACACGGGCTTGGATGTTCAATCTCGTCTCGGCGTGGCTGCTGTCGGCGGGAAGCGCGCCCGCGCAGGACGCGGAACCGCGCCGGGTCGGCGTCCTCTGGTTTGCGGGGACTCTCGGCGCGGAGTGCCCGGTCGACGACGCCCTCGTCGCCGAAGAAGTGCGGCGCATCTACGGGCACATGAATATCGAGATCGCATGGACGACGGTCCGGGAAGGCGACGTGAAAACCCGCGGCGAGCTGATCGTGACCGGCGTCGCCGCGAACCCACTCCCCCGCCCCTCGGTCATGGGCTCCGTGGACCGCGACTCGAACACCGCCTGGGTGTATTGCAACGTCATCGAAAGCGCCCTCGGCCTCCGTTCCCCGGACTCTCGGGAATCGCCGCTCCTCAGCCGGGCCGTGGGGCGCGTGGTCGCCCACGAGATCGCCCACGTGCTCGCGCCGCGCTTCGGTCACTCCGCACGCGGCCTCATGCGCGGACAATGGCGGGAGGCGACATTGCGGGACGACTACCTCGTCGCCGACGCCTCGACGCGTGAGGCGGTGCGCACGCGCCTTTTCGCCCGCGAGGCCGCCGGGGCATCGGAAAGCGGACCGGCGGCGGACCTGACCAGGGCGGATCGTTGACGCGACTTCGTCGTACCATCTATTCATGCCCGATCGCGCCGTCACCAACTTCATGCGCCAGCAGGGCTTTCCGGAGGAGCCCGCGGATGCGTGCGACATGCGCTTCGAGGGCCTCTACTTCCAGCCCGCGATCGTGTTCCCGCTCGTCCTGGTGGCGGTGGCCCTCCAATCCGCGCCGCTGTTCCTTCTCCTCTCCGCCGTGCTCTGGTGGAACGTCCTCTTCCCCGCCTGGAATCCGTTCGAGCGCGCCTACAACCGCTGGATCGCGGCCCCTCGCGGAAAGCTGCCCATGAGCCCGGCCCCCGCGCCGCGGCGCTTCGCGCAGGCCGTGAACGCCGCCTTCAACCTCGGGTGCGGGCTCACCCTGATCGCGGGATGGCACGTGGCCTCGTGGATCCTCCAGGCCATGCTGGTGGCGGCGTTCTCGATGCTCGTGTTCGGAAAGTTCTGCCTCGGGGCCTACGTCTTCCACGTGCTGCGGGGCGAGTCCGCGTTCGCTAATCGCACGCTCCCCTGGGTCCGCGACTGACCGGCCGCCCTTCGAGGTCCTTTACTTCGGTCCGGAAACTGGCGTAATAATCCGTCACCACTCGACCAGCCAAGACCGCCGAACCGTCCGGAGGGAGGAGAGCATGATCACTCTCGATATCAACGGCCAGGCGCGCAGTGTCGACGCCGACCCGTCCACGCCCTTGCTGTGGGTCCTGCGCGACACGCTCGGCCTGACCGGGACCAAGTTCGGCTGCGGGATGGCCCTCTGCGGCGCCTGCACCGTGCACGTGAACGGCCAGCCCGTGCGCTCCTGCAGCACGCCCGCGTCGCTGGCCGCGGGCAAGAAGATCACGACCATCGAGGGGCTGGGGACCTCGCCCGTCGGCCAGAAAGTGCAGGCGGCCTGGGCCAGCCTGGACGTGCCGCAGTGCGGGTACTGCCAGGTGGGGCAGATCATGAGCGCGGCCGCGCTGCTCGCGGCCAAGCCCAACCCCACGGACGGGGACATCGACACCGCCATGGCGGGCAACATCTGCCGCTGCGGGACCTACCCGCGCATCCGCGCCGCCATCCATGAAGCCGCCGGCCAGAAGAAGGGAGCGTGACATGCCTCCCCTCACCGATGTCTCTCGCCGCGATTTCCTGAAGACGGGCGCCGCCGCCGGCGGCGCCCTGCTGCTCGGTGTCGCGCTGCCTTCGTCGCGCGCCCAGGCCGCGGGCACCACTTCGATGCCGAACGCGTGGGTCAAGATCGGCAGCGACGACAGCATCACGATCCTCTCTGCCCGCTCCGAGATGGGCCAGGGCGTCTACACCGCGCTGCCGACGCTGGTCGCGGAAGAGCTCGAGGTGGACCTCGCGAAGATCAAGGTCGAGATCGCGCCCGCGGGTCCGCCCTACATCAACAGCCTCCTGGGTGGGCAGATCACGGGCGGCTCGACCTCGATCGTCGAAGGCTACGACAAGCTGCGCGTGGCCGGGGCCCAGGCGCGCACGATGCTCGTGTCCGCGGCCGCGCAGAAGTGGGCCGTCGATCCCTCGGCGTGTCGCGCGTCGGCCGGAGCCGTGCAGGGGCCGGGCGGCCAGAAGGCGACCTACGGCGAGCTCGCGGAAGCGGCTTCGAAGCTGCCCGTACCCCAGGACGTGAAGCTGAAGGCGCACAAGGACTCGCGCTACGTCGGCAAGCCCGTCAATCGCCTCGACTCCGCGGCCAAGATCGACGGCACCGCGGAGTACGGCATCGACGTGAAGCTGCCGGGAATGCTCTACGCGTCGCTGGCCCAGTGCCCCGTGATCGGCGGCAAGGTCGCGAGCCTCGACGACGCGCGCGCGAAGGCGATGCCCGGCGTCAAGCACGTCGTGAAGATCACGGACGGCGTGGCCGTGGTGGCGGACAGCTGGTGGCAGGCCAAGACCGCACGGGACGCGCTCGTCATCAAGTGGGACGAAGGCGCGGGGCGTACGCTCAGCTCCGAAGGCATCTCCGCCGGCCTCAAGGCCGCGGCGGCCAAGCCGGGCGCCGTCATCAAGAAGCTCGGCGACGTGGACGCGGGCGGGAAAGGCGCGGCCAAGAGCTTGCAGGCCGACTACGAGCTGCCCTTCCTGGCCCACGCCCCCATGGAGCCGATGAACTTCACGGCGGACGTCCAGAAGGACTCGTGCCTCGTCTACGGTCCCACGCAGTTCCAGCAGCTCGCGCAGGGCATCGCGGCCCAGGTCACGGGCCTCAAGCCCGAGCAGGTCACGGTCAAGACGACGTTCCTGGGCGGCGGTTTCGGGCGCCGCATCGACGTGGACTTCGTGGCCCAGGCGGCGGAGATCTCGAAGGCCATCGGCGGCGGGCCGGTCAAGCTCGTCTGGACGCGCGAAGACGACATGACCCACGATTTCTACCGGCCGACGAGCTTCCATCAGATGGCGGGCGCGCTGGACGCGCAGGGCCGTCCGATCGTCCTGAAGTTCCACCTGACCTCGCCGTCGGTGACGTCACGGCTCTTCCCGCCCGTCGTGAAGGACGGCGTGGACCCGTTCATGACCGAGGCCGCGGCCGTGCCGTACGACATCCCGAACCAGCTTGCGGACGTCGTCATCCACGACACGGGACTGCGCGTCGGGTACTGGCGCTCCGTGTCGCACGCCCTGAACTCGTTCGCGTACGAGTCGTTCATCGACGAGCTGGCTCACGCGGCCGGCAAGGATCCTTACGAGTTCCGGCGCGCCCTCCTCGAGAAGCAGCCACGCCTCAAGCACGTGCTCGAGCTGGCGGCAACGAAGTCGGGCTGGGGTACGAAGCCGGCGGCGGGACGTGCGCGCGGCATCGCGCTCATGGAAGGCTACGGCACCTCGATGGCGCAGGTGGCGGAGGTCTCGGTCACCGGGAACAAGGTGCGCGTGCACCGCGTGACCGTCGCCGCCGATCCCGGGCGCATGGTGAATCCGAACATCGTCCGCCAGCAGCTCGAGGGCAGCATCATCTACGGGCTGTCGGCGGCGTTGTACGGCGAGGTCACGCTGAAGGACGGCCGCGTGCAGCAGACGAACTTCCACAACTATCCCGTGGTGCGGATGCCGGACTCCCCCGCCATCGACATCCACCTCGTGGACAGCGACGAGAAGCCGGCCGGCATCGGCGAACCGGGCACGGCGCTGATCAGCCCGGCGGTGGCGAACGCGGTGTTCGCCGCGACGGGCAAGAGGCTGAGGAAGCTGCCGCTGAGGCTGGTGTAGAGCCGAACAGAAAGGCGCCATGAACGGCGCGGAGATCTACGAGTTCGGACCGTTCCGGCTGGACGCGGCCGGTCCCCTCCTCCTGCGCGGCGCCGAGCCCGTCCCCCTCACACCCAAGGCATCTGAGACCCTGCTGGCGCTCGTTCGCCGGGCGGGCCACGTGGTCGGCAAGGAGGAGCTCATCAAGGAGGTCTGGCCCGACACGTTCGTCGAAGACGGTAACCTGTCGAACAACGTCTGGACCGTGCGAAAGGCGCTCGAGGACGACGGCACCTCGCGCTATATCGAGACGGTTCCCAAGCGCGGTTACCGGTTCGTGGCCGAGGTCCGGCGCGTGGTCGGTGACGGTGGCGCAACGCGCGAGGGCACACTGGTAGCCGAAGCCTCGCGCCGGTTCCGGGGGCGGCCGCGGTCGTCGCTGGCCGCGCTGGGGCTTCTGATCCTCATCGCCGGAATCGCGCTGGTGGCGTGGGCCACGTGGAATGGTGGCACCCGCAGCCCGCCGACGCACGAGGCCGTTGCCGCGCTCGAGGATGTCACCACCGGCAAAACGCGCGTGGCCGTGCTGCCTTTCGAGAACCTCACCCGACAGCCAGACGACGATTGGCTGGCAAGTGCGTTCTCCGATTCGCTCACATTCGGACTGCAATCGCTCGACAGCCTGATCCTCGTGTCGCGCAGTGGCGTCGCCCAGGCCTACACCGCACACTCCCTGCGGGAGGCCGACCGCCTGGAGCCTGACGCCATCGAGAGGCTGTCCCACACGTTGGGCGTTCGTTACTACGTCCACGGCAGCTATCAGAGGATCGGCGACCAGGTCAGGGTGGTGGCACGGTTGGTCGAGATCGGCCCGGGCGCCATCAAGGCGCAGGAGAGCGTGACGGACCGGCTGACCAACCTCCTGCAACTCGAGGACACTCTGGCGCGAAGGTTCGCGGCCAGCCTCGAGTCCGGGGATGGGCGGGCGAGCCGCCGCCCGGAGACGGCTTCGTTGCCGGCGTATCGGGCGATCACGGAGGGCCGTACGCTCTATGCGTCTGCCCATTGGCAGCCCGCTCTAGAGTCATTCAAGCAGGCAGTGGAACTCGATCCGGAATACGCGGAAGCGTGGGCACTGCTGGGCAAGAGCTACGCCCGTATCGCCGCGCCTTCGACCTTCGTCGGAGGCCCTCTCAACGAATATCGATCGCGTGCCTTGGCGGCGGCCCAGCGGGCGGTCGAGCTCGATCCCTCGTCGTACCAGGGGCAGGTCGCGCTCGCGCTCGCCTATCGCGAGACCTCCCAGGTCGTGCCCTGGCGCGCGGCCGCGCGCAAGGCGATCGCGCTCAACCCCCGGTTCTCGGAAGGTTATGCGCTGCTGGGAGACTCGTACGCCGAAACCGGTCATTGGGGCTGCGCTCGCGAGCGAGATACCCCCCTGGCCGTCTCGTACTACCGGCAGGCGCTGCGGATCGATCCGAATGTGTTGACGTACTACTACATCCTCACCAACTATCTCCGGCTTGCCGGACGGGCAGAGGAAGCGCTGCAAGTCGCGGACGAGGGACTTCGCGTCTACCCGAGCTGGCGTCGCAGCCGCGGGAAGGTGCACGCCCTGATCGCACTGGGCCGGATCGATGAAGCCGAACGCACGCTTCAGAAGGCCATCGCTGCCGACACACTCAGGAGTGAAGACCACATCAACCTTGCCATCATCAGCTTGAAGCGCGGTCACCTCAACGCGGCAGCCGATAGCTTCAAACGCGCGGAGGCCGTCGCCGGAAAAAACTCATGGTCCCTGATCATCGGTCGCCATTACGTCGAGGCGGGCCTGCCGGGTCCGGGCGTCGAACATCTCGAGTCGGTTTTCCAGGCGGAGCCAGCGTGCGCCCAATGGCTCCTCACGACGGAGTCGTCGTATTGGGGTGCCATCCGTGCCAATTCGCAGGCCCGCGCGTTGCTCGAGAGGTATGCCAGCCGATAGCGGCTCACGGGATGAACCCCAGATCTTCCGGCAACGGGAGCTCTGCGGGTGTCTCGAAGAGAGGTCCGATTCCATCCGGGTCGAGAACCACGGCGCCATCGGAGCCAAAGAAAACCGCGACCTGCCTCTGGGCGGCCAGGGCGAAGACCGTCCGTTCTGGAGTGTTCATGCGTAGCAGGAAAGCGTGCGTGTTCTTTTCGAGCTTCGTGGGATCGGGATTGGCGGCCCAGGCAAGATCGTTCCGGAAAAATGTGGCTCGGTCCGCCAGGTCTCCAGAGCGCAGGAACGCCGTCGTCGACGGGTTCGGGATGTTCTGGTCGCCCCTCACGAATTGCGCGAGCATCGGCCGAACTGACACGCCCGGCAGCGGCCTCTTCCGGAAATACGGTGCGAACGCCACCGGCTCGGCCGACCGATTCAGCCATGTGTTGTCATCGACCCAACGCTGTATGTCCATCGCCCCGGCGACGGTGTTGATCACCGGTGGCTGGTCTCTGAGCGGCAGGTTGTCGTTGAAGAAGGGTGGACCGACGGGAACACCATCGATGCTGGTGAGTACAGGAGACCCCGCGGGATTGATCAACGACGGGGTGCGCGCGGAGAGCTGACGGCCGATGAACGGCCGGTTCACCGTGGAGAGATAGCCCCTTCCAAAGCCCACGACATTCAGCACCGAGGCTCGTACGGCCGGCTCGAGCGCGGCGAAAGCCGTGCCGCGCCAGGAACCGCCCGAGGATCCAACGTAATAGATCCGGGAGGGATCGAGGTCCCAGAGACCATCGCCGTCGGCGTCGATTCCGACTTCGATTACGCGCACGAGCTGCATCATGTCGGCCACCGTCTGGCGCCAGGAATCCCGACTTCCGAGGATCTCGCGTGGCGGTGCGGCCAGGGTTCCCTCTCCCGCCTCGATGTCGCCATCGCCGTCCTGGTCGAAGCTTCGCCCTCCCGTGGGAAAGGTGACCTGTGCGCCGCTTGAGAGCCTCACGGTGATCGTGCTGAGCGGGCCGAATCCACCGCCCGCGGTTTGGATCGTCAGGGTGGCCAGCCCTTCTTTCGCCAGGCTGGCGGCGAGATTGAACGAGGTATTCCATGCGTCATCCGGCTGGACCGACCCAAAAATGACGACGGGCCACCCGCCAGCTGGGGAAGGACCCGAGGGCAGGAAGAGGCTGAAGAAGACTTCAGCCGTCCCGAGCGCTTGAGGGGTTCCCGTCCGTGTCCCGACCGGCGGCATGACGCTCTCCGGGGTACGGGTATAGATCGGGGATTTGAATTTTCCGGAGGCGATCGTTCCGACGATGTTGGGGGCTTCGGGCAAGACCCTGAGCAAGGGCAGTCGTGGCACGACGGAGCTGAAGAGCGGCGCCGTTCCCACCTGATTCCGAACGGTGATGCCCGCGACGTCTGCGGCGGGAAAGACGGTCCGAGTTCCGCCGGGGGCGAGGAGGAAGTCGGCAGGATCGGGAGCCCCGGCCTTGATCTGATCGCGGATCTTCTCGAGGCTTGCCGTGACGCTCTGGGTGGTGAAGACGCTGGCGGTCACGATCTCCGAACGGCGGATGCCCGCGTCGGCGGCCCGGGCCAGGGCGTGAACCAGCTCGGTCCGATACACCTTCAGCCTTGGATCCTTGATGTGGCCGAAGTTCAAGTCGTGGCGGAAGCGCGCGAAGGCGGCCGATGCCTCTACCGCGTGGCCGGCGGCATCCCGTACACCTCGCGTGACGATCAACGCGTAGTGCGCGTGCTGTTCCAACATTTCGTTCGCGATCCCGTGCAGGGTATTCGTCTCCACGTCCCAGACCAGCTCGTTGAGCCCGACGAGCACGTGACCACTCCGACACTCTTGGTCGTCGCCTTCGTCATCCTCATCACGACGGGGGGTACTGTTTCCGAGCGCGAGCAGGAACACGCTCTGCTCATTGACGGTACGGATGTCGATCGGGCCGCTGAACGGGATGGACACCCGGGGCTGGACGTTGAACCCATCCAGCTCGTTGAGAAGGTCGATATCCAAACAGTCCGAGACCCGGACCGCGCAATCTGGTTTCGGGAGGTTGACCCGCAGCCTGGTGTTCTGGGTGTCGTCGGATACGGTGAATCGGTCGCTTGGAAAGGGCCCCGTCGACACGCTCTGCATGTCGAAGAGGGCTTCGACGCCCGCCGCCGCCGGGAACGCCGAGACCAGGACAGCGCACAGGGCTACGAGGGTGACGCGGGGCAGGTGCGTGATCATCGAGACTCCTTTCGAAGAACTTCCGAGACGATGCCCCAGACAAATAGGCCCGGCCGCCGTGGAAGTCCTGTGGAAAAGGTCGAAACGCGCTCTAAATGGTTCAGAGACTCTTCAGAGGCCCAAGGAAAAGGCTCCAACGCGTCCAATCGGGCCGACGACACTCGGCCGGCCGCTCGTCGTCTTGGAGGAACTGCCCTAGTTGGGAGAGGATTGGACCGAAACTGCGAACTGTCCGTCAGAGAAGCCGTTGGAAGGCCTGTTTTCATTCGACCGTTTCCAGCTCGATCTGTCGACCGGGCGGCTCAGCGGAGGGTCGGGCCCTATCCCGCTGGCCCCGAAAGCGCTGGCCGTGCTCGAGTACCTGGCCGCGCGCCCCGGGCAGCTCATCGGCAAGGACGAGCTCCTGGCGGCGATCTGGCCCGGTGTGTTCCTGGGCGACGGCGCCTTGAAGGTGTGCGTCAGCGAGATCCGGCGCGCGCTCGACGACGATGCCCGGAAGCCGCGCATCATCGAGACCGCCCATCGTCGCGGCTACCGTTTCATCGCCGAAGTCGTCGGCACGCCTCCGAAACCCGCGCTGCCCGCCGGGCCCTCGCCATCCCCGCCTCGCCTCCCCGTCCAGTACGCGCGCAGCGGGGACCTCAACATCGCCTACCAGGTGCTCGGGAGCGGCCCGATCGATCTCGTGTTCGTCATGGGCTGGGTCTCCCACCTCGAATGCTTCTGGACCGAGCCGTCGTTCGCGCGCTTCCTCCGGCGTCTGGCGGGATTCTCCCGGCTCATCCTGTTCGACAAGCGCGGCACCGGCCTTTCCGATCGCACCTGCGGCCTGCCGAGCCTGGAAGAGCGGATGGAGGATGTCCGGGCGGTGCTCAACGCGGTGGGCTCACGACGCGCCGCGCTCCTCGGCGTGTCCGAGGGCGGGCCGATGTGCAGCCTGTTCGCCGCCACCTACCCGGAGAAGACGGAAGCGCTCGTGATGATCGGCACCTACGCGCGGCGCCAGCGCGCCGCCGACTATCCCTGGGGACCCACACCGGAGGAACACGAGGCGTTCTGCCGCGACATCCTGGAGCATTGGGGCGGACCCGTCGGCATCGAAACCCGCGCGCCGAGCGTCGCCGCCGATCCCGCGTTCCGGGACTGGTGGGCGGCATACCTGCGCATGGGAGCGAGCCCCGCGGCCGCGGTGGCGCTGACCCGGATGAACGCGCAGATCGACGTCCGGCACGTGCTGCCGACCATCCGAGTCCCGACGCTCGTGCTGCACCGGACCGGGGATCGCTGCCTCCTCGTCGAAGAGGGCCGATACGTGGCGAGCCTGATCCCGAGCGCACGCTACGTGGAGCTGCCCGGCAACGACCACCTGCCGTTCGTCGGCGACCAGGACGCGCTCCTGGGCGAGATCGAGCGATTCCTCACCGTCCAGCGCGCGCGCGGCGAATCGAACCTGGTGCTGGCCACGATCCTGTGCGTCACCTTCAGCGCATCGCGCTCTTCCGGAGCGAGCGCTGCCGACATCGACCGCCTGCAGGCGCTCGTCGCGGGCGAGACGCATCGATTCCGCGGGCGCGATCTACCGCGTGCGGGCGATCGGGCCTTTTCGGCGTTCGACGGCCCGGCCCGCGCCATCCGGTGCGGCCGCGCCATCGTCGAGGAAGCCTCGCACCTCGGCCTGACCATCGGCGTCGGGCTGCACACTGGCGAATGGGACAAGACCCAGGCCGTCGGCGAGGGGCCGGTGGCGGCGGCGGCCGCACGTATCGCGGCGCTGGCCCAACCGGGCGAGGTGCTCGTCTCCCGGACCGTCGTCGACCTCGTCGGGGAAACGGCATTTCAATTCAGCGATCGCGGGTCCCACGGCCTGGCTTCCGGCGAGACACCGCAGCCCCTCTTCGCGGCCCGCTAACCAATCGCTGACGTCTTCGTAACTTCTCCACGACAACTCCCTCCGAGCGGACTCGTACGTTCCATCGAGGGGTCGATTCGCTCCTGCCAAGGCAGAGCGGGTCAAAGGAGAAAATGCACATGAAGAACAGCATCCTGTCCAAGGCGGGAGCGTCCGCGCTCGCCCTGGCGTTCACAGTCTCGCTGCCGCAGCCCGCCCACGCCGACCGGGGCGGCCACATCACGCCTCCAGACGTGCCCACCAAGATCCGGCCGGAAGAAGGGAGCAGGCTGTTCCTCGTGGGTCACGCCTTCGGCACCCAGAACTACATCTGCTTGCCCTCGGGCGCTGGGTTCAAGTACGTCCTTTTCACGCCGGAGGCCACCCTGTTCGAGCACCGCGCCAAGCAGGTCATTACGCACTTCTTCAGCCCCAACCCGGAGGAGAACAACACGGTCCGCGCCACGTGGCAGCATTCCCGCGACACGAGCATCGTCTGGGCCAAGGCGGTCGACTCGATCGACCACACCTCGAACCCCGAGCTCGTCGCGGAGGGTGCGGTTCCCTGGGTCCTGCTCGTGAAGGCCGGCGTCGCCGAAGGGCCCGGCGGTGGCGACACGCTGACCAAGACCACCTTCGTCCAGCGGCTGAACACTGTTGGAGGGGTCGCCCCGGCGACGGGCTGCGCCTCGCTCGCGGACGTCGGCAAGCAAGCCTTCCAGCCTTATGAGGCCGACTACTTTTTCTACTCGGCCCCCAACTCGGACGACGACGACCACGACCGGTACTAGGATCTCTTCACAAAACGTTGGGAGAACCGGACGGAAAGGCCGTCCGGTTCTCCTTGTCGGCGGTACGAACAACGCGGGCCGGCCTGGGTGAGCAGAAGAGAGGTGGTTGCCAGGTCGGCGGCCATCTCTTGCCGTCTACGGACGCCGTCCTACGAAACGAGCCGCCGCGCCCGACGCACTAGGCCACGGACGGCGCCGCCGGTGTTGCCAGCGTGCGCATCGCGGCTTCGGTATGGGCGTCCGCAGGATGAAAGGCTTCGATCCGAAGCTCCGCCAGCGTGATGTCCTGCGGCGCGCCCAGGGTGGCGATGGTCGTGAAGAAGCGCACCCGCTGCCCGCCCATGCGGAGCTCGAGAGGAATGACCAGGGCCTGCGGGTCCGGAGCCACCAGCGCGATGGCGGCGGGCATGCCGGAGACGCGCACGAGGTCGGCGAGCAAGGCCCGGGTCTCGCCGTCGCCGTCCAGGGCGGCCTCCCGGCCGACGCGGGCCAGCACGTCCCGCGCGACCTCGTCCCAGTTCACGACGTGCGGCCGTAGACCATCGGGGTCGAACAGCACGCGGAGCACGTTGAGGCGAGGCTCGGGCAGGACGTCGTAGGCGGCCAGCGGGCAGGGCGCGCCGAACAGCAGGGCGAGGGCGCGCAGATAGGCCTCGTTCACCATCACCAGGTTCCAGTGCCTGTCCATCGCCCGCGCCGCGAAGGGCTCGTGCTGCTTCAGGATCAGCCGCAGCGCCCCGACCATGTGGCCCATCGCCGGATCCGAGAGGCCAGTCTCGCGGTAGGCGGGCGCGTAACCCGCGGCATGCAAGAGGCGGTTGCGCTCCCGGAGCGGTACGTCCAGCGCCGAGCAAAGGTGCAGCACCATCTCCCGGCTCGGACCCGTGCGCCCGGTCTCGAGGAAGCTCAGGTGGCGCGCCGAGACGTCCGCCTCGAGGGCGAGCGTGAGCTGGCTCCGGCGGCGCAGCCGGCGCCATTCGCGCAGCAAGGTTCCGAACGTCGAGGCCTCGTTGAGGACGGGCCGGCCTCGGGAAGGCAGTGCGCTCCGCATGCGCAGAGAGCGTAGCCCGGCGCGTGCTCCCTCGCCATTACCAATCGGGTAATGGCGGCGCCCCCGCGGCGAGCCGAGATTCGCTTGGCGATGCGCCGGCGGCGTGACCCGCCGCGCCCGCACGCATGGAGGGGAAATGGAGCGGCGGAATGCCTTGAAGTCGATGGCCCTGGCGGCGGGGGCGGGATGCCTGCCGCGGGAGGCGGCGGCGGACACGAAAAGACCGGCGGGGGCCGGGATCGGGGCGTCGGCGCGTTCGCACATCGAGACCCGCGACGGTACGCGCCTCTTCTTCCGCGATTGCGGCCAGGGCCGCCCACTGGTCTTCCTCGCACCGTGGGCCCTCAACTCGGACTGGTGGGAATACCAGATCGCGGACCTCAGCTCTCGCGGCCTGCGCTGCATCAGCTACGACCGGCGGGGCCACGGCCGGTCGAGCCAGCCCGGCCACGGCTACGACTTCGACACGCTCGCGGACGATCTCGGCTCCCTCGTCGACCAGCTCGAGCTTCGCGACGTCACGCTCGTCGGCCACTCGATGGGCTGCGCCGAGGTCGTCCGCTACCTGGCGCGCCGTCCGGCGGCCCCGGTCCGGCGCGCCGTCCTCGTGGCGACCATCGGTCCCTTCACGCTGAAGACCCCGGAAAACCCGGGCGGGGTCGAGCGCAGCGCTCTGGAGAAGGGGCGAGCGGACCTGGCGCGCGACCGTCCCCGTCAAATCGCGGTGGCCGCGCCCGCCTTCTTCGGTGCGCCGAAGAACGCGGTCTCCGCCGAGATGATGGACTGGTGGACGCGCATGATCCTGGATCATTGCTCCCTCAAGGTCATGCTCGACCTCCACCGGGCGTTCACGGAAACGGATTTCCGGCCCGACCTGCGCGCGATCGGCGTGCCCACGCTGTTCGTCCACGGTGACGCCGACACCTCGACTCCCCTCGAACGCACGGGACGGCCGAGCGCGGCCCTCGTCCAGGGGAGCGTGCTGAAGGTCTACGAGGGTGCGGCCCACGGGCTGCCGATCACGCACATGGAGCGGCTCAGCGCCGACCTGCTGGCCTTCGGCGCGGGGTAGGACGGTTAGGAACGCACCGCCTTGTCCGTGATCTTCAGGCCCTCGTCGATCACCGCGAGGCCTTCCTCCAACTGCGCCTCCGTGATCACGAGCGGTGGGTTCGTGAAGAACGTGTTGAACCGCACGAACGTGTAGAGGCCCTTCTCCCGGAAGAAGCGGCCCAGCTCTGCCATCTCCGGCGAGGTCCCGTTGTAGGGCGCCATCGGCTCGTAGGTCTTGCGGTCGCGCACGACTTCGACGATCCCGAAGAGGCCGATGTTGCGATGCGTGCCCACGGACGGGTGGCGCTGCGCGATCTCCGCCATGCGCCGATTCAGCACATCGCCCATCTTCCGCGCACGCTCGATGAGCCCTTCCTCCTCGTAGACGTCGAGGGTGGCCAGCGCCGCCGCGCAGGCGAGAGGATGGCTGTTGTAGGTGAGACCGCCGGGGAACGCCTTCTCCTGGAAGACGCGCGCGATGCCCGGGCGCATGCCCACCGCGCCAAGCTGCACATACGCCGACGTCAGGCCCTTGGCCATGGTCATGAGGTCGGGCACCACACCCCAGTGGTCGATGGCAAACATGCGGCCCGTGCGTCCGAAGCCCGCCATGACCTCGTCCGCGATCAGCATGATGCCGTTCGCGTCGCAGATCTTGCGCAACCCCTGCATGTAGCCGTCGGGCGGGATGAGGATGCCGTTCGTACCCACGACCGTCTCCACGATGACCGCGGCGATGGTGTGGCCGCCCTCGTAGCGGATGACGTCTTCGGTGTCGCGGAGGACCTGGTCGACGGGCTCCGGATCCTTCTTGCCCCAGCGATGGAAGTCGGGGATGCGCACCACGCCCGGGATCCCAGGCTCCGAGGCCCAGCGCCGTGGATCACCCGTGAGCGAAAGCGCCCCCGCCGTGCCGCCGTGATACGAGCGATAGCGGACCAGGATCTTGTGGCGCCCGGTAACCACACGCGCCACCCGGATCGCGTTCTCCACCGCTTCCGCCCCGCCGTTGGTGAAGAAGAACGTATCGATGTCGCCGGGCGTGATCTCGGCCAGCTTCGCGCCCAGCCGCGCCCGTGCTTCCGTGGCCATGAACGGATTCGCGTAGGCCAGCGTGGCCGCCTGCTCCTGGATGGCCTTCACCACCTTCGGATGCGAGTGGCCGATGTTCGTGCACATGAGCTGGCTGTTGAAGTCCAGGTAGCGCTTGCCCTCCGGCGTCCAGAAGTAGACGCCCTCCGCGCGCGCGACCGGGATGGGATCCACCTTCGGCTGCACCGACCACTCGAAGATCGTGTGCTTGCGGCAGAGGGCGACGATCTCCTCTCCGCTCATCTGACCGACGACTTCCGGACTCTTCGCAGCCATCAGCGTGCCCTCTCCAGTATCCAGGCCAGGGTCGGCTCGAACACGTCCGCCCGCGCCTTCTCCCCTACCACGATGTCGAGGTGACCATAGCCCTCGAGCACGTTCAACGTCACGTCCTTGGACCCGCTCTTGGCCGCGGAGTAGATCCCGTTCAGCAGGAAGTCCGCGCCCATGCCCGTCGAGCCGAAGAAGAGGACGGGGACCGCCCACTTCCCGAAGTTGTCGTCGATCTTGGTGGAAGGATCGTCGACCACGCTGGCGATCGCGCGCCCCTCGACGTTCTGGATCGCGGGATACCAGCGGTCATAGCCTACCAGCAGGCGCGAGACGTTCTGCACCTTCGTCTGCTTCCGGGTGTTGGTGAGGCCGCCCGGACCCCAGGCGTTATAGAGGAGATCGGACACCTGGTCCCCTACCGTCGAGAACTTCGGATCGAGCGCCGCACCGGCCGGGTTGTCCGCGGCCGCGCCCAGGAGCTTCTCGCGGTTCTCCCAGCCCATTGGTCCCGACACGTCGCTTCCCCATCCGGAAGCCTTGACCTTCGCCATCTCGGCCCCGCGATCGAAAGCGGCGGCCGCGTGGTTCTTGAAGGGCCCGTCGAGGATCACGAGGCCGGCCACGCCATCCGGCTCCACGCCCGCGTATGCGTAGGCGAAGAAGGCGCCGCGGCTGAAGCCGGACACGAACAGTTTCGCGCGGCCGCTCTCCTTGCGCGCGAGGGCGGCGGCGGCGCGGATGTCCTCGGTGAACGCGTCCACCGTCCACTCCGCCATGAAGCCGAGATCGGCGACGCCGTTGCTGAGAGGAAACGCCGTACGGTAGTCGAGAGCGTAGACCTCGACGCCGCGGCGCGCGAGGAAGAGCCAGAGGTTGTGGTCTTCGTCGCGCAGCGCGACCTGGCCGTTCATGTTCGTGCCCGGCAGATAGAGAAGCGCCGCCTTGGCCGGTCCCGCGGCGCGGTAGCGATGCACGCGGATGTGGTCATAGGCACCGCCGGGCGGACGGGAGGTCTCCCACCGCGTCTCGCGGACATCGGCGGTCCCGGTCACCGGCGCTTCCGCCGCCGCCGTCGTCCAGGGGGCGTCGGCCGCGGACGCGGAAGGGGCGGCGAGGAGCGCGAGGGCGAGGGCCGGAAAGCGCAGCGCCCTCATCGGCCGAACTGCCAGCGCACGCCGAGCTGCAGCTCGCGTCCCGGGAAGTAGTCGGTCGGCGTCCCGAACTCGGAGCCCGCCACGTTGGAGATGTTCTTCACGTTGTCGTTGTTGAGCAAGTTGAAGCCCTCGATGAGGGCGGACAGCGCATTCCGTCCGCCGATCTTGATCACCTTCTCGAGGCGGGCGTCGAGCGAGTTGTAGGCCTTGGTCCGGAAGCCGTTGCGCGGGGCAGTGGTGTCGCGCTGGTCGACGAGGCCGTCGCCGTCGAGGTCCTGCAGGCCGCGGGGGCTGAAGGCGAGCCCGCTGCGCCAGGCGTAGAGAGCGGCCGCCTTGAGGCCCCAGGGCAGGCCGACGAGGCCGCTCGCGGTGAAGACGTGCGGCACGGACTGGTTCGAGGGGCCGAAGTCCGCCTCGGGATCGTTGTTGTTGCTGAAGGTCGAGCCCACCCCGCCCGTCAGCAGGTTGTCCTTGTTCTTCGAATACGTGTAGGAGACGAGGAACGAATACCGGTGCGTGTAGCGCTTGGCCAGGGCCACGGCCAAGCCGTCGTAGTCGATGTGCCCCTCGTAGGTGACCTCGTTGATCCGCGGTCCGCCGTCCGTGGTCTGGCCGAAGTTCGGGCTGCCGGGCGCGGCCGGGAAGAGGTTCACGATGCGCCGGGTCAGGAGGTCGTGGCTGCGCCGGTGCACGTAGGTGGCGGACACACTGAGGTCCGCCATCAGCTTCTGCTCGACCCCGAAGCTGAAGGCGTTCGTCACCGGGGTGAGATCGTTCGAGTAGCGCGACACCTCGCGCGTGGTGGACAGCGGCCCGCGCGGGAAGAAGGAGAGGACCCGGTTGCCCACCGTCGATCCGCCGGGCACGTCGAAGAACTCCCAGTCCGTCCCCGGATACGTCCGTTCCAGGAGCGCGAGCGCCTGCGCGGGCGTCATCCCCGAGAGCTGCTGGATGTTGTCGGCATTCACGACCGGCGGCGCCGCCGCGTTGGGCACCGCGATGCCGAGCAGGTTGTACAGGGCCAGTGGATTCCGGCGCAGGTCGTTCGCGAACCCCACGTAGGCGGGGTTCTCCGCGGGGCCGCGCGTCCCCGGTCCGGTCGGGAACCCCGACGTGATCACGAGGTCGATGAGCGAATCCGTGTAGTCCGAGCCCAGACGCGGGAGGGCCACGTCGAAAGCCGAGCGCGTGAAGATCCCGCCCTTCTCGGGCACGGTGGCCGCGGCCAGCAGGAGGTTGCGGTCGTAGAAGCGGCCCCAGTTGGCGCGCACCACCGTGGTGCCCCTGGCGCCCACGTCCCAGGCCGCGCCCAGGCGGGGAGCGAAGTTGTCGTTGTCGTCGCCGAAGAGGCTCGACTTGTCGTAGCGCAAGCCCAGGTTCAGGGTCACGCCGTACCCCGCCTTCCAGGTGTCCTGCACGTACCCGCCGTAGTTCTTGTCGCTGATGTCGAGGTCGAGGGTCTTGCCGACCTCGGGCAGGGTGATGAAGAAGCGCGCCGCGGACTGCGCGAAGCCGAGGCGGTTGAAGCGCTCGGCGTTGTCCGCGATCGCGGTGGGCGAGAGGAAAGCGGCCGAATATTCGACGTCGTTGACGACGTCGTCGAAGCCGTCCACGCCCGTGTCGTCGAAGTCCCAGCCCGCCTTGACCTCGTGGTTCCCACGCCCGCCGGGATTCCAGGTGAAGCTCTGCGCGAGCTGGAAACGCTTGCTGTGGCGGTCCTGCTTGCCGTTGAAGGGCGCGCCCGTCTGCTGGAAGCCGCTGGCCAGGAGGATGAGGATCGGCTCGAAGCGGCCCTCGCGGTCGAGGTTGCTGCCCCGCTGCCCCTTCTGGTACGAGACCGAGCTCTCCAGGAACGTCGAGCCGGACAGAACGGCCGTGTGGCGCAGGATGCCGGAGTTCGCGGTGTCCGAGATGGCGGAGGCGGCGCTGGGCAGGGCGATGGTGCCGAGCACGGGCGAGCTGATCTCGCCCGAGTCGTCCTCGTCGCTGCGGTTGCCCTGCAGGAGGAGGCGCTGCCGCGGGCCCAGGTTCACGTCCAGCTTCAGCATGCCGTTCCAGCGGTTTGTCTCGGGCGCGATCGCGAAGTCCTCGACTCCGCCCGGCGTAGCCGCGCCGCTGGCCACGAAGGCCGGGATCTTCGAGAGGTCGAAGTTGATGCCGCGCGTCTCGTCCAGCTTCTCGAAGGCGCCGAAGAAGAAAACCTTGTCCCGCTTCACGGGGCCGCCCACCGTCCCGCCCCACTGGTAGCGCTCGAGCTTGGGCGCCTCCTGGTCGGGCACGTTGGAGGCATCGAGCGAGTCGTTGCGAGCGAAGAGGAAGGCGGAGGCCTGCCAGTCGTTGCTCCCCGACCGCGTCACGATGTTCGTCACCCCGCCCTGGGCACGTCCGAACTGCGCCTCGTAGCCGGTGGTGATGACCTCGAACTCCTGGATCGAGTCCTGGGTGTAGCGCACGAACGGTCCGCCCGTGAGCGGGTTGTTGTTGTCGGCGCCGTCGACGAGGAAGGACAGGGCGGCCGTGCGCTCGCCGAAGATCGAGATCTGGTCCAGGTCGCCACCGGGAGCGCCGCCGGTGGCGGGAGTGGCTCCGGGCACGAGCTTCACGAGGTCCACGAACTCGCGGCCGTTCAGGGGCAGGGCGTCGATCGCCGTCTCCGCGATGCGCGTCGAGACCTCGGAGCGGCGCGTATCCACGACGGGCGGCTCCGCCACGACGTCGACCGATTCCTCGCGGCCGGAGGGCCGCAGGACGAAGTCGATCCGCGTGGTGGCGTCGATGGCCACCTCGACCGACTTGCGGACCTGGGTCGAGAACGACTGCAGCTTGGCCTCCACGCTGTAGCTGCCGGGAGGAAGGAGGGCCACGCGGTATTCGCCGCTGGCGCTCGAGATGACGCTCTGCCCGTCCGCGGTCAGCCGTCCGCCGCGCACGGTGACCGTCGCCCCGGGCAGCACGGCGCCGCTTTCGTCCTTGAGGGTGCCGGACACGGACCCCGTGATCTCCTGCGCTTGCACGGAGGCGATGGGGGCGAGGGCGGTGGACAGGACGAGGGCAAGGCTACGCATCGCGCCGCGGGCGGAACGGCTCACTTCGAAGGTCCTCATGACGGGGATGTCCTCAGGAATGGTCCTCGCTCAGCGCGCCTTCACCTCGATGAGCACGGGGAGCGAATCGGGAGCGGGAAAGGCGCCGCGCGGCGAGCCGGTCGGCACCGCGCTGGCGTAGGGACGGAACCGGCTCGGGAAGCCGGTCAGCCGCGTCGTGTTGTACACGCCCCACTGCGGGCCGATGAAGAGCGGGATGCTGGGCGCGTCCTGCACGTACTTCTTCTGCAGCTCGATGGCGAGGGCGGCTATCTCCGCCGCGTCGGACGTGGCCTCGAAGCGGCGCAGGATCTTCTCCGCCTCCGGGTCCCCGAAGCGATGGAAGTTCAAATCCGCCTTCTCGCCGATCGGGCGCACGAGCGCACCATCCATCTGGCCGCGGTAGAACTCGTAGGGCGTGGGGCCGCGGCTGCCGAAGCCCAGGCTCATCTCGAAACGCCCGCGCTTGAGCGCGTCGTCCCACGCATTGTATTCGAGCGTCTTCACCGTCACCGCCACGCCAAGCTCGGACAGGTTCTGGCGCATGATCTCCGCCGCCGCCAGCCAGTCCGTCCAGCCCTGCACGGTCTGGAAGGTGTAGCGCATCGGCTCGGTGCCCGCGACCCGGATCCCGTCCGCGCCCCGGGCCAGGCCGGCGGCGTCGAGCAGCTTGTTCGCTTCCGCGACGTCGCGCCGCGTCCAGGGATCCTGGGCGAGCGTCGGGTCTTTCCATTTCTTCTGCGAATCGGCCAGGCCGGTGGCGTCCGCGGCCGGTGCGTAACCGTTGAGCGCCTCCTTCGTGAAGCGCGGGCGGTCGAGGGCCATGCTCAGCGCCTTGCGGACACTCTTGTCGTCGAACGGCTTGCGGTGCGTGTCGAGGTACAGGAGTACGGTGGGACCCGCGTCCGGATACCAATATTGATGACGGGCGGGATCGGCGGCCACCCACTCCTTCTCGATGTCGGGGAAGAAGAGGGACGCCCAGTCCACCTGGTTCGCGACCAGGGCCTTCACGATTTCGGCGTTGCTGCGGTACAGGGGCACCCGCAGCACGTCTACGCCGGGCTTCCCCGTCTGCCAGTAGCTGGCATTGCGGCCGAGCTCGTACACCGTGGGCTCGAACTTGAGCACGGTGACGAACGGTCCGGTGGCCACGGGCGACGGGTCGTCGAAGGTCGCGGGCTGGGCGACGTCCTTCCACTTGTGCTCGGGCACGATGACCTGCTCGCCGAGGTAGACCGCGCCCGGCGTGTACGGCCGCTTGAGCTTGAACTCGACGCTCTGGGCGTCCTTCGCGGTCACGCTCTCCAGGAACTGCCACACCCCGTCGTGATCGAGAGCGGGATGGCGGCGCATGAGGTCGAAGGTGAAGGCGACGTCGCGTGCGCTGAAGGGCTGGCCGTCGGACCAGCGCACCCCCGCCCGCGTCGTGATCCGGAAGGTCAGGTTGTCCGCGCTCCAGGAGAAGGCGGAGGCCAGCCAGGGAGTGAAGGCGCCCGACGCGCGATTGCTGATGAGGAGCGGCTCGTAGATCCCGGCCCAGGTGGGCCACCGGGATTCAGCGTCGCTGCGGAAGGGGTTGAACGAGCGCGTCCAGGTACCTTGCCGTGGGCCGACTACGGCGGTGAGGACGGAGCGCGCGGTGGCTGGGGGAGCCTGCGCTCCCGCCGTCGCGGCCCCCAACGCGACCAGCACGACGGCCATCCCGAGTGCTTCTCGGCAACTCGAGCCGCATCTCGTCGGTGCCATGGCGCCTCCCCTCAGGAGGGGTTGGAACGAGCCAAATCATACGCCCGTCAGGATGAAAGCGCGTTCACACCGTGCGACCGATCACACACGCACGCACGCCTCAGGCGGAGAACCCGTGTTGCTGGCGATGGTACGGGCCGTCGAAGGTCTGGCTCGACTTGAACAGCTCGAAGCGCCCGTCCCCCGCGACGTCCTTCACGCGCGCGACCAGGCTCGCCTTCTCGTCGTCGGTGAGCGGGCGGAAGCCGCGGGCCAGGGCCGCCGCCTGCTTCAAGTGCTCGAGGGTGGTGAGGCCCACGACCTGCGACGAGACGGGCTGGCTCAGCGCGTAGCGATAGCACTCCTGGGCACTGAGGCCCGAGGCCTCCATGATGCCGCGGGGATGGCTGCCGCCGTAGCCCTTCATTCCGATGACGCCGACGTTGCGCCGGAGGCACTCCGGCACCACCTCCTTCTGGAAGCTGCGGTAGTGCGCGTCCATCACGTTGATGGGCATCTGGGCCGTGTCCCACTCATGCGGCTTGCCGAGCATCTTGAGGTGGATGGCGGGGTGCTTGTGGCCGGTGAAGCCGATGAAGCGGACCTTGCCCGCCTTCCGCGCTTCGAGCGCCGCGCGCAGGCCGCCCCTCTCGAACACCCAGTCGGGATCGTTGTCGTAGACCATCTCGTGGAACTGCCAGAGGTCGATGTGATCCGTGCGCAGCCGGCGCAGGCTGTCCTCGAGGCACTTCATCGAGCCCGCGTAGTCGCGGTTGCAGTTCTTGGTCATGAGGAAGACCTTCTGGCGCCGTCCGTCCATGGCCAGGGCCTTGCCCATCAGCTCTTCGGACCGTCCGTCGTGGTAGTCCCAGGCGTTGTCGAAGAACGTGATGCCCTCGTCGAGAGCCGCGTGCATGAAGCGCGCGGCCTCCGTCTCGTCCGCGATGGTGCCGATGTGCCAGCCCCCGAGGGCAAGGATGGAGACGCGCTCGCCCGTGCGACCGAGCACGCGCGTGGGCAGGCCGCCGGGACCGGTGGCGGTCGTCTGCGCGACCACCTCATGAGCCAGGGCGCCCACCGCAGCGGCGCCTACCGCCGCCTGCTTGAGGAAATCCCTCCGCGTGGCTTTGTCGGACATGGCCGCCTCCGTTTGGCGGCGATGTTACTCGTAAACGGTATGGCGTTTCCCGTAGCGATCAGGCGTGCAAGCGATGCGCTCGCGGCGGGAGCGCCGAGCGGAGCGCGAGGGGGACAGGCCCTAGTGCCCACGAAACACGCATGTTCGTTCGTCGCGTCGCGTCCGCTCTTCCGTCGTGCTTCGCCGGCACGTTCGTTGCTGTCGTGGCCGCCGCTCCGTCCATCGCACCGAGAGAGGGGAATCATGCGCCCGAAGGCGTTGCTGCCGGCCGTGCTCCTCGCGCTGACCGCCGCGCGCGTCTCCGCGCAGACGATCGAGGACAGCGTGATGATGCGCAAGAACAGCCTCTGTACCGCCGTGCTGTACTCGCACGACCGCTGGGAGAGCTACTGGGAGGGCCCGCTCAAGCGCGTCAACGGGAACATCGGGAAGATCACCACCCAGAGCGTGGCCGGGATGGTCGACTACGGGGTGACGGACCGTTTGAACGTCATCGCCTCGCTGCCCTACGTGTGGACGGAAGCCAGCCAGGGCGTCCTGCACGGCGTGAGCGGATGGCAGGACCTCACGGTGGCGGCGAAGTTCAACCTGCTGGAAACGGACTTCACGCGCAGCGGGTCGCTGCGCACGATCGTCGCCGTGTCCGCGGGCACGCCGATCGGCGACTACACGCCGGACTACTATCCGCTCTCGCTGGGCAGCGCCAGCAACCGCCTCTCGGGAAGGCTGACCTTGAGCTTCCGCGCCAAGCGGGGCTGGTACCTCGACGGCACCTCCGCGTACACGTGGCGCGACAACGTGACGCTGGACCGGGCTTCCTACTACACGAACGACCAGCTCTTCTTCAGCGACCAGGTGGCCATGCCCGACGTGTTCGACTACACGGTGAGAGCGGGCTACCGCCGGCCGGGGCTGGACATCCCGATCTCCTTCTCCCAGCAGATCACGCGGGGCGGCGGCGACATCCGCCGCCAGGACGCGCCGTTCGTGTCGAACCGCATGAACTACCAGAAGGTGGACGCCCTCGTCACCTACGACCTTCCGATGATGAAGAACCTTTCCGTCCGGGCCGCGGGCTCGTACGTCGTCCGCGGCCGGAACGTGGGACAGGCGACCACGGTCACCGCCGGCCTGCTGTACACCTTCCACTTCGGATCATGAGGGCATCTTCCATGAGAGGGCTCCGCCGCTCTTCGTGCGCGACCGTGATCACCGTCGTCCTGGCCCTGGCCGGCTCCGGCTGCAACCAGGACATCCCGACGTTTGGCGATCTCTCCCCCAACACTCCGGCCAGCGGTGACGCGGGGGCGGCCAACTGGCGCATGATCGTCCTCTCCGGTCCCGCAGACTTCCCGGTGCCCGCGCCCGCGCCCGCGACGTCGGATGCGTATCGGGCGGAGCTGGCCACGATCAAGGCCGCGCAGGGGGCGATCACGGATGCCCAGCGCGCGTCCATCGAGTACTGGAGCGGCGGCGGCGTGCTGCGTTGGAACGAGATCATGCGCGAGCTGGTGGCCAAGGCCGACCTGCCGCCCGCGCCGCGCAACGGAACCTACCCGGCCCCCGACCCCGAGAACCCGTTCGCGGATCCCAATTTCCCCTTCGGCAACCCGCCCTACGCCGCGCGCGCCTACAGCTACGTCAGCCTCGCCCAATACGAAGCCTTGAAGGTGGCCTGGTTCTACAAGTACCAGTACAACCGGCCCTCGCCCTCGAAAGTCGACAGCGGCGTCCAGGCCCTGATGCCCACGACCGACCTCCCCGCCTATCCTTCCGAGGACGCCGTCCTCTCCGGCGTGTCCGCCGAGCTCCTCAAGATCCTGTTCCCCACTTCCACGGAAGAGATCACGCGCCGGGCGGCCGAGCAGCGGGAGGCGGCGCTCCTCTCGGGCAAGGCCGCGGCCAGCGACATCGCCGCCGGTCTCGCCCTGGGCAAGGCGATCGCGCCCGTGTTCGCCGCGCGGGCCGCCGCCGACGGGTTCCGGACGGCGGGCGGCTCGCCCGCGGCCACGCAGGCTCTCTCCAATGCCACCGCCGCCAAGGGCGAGGTTCCGTGGCACAGCCTGGAGACGCCGCCCCGGCCGCCCATGCTCCCCGCTTTCGGGCAGGTCCGGGCCTGGATGATGACGCCCACGGACATCGTGCGGGAGCGCCCCGGCCCGCCGCCCTCGACCTCGTCCGCGCAGATGCAGCAGGAGCTGGCGGAGGTCAAGAACGCCGTCGACAACATCTCCCGCGCGCAGCTCGCCATCGTCTATAAGTGGGCGGACGGTGTGAGCACGCCCACGCCCCCCGGCCACTGGAACGCCATCGCGTCGGAATACGTCGCGGGCGCCCACTTCAGCGAGGTCCGCGCCGCCCGCGCCTTCGCCCTCCTGAACATGGCGATGCACGATGCCGCCGTGGGCTGCTGGGACGTGAAGTTCACCTACTTCAACCCGCGGCCTTCCCAGCTCGACCCGAACATCCGGACCGCGATCGGCCTGCCGAACTTCCCGGCCTACACCTCGGGGCACTCGACCTTCTCCGCCGCCGCCGCCGCCGTCCTCTCCTACCTGTTCCCGAGCGGCGCCTCTGCTTTCGCCGCCATGAAAGAAGAAGCGGCCATCTCGCGCCTCTACGGGGCCATCCACTACCGGTCGGACATCGAGGTCGGCAAGGACCACGGCCAGCGCATCGGTGGCTACACCGTCAGCTTCGCGAGGCAGGACGGCGCCAACTGAGGGCCTTCAGCGACCGGCGCCCTCACGACGCTCCACGGTCTTGAGCTGCAACGCAGGCACGCCGCCGCGCTCCACCGGTGTACCGGTCAGGGTCACCTTCTCGCCGGCCAGGCCCGCGATCTGCTCCTTCACCGGGAACGGACGCGCCCCCAGCAGCACGAACACGCGGCCGTCTTCGGCGAGGAAGCCGGCCGTGACCCCGCGCGCGAGGCAGGCGTTCCCACATCCCGCGTGTTCGGGGCCGGAGGCGCCGCGGGTGAGATAGCAGTGGAGGTCGACGACCTCGCCCGCAAGAGTCACGTCTACGGTGTCCGCCGAGCGCACGGAGCCGCCCCCCATCCCCAACATGCCGGCCACGGCGATGGCCATTCCCGCCTTCTTCATGTCCGCCTCCAATGACCGCAGGCTAGGCGGCTTCCGGGCCCGGCACA
>Ga0207428_10001467_pt1 | contig 24687 bp, 17 predicted proteins | sample RhiMethybrSRZTD1_FD_187600 | JGI IMG/M metagenome (GOLD analysis project Ga0207428, IMG submission 187600) | Populus rhizosphere microbial communities from Tennessee, USA - Rhizosphere MetaG P. TD hybrid SRZTD1 (SPAdes) (version 3) | ecosystem: Host-associated > Plants > Roots > Rhizosphere >...
CATGGTCCGCTCGTCGAGCGACTACGGGTTCTCGCAGCAGCACAACGGCCAGAACGTGCGCAGCACGTTCTCGAACGCGATCTATCAGCAGCTGAAATCCGCCAATCAAACGATGACGGATGTGATTGCCGGGACGTCGCTCGAGTCGTTCAACTTCGCGTCGAACGGCAGCTCGGAGATCGCCACCGCGTTCGGCGTGTCGGGGAATTATTTCAAGGTGCTGGGCGTATCCGCGATCGCCGGACGCACGATCGAGGAGTCCGATGAGCAGCCTGGCGCCGAACTGGTCGCGGTGATCAGCCACGCGTTCTGGCAGCGCCGCTTTGCCGGCGATCGATCGGTCGTCGGGAAGACCGTCCGCTTGAACAACAACCCGGTCACCGTCGTCGGCGTGCTGCCGCCGGGGTTCATCGGCATTCAACGCATGGCGGAGAATTCGCGCGATGTGTTCGTGCCGTTCCTGATGGAGCCGCGCTACGTGCCCGCCGCCGATCTCTTTTCGAATGCGCGGTTCGGTCCGGTCAAGCCGCGTGTCGAACAGCCGACCAACTGGTACCTGCAGGTTGCGGGACGCCTGAAACCCGGCGTCACGCTCGACCAGGTCAAAGGCAATCTCGCCGGGCCGTTCGCGCAGGCGGCGCGCGGCGGCATGGAATCCTTCCAGGCCGAGTTGACCGAAGCGCAGCGCAAGATGTCGTTCAACCGTCGTGACGGCGATGCCGTACCCGAGCTGCTCGTGCTCCCCGGCGCCCGCGGCATTTACGATCTCGATCGCACTTCGTCGAGATCCGCCTCGGTCCTCAGTGCGATCGTCGTCCTGCTGCTGTTGATCGTCTGTGCGAACGTGGCCAACCTGCTGCTGTCTCGCGCGGCCGCGCGCTATCGCGAAGTATCGGTGCGCCTGTCGATGGGCGCGTCGCGACGCCGGTTGGTGCGGCAGCTCCTGACGGAAAGCCTGCTGCTGTCAGGCACGGGCGGCGCGCTCGGCATCCTGCTTGGCTACTGGAGCAAGAAGCTGCTCCCCTTCGGCCAGAACACGACCATCGACGCGCAGGTGCTCGCCTTCGTCGCCGGGATCAGTATGTTGACGGGGCTGATCTTTGGATTGATCCCCGCGCTTCGCGCCACCCAGGTCGATCTCGCCAGCGCGATGAAAGAGAACAGCCGCAGCGTCGCCGTCGGGCGAACGTGGCTGAGCAAGGCGCTGCTCGTGACGCAGGTGGCGGTGTCGGTCGTGCTCTTGATCGGCGCCGGTTTGTTCGTGCGCACGCTGCAGAATCTCCGCTCGGTCGACGTCGGCTTCAACGCCAGCAACATCCTGATGTTCCGCGTCAACCCGGCGCTCAACGGCTACACGGCCGAACGGATGACACAGCTGTATCAGCGGATGCAGTCGTCGCTCGAAGCCCTGCCGGGTGTGCAGTCGGTGTCGTTTACCCGTAATGCGCTGCTCTCGGGCAGCACCAGCATCACCGGCATCTACAAGCAGGGTCAGACCGACAAAGAGGCGAAGGACATCTATTACATGGGCGTCGCGCCGAAGTTTTTCGACACCATGCAGATTCCGATTGTGATGGGCCGCGATTTCAACGAGCGCGATGCCGCCAATCCCGACGACTCCGCGATCATCAACGAAACGGCGGCGAAGAAATACTGGCCCAACGAAAACCCGATCGGACAGCGGCTCGGTCAGAACATCGAAGAGAGCGCCAAGACCGAAATCATCGGCGTGATCCGCGACACCAAGTACGACAGCCTGCGCGACGCGGCGCCGGCGACCATGTATACGCCGCTTCGACCCGGCACGCGTTCGCTGACGGTGATGGTCCGGACCGCAACGGACCCGGCAAGCATGACGGAGACGGTTCGCGGTGCTATGCAGCAGATCGATCCCGACGTGCCGATGACCGGGATCACGACGCAGAGCGATCAGGTGGAGGGGCGGTTCGCGCAGGAACGGCTCTTCGCGCTCGCCTATTCGCTGTTCGGCGCGCTCGCGCTGCTCCTCGCCTGCATTGGCCTGTTCGGCCTGATGTCCTACAGCGTGTCGCGCCGCACCAACGAGATCGGCATTCGCATGGCGCTCGGCGCCCAGCGCGCCGGCGTGGTCGGCATGGTGCTGCGTGAATCGATGTTGATGGTCGTGATCGGTGTCGTGGTGGGACTGGCCGGTGCGATTGCAGGCGGCCGCTTCGTGGAAAGCGTGCTGTTCGGATTGTCGACGACCGACGCGTGGACGATCAGCGCGGCGATCGGCGCGACCGTCCTTGTGTCGCTCGCGGCGGGCTATCTGCCCGCCCGCCGCGCCTCGCGAGTCGATCCGATGGTGGCTCTCAGGTACGAGTGAAGCTACTCGTAGCGAAGCGCGACGAGCGGATCGACCTTTCCTGCTCTGCGTCCCGGTATCCAGCTCGCGAGGAGCGCGATTAATCCAAGAACGACCGGCACCGCGACGAACGTGAGCGGATCGAGCGGTGAGATGCCCGGCAGGAGCGTCCGCACGGCGCCGATCGATCCGAAGGCGCCGAGGGCGAGCGCAAGGCCAATCGCGAGTCCAATCGTCGTCAGCTTCATGCCCTGCCGGACGATCATGCCGAGCAGCGATCCCGGCGATGCGCCGAGCGCGAGTCGAATGCCGAGCTCCTGCGTCCGCTGGCTGACCGCATACGCCATCACGCCGTAGAGGCCGATCGCCGCGAGCAGCAGCGCCAGCACGCCCATCGCGCCAAGGAGATCCGCGGCCATGCGCTGCGCGAAAACGGCGACCTGCATGTGCTCGTTGAGCGTGCGCGCGTCATAGACCGGCAGGCTGGCATCGAGACCGCGAATCGCGTTGCGGACCTCGGCCACCATCGGCGCCGGATCGCCGCTGGTTTTCACGAACAGCCGCAGCGTGCTCGTTTCGCTCCGCGACATCGGGAAGAACAGTTGCGGCAGCGGGCGCTCGTTGATGCTGCTGTATTTCGAGTCGGCGACGATGCCGATCACTTCGGCGAGGTTCTGCCCCAATCGAATCTTGCCGCCAAGGGCGTTGCCCTGCGGCCAATAGCGCCTGGCCATCGATTCGTTGATCACGAGCGTGCGCGGCGACTGCAGCGTATCGGTGTCGTTGTACTCGCGGCCCTGCCGGATGGGAATGCCCATCGTCTCGAAGTACTTCGGACCGACGGTGCTGTAATTGATCACGATCTCTTCGTTCTCGCGCGGCACGTAGCCCTCGACGCCGACACTGGTCGAGTTGTTGCCGCCGAATCCGAGCGGCAAACGCGAGCCCAGCGCAGCGGATTGCACACCGGGAATCGCCGATATCGCTTCGATCGCTCGCCGTTGGAATTCGCGATGGCGATCGCCGGTGTAACCGCTGGGGAACATGTCCATCGACGCCGTGACCACGTGCGACGCATCGAATCCCGGCGACAACGATTGCGCGGCGATGAAGCTGCGCAGGAACAGCGTCGCGCCAACGAGCAGGACGAGGCACACCGCCACCTGTGCGACAACCAGCGAGCTACGCAACTTTCCGGTCAGACGGCCGCCGCTGCCGCTGCGCCCTTCTTCTTTCAGCGCGTTGATCGTCTGATCGCTCGAGGCCTGCAGCGCCGGCGCCAGTCCGAAGACGAGTCCGGTCACCATCGAGACCATCATCGCGAAGACGAGCGTGGTGCCGTCCATTCGCAGCCCCAAATCGATCGGCATGTCCACCGGCGGCACGAAGGCCATGATCACGTCCATCGTCCAGTAGGCCATCACCACGCCAATGATGCCGGCGAAGGCCGCGAGCATGAACGACTCGGTGAGCAGCTGGCGAACCAGGCGCGCGCGGCTGGCGCCGAGCGACAGGCGCACCGCCACTTCACGCCGCCGCGACACCGCCCTCGAGAGCAGGAGGTTGGCCACGTTCGCGCACGCAATCACGAGCACCAGCGCCACCAGGATCGACAACACGCCCAGCAGCGGCGCGAGCACGGTACCGGCGCCGAACGGCGCCTCCCATGTCTGCACGATCCGCAGACGGCGGCCCTCGTTGAAATCGGGGTACTCCTGCTCGAGCTGCGCCATGATCGACGACGCTTCCGCCTGCGCCTGTTGCGGCGACACGCCGGGCTTCAACCGGACGATGGTCTGGAACCAGCCGTTGCCGCGCTGGTTCATGGTGTCGCCGCCCATCATCTCCTTCTGCATCGCCATCGGCACCCACGCCGCGGTGGCCACGCCGAGGAACGAACCGATGAAGCCTTCAGGCGCGATGCCAATGATCGTGATCGGCGTGTTGTTGATGGTGACCTGCTTGCCGACCATCGACGGGTCGCCGGCGAAGCGCCGCTGCCAGAGGGAGTAGCTCAGCACCGCGACCGGATGACCGCCCGGCGTGACGTCGTCTTTCGCTGTGAAGAAGCGGCCGGCCGCCGGACGGATGCCCATCACGTCGAAGTAGTTGCCGCTGACCATGCCGCCCCAGGCGCGCTCGGCGGTGTCGTCCACCGCGATGTTGAAGGTCCGATCGTCCTGCGCGACGACGTCGATCATCCTGGCACGATCGCGGAAGTCGACGTAGTTCGGATACGACCACGATCGGCTCTGCCCTTCGCGGTTCTCCATCGCCGCGATGCGGATCGTCGACGGATCCGCCGCCAGCGGGATGGGCCGGAACAGGACCGCCTGTACCCACGTGAAGATCGTCGTGTTCGCGCCGATGCCCAGGCCCAGCGACAAGATTGCCGCCAGCGTCAGTCCCGGACTTTTGAGCAACGACCGGAAGGAATAGCGAATGTCGGCAATGAGGGTGGACATCAGGGGGTTAGACGGCGTCAACTCAACAACAGTTCATCGATGAATGCGCTGCATTTCGCGATGAATTCGGGCGCCCACTCGTGCCCGCCCTCGAAAACGTGCTCGACCACCGTGACGCCCGCTTGCGTCAGCACATCGCGATCCTTCGCCGCCTTCTCGGCGGTGTACCACTCGTCCTTGCTGCCACGACCGATCAGCACCTTCGAGAGCGATGCGGCCAGCGGCGCCACATCCGGCGGCACGTCGGCGGCAAGCGCGATCACGCCATCGCACGGCCGTTGCGCGAACGCCGCGGCGCGGTAGGTCATGGCGACGCCCTGCGAGAAGCCGGCGTAGACCAACGGACGCGTGATGCCGTACTCATCCGCGACCGCCGCGAGCACTTTCGAGACATAGGCGATGTTGTCCGCGATCGCCAGCTCGCGGTCCTCCTTCGTCATCCAGCTCGCGATCACGTCGTTCGCGCGCGTGTAGAACCGATGCAGTCCCTGAATGCTGACGCGGCCGATCGGGCGATCGGCGGCGATCTTCTTCAGCACGTCGAAGTTGATCGCCGCGTTCTCCTGGTAGCCATGAAAGCCGATCAGCGTGGCGCGGCTGTGCTCGGGAATTTCGACGAGATACCGTCCATGGGTTCCCGTGGCGATGGTCCTGGTGTCCAAGCTCGGCCTTTCGCGAGTGTTATAAAGGTTGATTGTGAGTCCCGTCGCATTCAAGCTTCCTGGAGATCCCGACACGACCGTAGCCGCCGCCCTGTATGCGCCCGAGGGCGATCGGCAACTCGATGCCCTGTTCGTGTTCGCGCACGGCGCCGGCGCGGGTCATTTTCACCCGTTCATGGCCAACTACGCGAGCGCCCTCGCCTCTCGCGGCGTCACGGTCGTCACCTTCAACTTTCCCTACATGGAAAAGAAGCGGCGCACGCCCGATCGCGCCCCCGTGCTCGAAGACGCGTTCCGGCGCGCCGTCGTCGGCGCCGTCGAGCATCGCCACGTCAAGGCGAAGAAACTCTTCATCGGCGGCAAGTCGATGGGCGGGCGGATGGCAACGCACCTTGGCGCGTATCTCGATAAGTGGCCCGCGGTGCCGAAGCCTTCAGGCATCATCGCCTTCGGGTATCCCCTGTCGCCGCCCCGCGGCAAGCGCACCGGCGATCGCGTCGCGCATTTGAAGGCGCTGACCGTCCCGACACTGATCGTGCAGGGCACGCGCGATCCGTTTGGCGGCCCCGACGAGATCACGGAAGCCCTCGCGGATGCGTCCCCCAAACCGCCGATCGAGATCCTGCCGGTCGAAGGCGGCGATCATTCGTTCGCGGTGCTCAAGTCGAGCGGCCGCGATCAGACTCTCGTTCACGCGGAGATTCAAGACGCGGTTGCGGAGTGGATCGCCAAGAGATAACAAAGAGCGTCTTCAGTCCTCCACCGCGTGATACCCGTCGTGCAGCTTGACCGCCTTGCCCTTCTTCTTGGCGCGCAGGTTGATCATCTCGACGAACACCGAGAAGCCCATCGCGAAATAGATGTAGCCTTTCGGAATGTGCATGCCGAAGCCGTCGGCGATCAGCGACACGCCGATCAGCATCAGGAAGCTGAGCGCCAGCACCTTCACGGTCGGATGCGCGTCCACGAACTGGCTGACCGACTTGGAGGCGAACAGCATGATCGCGACGGCGATGACGACCGCGGCGATCATCACCGCGACATCCTCCGCCATGCCGACCGCCGTGATCACCGAGTCGAGCGAGAAGACGATGTCGAGCACCATGATTTGCGCGATCACCGCCACCAGCGAGGGGGCGACGCGCGCGGCGACGTGTCCCTCTTCGCCTTCGAGCCGCTCGTGGATTTCCCGCGTTGCCTTGAAGAGCAGGAACAATCCGCCGCCGGCGAGGATGAGATCGCGGCCGGACAGCTCGTGGCGCAGAACCGGAATCGTGAACAACGGTTCCGTCAGGCGCATGATCCACGTTATCGACAGCAACAGCAGGATGCGCATCACCATCGCGGCCATGAGGCCGATGCGGCGCGCGCGATCCTGCTCGCCGGCCGGCAGCTTGCCGGCAAGGATCGAGATGAAGATCACGTTGTCGATGCCGAGCACGACCTCGAGCACCGTCAGCGTGATGAGCGCAACGAGTCCATCAGCGGTCAGAAATGCGTCCATGATTGGGTGACTTAATCGGTGGATCGTTTAATCGGTGGATCCTCAGGCATCAGCAGCCGCTTCACTGGCCGGCCGCCGATGAGGTGTTCTTCAACGATCTCGTTGACGTCTGCTTCGGTGACGCGGCCGTACCACACGTTCTCGGGATATACGACGACGCTCGGGCCCTTTTCGCACTGATCGAGACAGCCGGACTTGTTGGCGCGCATGCGGCGGTTGAGGCCGCGCTCGGCCAGCGCCTTCTTGAAGGCTTTCTGCAACGCTTCCGACCCCGTGGGATCGCAACAGCCGCGCACGTGGCCGGGCTCGCGGCGGTTGCAGCAGATAAAGAGGTGTTTATCGAATGGAGGCAAACGTCTATTCCAGAGCTAATTCGGGTCGCCCTTTCAGGCCGGCCCACGTCTCCGGATCCTGCCAGAGCAGCGCCCAGAAATATCGCGCGACGTCCTGTTTCGGATACTTCGCCGAGAGTTCCTTGACGGCCTTGTCGAGCGTCGCATCATCCGGCTTCTTCGGCTCTTCCTCTTTGATCAGCCCGTCCTCGTGAGCGATGCCAAGGAGATCGAGAAAGGCGCCCATCATCGGCCGCTGGTGCTCGAGGTGATAGGCGATCATCAGCCGCGCCGCCAGCAGATCCGATACTTGCGCCAGGCCGGCCAGGTGCTTCGCCTTCTTGTCGAGCGGCAGGGAGATCACGCTTTTCGGACGGAATTTGATCTGCCTCGAGATTAGCGCCACCGCTTCCGCCTGTTCGAGGGCGGCCTGCTCGTCGGCCCAGAAGGCTTTGGCGGCCGAGGTGCGGAGATCCGAGGGCATCTGGCGCCACATTCGCGCCGGTCGAACTTCTTCGGGAGACGACATATAGACCGACAAGTGTATCCCAAGCCCTCAGGCCCCAAGGCCTGCCCCGCCGTAGCGCGGTCGCGCGAAGGCGGGTCCCAAGCCCCAGTAGAATGCACCCATGAGCGGACAGGCGAACTTCTTCGATCAGGTCACGCAGTATTTCACCGAGGCTGCAAAGTTCACGAACTACCCGCACGGGCTGCTCGAGCAGATTCGCGTCTGCAACAGCGTTTATCGCTTCGACTTTCCGCTGCGCCGCGCCGGCGGCGAGATCGAAGTGATCCGCGCGTGGCGCGTCGAGCACAGCCAGCACAAGATGCCCGTCAAGGGCGGCATCCGCTACAGCCCCGACGTCTACGAAGAAGAAGTGATGGCGCTCGCTGCGCTGATGACCTACAAGTGCGCGATCGTCGACGTGCCGTTCGGCGGCGCGAAGGGCGGCATCAAGATCGAGCCGAAGAGCTATCCGCTCGACGAGCTCGAGCGCATCACGCGCCGCTACGCGCACGAGCTGACGAAGAAAGGCTTCCTCGGTCCAGGCATCGACGTGCCGGCGCCCGATTACGGCACCGGCGAGCGCGAGATGTCGTGGATCGCCGACACCTACGCGGCGCTCAATCCCGGACAGCTCGACGCGCTTGGCTGCGTGACCGGCAAGCCCGTGACGCAGGGCGGCGTGCGCGGACGCAAGGAAGCCACGGGCCGCGGCCTGTACTTCGCGCTGCGCGAAGCCTGCAACGAACCGGACGAGATGAAGCGGCTTGGCCTGGCACGCGGCCTCGACGGCAAGCGCATCGTCGTCCAGGGCCTTGGCAACGTCGGGTATCACGCCGCGAAGTTCTGCCGCGAGGGCGGCGCCATTCTGATCGCGATCGCCGAGCAAGAGGGCGCGATCATGAATCCCAAGGGCCTCAACGAAGACGAGGTCTTCAACCATCGCAAGTCGACGGGATCGATCCTCAACTTCCCCGGCGCCACCAACATCGAGAAAACCGCGGCGGCGCTCGAGCTCGACTGCGACGTGTTGTTGCCGGCGGCGCTCGAAAGCGTGCTCACCAAAGAGAACGCGCCGCGCATCAAGGCGAAGATCCTGCTCGAAGGCGCGAACGGCCCAACCACGCCTGAGGCTGATCCAATCTTCCGGCAGAAAGGGATGCTCGTCATCCCCGACATCTACTGCAACGCCGGCGGCGTCACGGTGTCGTACTTCGAGTGGCTGAAGAACCTGTCGCACGTGCGCTTCGGCCGCATGCAGAAGCGGCACGAGCAGGCCAACGAGCTGTCGATGCTGAAGGCGATCGAGGAGGCGACGGGACGGAAATTCACGGATGCGGATCGGGAACGCATCGCCAAAGGCCCGGACGAACAGGACCTGGTGAACTCAGGCCTCGAAGAAACGATGATCGCCGCGTTTCATGAGCTCCTGAACATGCAGCGACAGACGAAGGGCATTCCCGACCTGCGCATCGCCGCGTTCGTGTCCGCGATTCACAAGGTCGCGAGAAGCTATATGGAGATGGGTATCTTCCCGTGATGCTCGCGCTGCTGATCGCCGGCGTGCTGACAGCCGCCGCGCCGCAGCCGCCTTCGCAAGAAGTGACGTTCGCTGCCGACGTGGCGCCGATCGTCCGCTCACGGTGCCTCAGCTGTCACCAACCAGGCGGTGATGCACCCTTCAGCCTGGCCTCGATCGACGACGTGAGACGACGGGCGGCGACGATCGTGGCGGTGACAAAGAGCCGCTACATGCCGCCGTGGAAGCCCGTTGAAGGCGAATTCGTCGGATCGCGCCGGATGACCGATCGCGAGATCGCCACGATCGAGCGCTGGGTCAACGCCGGTATGCCAGGCTCGAACACGGACAGTGGGCCGAGCCTGTCGCGCCGTAGCGGCGAAGCCGCGAAGGCGGACGCGCCCGACTTGGAGATCAAGCTTCCCTCCTACACGCTGCGCGCCGACGGACCGGATGTGTTCCGCAATTTCGTCGTCTCGGTACCGGCCGGTGCGGACCGCTGGGTTCGCGCGATGCAGTTTCGTCCCGGCAACCGCGCGGTCCATCACGCGAACATCCGGATCGATCCGAGCCCGGCGTCGCGAAAGCTCGATGATGAAGATCCCTCACCCGGGTACGAAGGCATCATCGCGCGATCTGCTGACTTCCCCGATGGTCAGTTCCTCGGCTGGACGCCGGGACAGTTGGCTCCGGCCGCTTCCGACGACAGCGCATGGCGGCTACGCGGCGGCGCCGATCTCGTCGTGCAATTGCACTTGAGACCCACGGGAGCGACGGAAGAAGTCGCGCCCACGATCGGGTTCTACTTCGGCGATCGATCGCCATCGCGCACGCCGGTGATGATTCGGCTCGGCAAGCAGGACCTCGACATTCCCGCCGGTGCGAATGCTCACGCGATCACTGATGCGTTCGTGCTGCCGGTCGCCGTTGGCGTGCTCGCGATCCAGCCGCACGCGCATTACCGCGCGCGCCGGGTCGAGACGATCGCCACGTTGCCCGATGGATCGCGCCGATCGCTGATCCGCATCGACGACTGGGACATGAACTGGCAGGATCGCTACGTCTATACATCGCCGATTCGATTGCCGGCTGGAACGCGCCTGTCGATGACCTACACCTTCGACAACTCGATCGCGAATCCGCGCAATCCGGATCGCCCTCCCGTCCGGGCGCAATGGGGCTGGCGCTCCACCGACGAAATGGCGGACGTGTGGCTGCAGGTCGTCACCACCAACTCGGACGACGATCGCGCACGACTGGTGAGCGAGATCTCCCGGAAGATGTTGACGGAGGACGCGATTGGCAGCGAAGTGCTGCTCGCGCGCGAACCGAATCACATCAATCTCAGGAACGACGCGGCGCAAATCTATATGGCCCTCGGCAAACCGTTCGAGGCCAGCCTGCACTTCGCGGCGGTGATCAGGCTTCAACCCTCGGCGGCTGCCTGGTTCAACGAAGCCACCGCGCTCGAGGCCTTCGGCCACTTCCTCGAAGCCAAGGCGAGATATCGGAACGCCTTGCGCCTTGATCCCGACTATTCGCCGGCGCTGAACAACCTTGGTGCATTGCAGTTGCGAGAGGGCCTGGTGGCCGAGGCTCGCGATGCATTCACGCATGCCGTCAACAGCGATCCGGCGAATGCGGATGCGCACGCGAACCTTGGCCTCGTCTTGATCGCCGGCGGCCAGGCGGATGCGGGACTGGCGCAGCTCACGCGAGCGCTCGAATTGAAGCCGGAGTTACTGGCCGGCATGTCTCCGCACGTGTGGCTGCTGGCGGCCAACGCCGATCCCACCGCGCGTCGTCCTGCCGAGGCGCTTGCGCTCGCCGAACGCGTCGTCCGCGTCACTATCGATCGCGCCGCCGCGCTCGACGCACTGGCCGCGAGCCACGCGGCGCTCGGGCACTTCGATCAGGCCGTACAGATCGCGGGCGCGGCGTTGTCCGCCGCGCCCACTGAATCATTGAAGGAGGCGATCCGCGCGCGGATCGCCCTCTACGAAAAGAAGCAGCCGTTCGTGCTGCAGCCCTAGAAAACGAACTGGGCGCCAAACTTCACGTAGCGCGCCTGCAAGACGTTCAGCGGTTTCAACCACGCCGAGCCGTAGGTCGTGATCAACGACGCCGGCGGTTCGCCGGCATTCGACGTGGCGCCGACGGCCGCGTTCGAATTCGTGAGGTTGAAGATGTCGCCCATCAGCTGCAGGCGCTTCGCGCCGCCGAGGTTGAACGACTTCGACAGCCGCAGATCAATCTGCGTGCGGCGCGGCGTGAACTCCGTGCCAGGTTCGATCAGCGGCACGACACGGGACGTGTTGGCGCCGCCCGACAGCGGCCGGCCCAGATTCTGCGCGTCGGCCTGGGTGATGTTCCACTGCGCCAGGATCTGCTGGCCCGGCAGGTTCTGGAGCACGCCGCCGATCTGAATCTGCTGCCACGGCAGCGTGTAAGAGCCGTTGACCTTGAACTGCGTCAGCATTCCCGAGCTGTAGTCACAGTACGCGAAGGTCGAACCGGTCAGGCCGAAGGCCTCTGCCGGGTTATCGACATAGGCGCCGCACTGATCGAAGTGCGTCCGGCCCGTGGCGACGCCGCCATTCAGGAACACGCCGCCGCCGAGGCGCGCCGCGAAGGTGAGGTCAAGTCCGTCGAACACCTCGTTCTGCTCGACGCCGAGATCGGCGACGCGCCGCACGATGTTGTTGGTCGCGACACCAAACTTCGCCGGCACGATGTCGTACAAGCCGCAGATCTGCTGGCCACCGCCACCAGGCAGGCGCGGGTCGCGGGGCGAGGTCACGCAATACGGCTCGAAGTCGGCCGGCGCCACGTCGAGGTTGTCGGTGGCCGTGAAGTTGTTCTGGATGCGTCGATAGTAGCCAACGTCGAGGGACAGGCGCGGCATCACCTCCTGCGTCACGCTGGCCGCGTATTCCCAATTGCCGCGGCGCTTGCCGAAGCCGCGGATCGTCGGGTCGTCGTATCGCGTCGCCACGTTGACCTGGCCGAAGGCGTTGTTCGAGAGCGGGCCAAGCTCCGAGACTTGCGGAATACCGTCGCCGTTATCGGTATTCCACGACCGCGTCGCGGTATTGACCGAGGTATTGAACGGGTTCAACAGGCGTGTGACGGCCAGGGTGTACGGCAGGATGTAGCGGCTGACGGTGCCCTTGAGCGCGGTCTTGCCGTTGCCGAACACGTCATAGGCGAGACCCAGGCGCGGCCCGATGTCCTTGTAGTTCGGCACGTCGGTCAGCTCGTCGAAACTGCGTGGACCAATCCACGTCCCGCCCGCCGCCGTCTGCTTGTCGATCTTGCCGTTCAAGTAGTCGAAGCGGATGCCGAGATTGGCCGTCAGGCGATCGAACTTCCACGTGTCCTGCGCGTAGATGCCGAGGTCGGCGACGAGGCGCTCGCGCGCGGTATACGGCGTCGTCCGCACGGTCACCTGGAACGGTGCGCCATTACGGACCGTCAACGCGGTGTCGTGGCTCGTATACACGTCGGTGATCGCCGGTCCTTCCTGCAGCGTCATGCCGACCTTGAACGCGTGGGAGCCGGTGACGTAGGTCAGCGACGTTCGATACGACCGCAGTGACGTGTAGTTGCGCGAGAACGTCGCCGAGTAGGCCCGAAAGTTGATGCCGGTGGTCTGTTCGGTGACCGGATATCCCTTTGACGTCTCCGAGTCTTCGACGGGCTCGCGCGTCCAGGTTTCCGTCATGTTCCCGGCCGCCGCCTCGAACAACAGCTTCGAACTGATGGTGGAGCGGAAGGTCAGCGTCTCGAAGTGATTGACCGGCAGGTTCTGCAGGTTCGACGCATCGGGCTGAATCGTGCTGACCAGCGTCCAGTGATTGGTGTTGCGCGGCGCGTAGTTGTAGTAACCCGAGATCTTGTTGCGCGGGCTGATTTGCCACGTCAGCCGCATGTCGAGGCTGCCGTTCTCCTGCGTTTCAGTGCCCGGACGGCTCGGGTCGGGATCGAACACGAAGTCGAACGGGTTTTTTTCGTAGAACGTGTTGGTGCGGATCTGTTCGTAGCCCCAGAAACGGTGCGCCGTCCAGAACCAGATCTTGTCCTGCTTCAGCGGGCCGCCGATCGCAAAACTGCCGTCGTAGATCCGCTCGATGCTGTCGGCGGTCAACACGTTCTGCGCGCGCATCGCATCGTCGACGTTGTTGCCCTGCAGGGAGGAATTGGCGAAGTTGAAGAACGACGTGCCGGAGAAGCGATTGCCGCCCTCGCGCGGGATGATATTGACGCGCACCCCGCCGCCGCCGACTTCCGCGGAGATGGCGCCGAACTCGTAACTGAGCTCCTGCGTCGAGCCGTCATTGGTCGAAATGCCGGTGCACGCGTAATTGCAGGCCATGTTGGCGATCATCAGGCCGTCGAGCTGCACGATGCGATCGTTGAAAGACCCGCCGTGCGCCTTGAGCTGGTTCTGGTGCTCGCCGGCCGAGCCGCCCACGTCGTTCTGGTTGCTGTAGACGCCGACGGTCATGATGCCGAGGGTCGACCAGTTCTTCGACGTCGGCATCGACTCGATGACTTCCCGGTCGACGATCTGCCGCTTGACCACATTCGAGGTGTCGACAATCGGACTCTCGCCGGTCACGGTGACGGTTTCTTCCAGCGTGCCGACCCTGAGATCCGCGTTCACCGTGGCCACGAACTGCGCCGACAGCTGGATCTCTTCACGCCTGACCGTGGAGAATCCCGTCAGCGCAAACGTCACCGTATAGACACCGGGTCTCAGGTCGACGATGTTGTAGCGGCCCTGGGCATCGGTGACGACCGAGCGTGTTCGCTCGATCAGCGCCGGACTGGACGCTTCGACCGTGACGCCCGGAAGAACGCCGCCGCTCGAGTCACGGACCACACCGGCAATACCGCTCGACTGCGCGGAGGCAGTCGTTGCGGTCAACAGGGCAGCAATGATGCCGCCGGCAAGACAACCGAGTATTCGCATTGGGGCCTCCAGACGTTCGTGACTGCAGATAGAAACGAAGTAAGGCGGAATGCCCGGGGTATGAAACGGCGCCTACTATAGCGCCAATGCGGAGGGTGCGGCGAAGAAGAGCGGTGTAGGAACCCTGCGGTGTGCAAGGTCCCTACACCCGAGCCGGTCTAGAACACGAATCTGAAGTTCAGCTGCGCGGTGCGCGTCGGATTCGAGACCGAACGCAAGATCAGGAACGTCGCGGTGTCGCGGCGGTCGCCGTTCGGCGTGTTGAAGTTCGCGCGGTTAGTCACGTTGAAGACGTCAACCCACGCCTGCAACGAGCGGTTGCCCGACAGGCGGAACGAGTAGCGGCCGCGAATGCTCAACAACATCTGATCGGGACCGCGGGCGCCGCGGAACCCCGCAATGTTTTCGACCGTGATCGCGTCCGGGTTGCTGGCCGCGCCGCTGTAACTGCCGGCGGGCAGGGGCTCCTCGAACTGGCCGTTCTGGTTGGGATCGGTGTTGCTGTCGGTCAGCGTGAACGGCGTGCCGCTCTGATACTGGAACGAGCCGCTCAACTGCAGCCCGCCCGTCTTCGGCACTTCCACCGCGCCGTTCAACGACAGCACGTGCGGCCGGTCCTGCGTCGTCCGTGCCTCGCCGTCCTCGAGATGGAGGTCGGTCCCGACCTGCGTCGACACCGTATCGATCACACCCGGCGACGGGATGTTGCCGAACGTGTTCGACAGCGTGTAGGACGCGCGGAATTGATAGCCGCGCGTATAGCGCTTGACCAGGCTGAACTGCAGCGAATTCGAGTTGGCCCAGCCAAGGTTGGTGATTTCGAGGACTGATGCGGTGAAGTTGGGATTCGGCCGGGTCACGCCCGCCGTGCGTGCCGTGCTGGCGCGCCTGCCGGGGTTCAGATCCTGGCGGAGATACAGATCCTTCAAATCGTTGCGGATGTAATCCACGCTCGCCGCCATGGCGGTGCCGAATTGTTTTTCGTAGCCGACGCTCGCCTGGCGCGTATACGGCACCGTGCGATTGGGGTTGTCGAACTGCACGGTGCCGCTGTTCTTCTGCAGCGTGCCAGCCGGGAACATGGAGTTCAGCAGCGTGCGGTTCACGACCGGGCCATTCACGAGGAACGGTTCGGTCGGCAGCCGCCCTTGCGACGGGCCCGGATCGATGTTGTTCGCGGGGAAGCTCACCGTGAACGAATCCGAATAGACGCCCGACGACACGACGCCGGTCAGGAAGGCGAATGGCGTCTTCTGGTAGAACTGGCCCCAGCCGCCCCTGACCACCGAGCTGCCGGCGTCGTCGAGCGACCAGGTTAAGCCGATACGCGGCGCGAAGTTGTTCAGGTCACGCGGATAGTCGTCGGGGCTCGCGAATTTCGGGTTGTCCTTTTCCTCGATGGGCAGGATCTCCGCGTCCCAGCGCACGCCAAGGCTTGCCGTCAGGCGGTTGTTGATCTTCCACTTGTCCTGCATGAACACGCCGTAATAGGTGCCGGTGACGATGTAGTCGGACGGGGACGGCACGCGAACCGTAAGCCGATCCGGGTAAGTGCGAGGATTCGCGGCATTGAAGTCGGCGTCGCTCGCCGAGAACCCGAACGAGCCATTGAGCGTGCTGGCGTCGTAGATGTGCAGCGGCGTGTGCACGATGCCGAGGCCGAACTTCAGATCGTGATCGCCGCGCTTGCCGGGCACGAACCACGCGAACGATTCATCGAGCTGGTAGGCCGGATCCATGCGGCGGTTGGCGCGCGTGCTGATCCCGTCGGTAAACGTCTGGTGGACCAGCTGCGGCCCCAGCGCGGCCTGATCGCCAATGTCAAAGTAGCCCGGGTTGCCGAAGAACACATCTTCCTTCGTGTACGACAGCTTCAACGAGTTGACGCGCGTGTTCTTGATCACCGAGTTCAACGTGCCGACGATCGAATAGTCCGTGTCGGTTTCCTTCTCGGCGCGCGGCTTCGTGAAGTTCGTGTTGACGAACTGGTTCGATTGCGGCGAGGTCTCGCGCAGGTAGCGGACGGCCCACGTGTTGCTGCCGTTGACCTGGTGATCGACGCGGACCATCCAGTTCCACACGTTGTCGTGCGTGAAGTCGCTGAAGTTGAGCTCGGGACGCGCCGGGATATTGATGGTCACGCCGCGGTTCTGGTCGATGCGCTCCAGGTTGGCGAAGAAGTGCAGCTTGTCCTTGATGATCGGCCCGCCGATGTTGCCGCCGAACTGCATCTGCTTGGCATCCGCCTTCGGCAGATTCTGCTTGGCCGCAAAATAATTCTTTGCCGTCATGTCGGCACTGGCATTGAAATAGAACAATACGCCGCGATAGGCGTTGGTGCCCGACTTCGACACCGCGTTGACGACGCCGCCGGAGGACGCGCCGAACTCGGCGTCGAACTGGCTGGTCAGCAGCTGGAATTCCTGTACGGCCTCGACCGGCGTGCGCGCCTGGGCGCCGCCGTTGCCGCCGTTGAACGTGTCGTTGTTGCCGGCGCCGTCGAGCGTGTAGTTGACGTTCTGCGTGCCCTGGCCGTTGATGCGGATCGAATCCGCGCCGAATGAATCGGTCGAGATGAACGCCGTCACGCCGGGCAGCGTGCCCAGGTAGGTCGTGAAGTTGCGGTTGATCGACGGGATGTCCTGCAGCTCCTGCGAAGTGACGACGCCGCCGATCTGCTTCGACGAGGTGTCGACGAGCGGCGTTTCCGCCGTGACCGTGACCTGCTCCTCGACGCCGCCGATCGGCAGGCTGATCTCAATCGACACCGCCTTGCCGACCTCGACGCGCACGCCGGCGCGCTGGTATTTCTTGAAGCCCGACAGCGACGCCGACAGCTCGTAGTTGCCGGGGGTCAGCGCGATCATCGAGAACGTGCCATCCGTGCTGCTGATCGTCTCGCGATACTGCCCCGAGGCTTCGTTCTTCGCAATGACGGTGACGCCTGGCAAGACCGCGCCTGATGAATCAACCACCTTGCCGCGAAGGTCACCGGTGCCGAGCTGAGCGGCCACCGGGACCGGTACTAGAAGTGCGAGACCGAGGGTAATTCCTCCAACCAACTTCAAAGCATTCATAGCAAGAGCCTCCGTGAACCGAGTTGTCGCGCCGAGGGTTGAGGCAAAAAAACGAACAGAAACCGCGGCCAAGCCGCGGGGTCGGGAGTAGGGCGCGTCTGGAGAGCCGGACGCGCCTAAGGACAGGAGCAGCGCACCCGCTGGATGAATTCCGCCGAATTCATGCGGCTATTAAATACGCGGGATGTCTCTGGATGTCAACGTGCGAGTGACCGGCCGTGTGACCGATACCGTATAGACGGTATCCGGCCTTTTGGATCCTATTCGTCTGATTTTTTCGGACGCATATTGCTCGCGAGGATGCGTTTGCGCAGCCGGATGTTCTTCGGCGTGACCTCGACGAGCTCGTCGTCGTTGATGAATTCGATCGCCTGCTCGAGGCCCATGATGTGGGGCGGCACCAGCCGGATCGCTTCGTCGGCCGACGACGCCCGCATGTTGGTCTGCTTCTTTTCCTTGGTCACGTTGACGTCGAGATCGTTGTCGCGCGAGTTCTCGCCGATCAGCATGCCCTCGTAGACCGGCGTGCCGGGCTCGATGTGAATCACGCCGCGCTCCTGCAGATTGGCGAGCGCGTAGGCCGTGGTGACGCCGGCACGATCCGACACCAGAGCGCCGGTCGAACGCGACGGAATCGGTCCGTGCCACGGCTCCCAGCCGGCAAACAGGTGGTTCATGATGCCGGTGCCCTTGGTCTCGGTGAGGAACTGCGATCGGAATCCAATCAACCCGCGGGCGGGAATACGAAACTCCATGCGCACCCGGCCGCTGCCATGGTTCACCAGGTTGGTCATGGTGCCGCGCCGTGTGCCGCAGCCCGAGATGACAACGCCCTGGTAGTCTTCGGCCACGTCGATGACGAGATCCTCGACCGGCTCCATGCGCACGCCCTTGATTTCCTTGACGACGATTTCGGGACGCGACACCTGCAGCTCGAATCCCTCGCGCCGCATCATCTCGATCAGGATCGCCAGCTGCAGCTCGCCGCGGCCGAGCACCTTGAACTGCTCCGGCGTGTCGGTGGGCTCGACGCGCAGCGACACGTTGCCGAGCAGCTCCTTGTCGAGGCGCTCCTTGAGGTGGCGCGACGTCACGTACTGGCCGTCCTTGCCGGCGAGCGGCGAGGTGTTGATGCCGAAGATCATCGACACCGTGGGCTCGTCGACGTCGGTGTAGGCAATCGGGTTGCGATGCTCGGGATCGGTGATGGTCTCGCCGATCGAGATGTCTTCGATGCCGGCGAGGCAAATGATGTCGCCGGCCGCGGCTTCCTCGATCTCGACGCGCTTCAGTCCCTCGAACGTGAACAGCTTCGTGACGCGCGTTTCCTTCGCCTGCCCGTCAAGCTTGCAGACGACGATCGGATCGTTGAGATGGACCTTGCCGTTGAAGATGCGGCCGATCGCGATGCGGCCCAGGTAATCGCTGGCGTCGAGATTCGACACCAGCATCTGCAGCGGCGCGTTCACGTCGCCGCGCGGCGGCGGCACGTGCTTGAGGATGGCCTCGAACAGCGGGCGCAGGTCCTCACCGGGCACGTCGAGGCTGGTGCTCGAGGTGCCGGCACGGCTGCTGGTGTAGAGCACCGGAAACTCGATCTGCTCTTCGGTGGCGTCGAGATCGATGAAGAGATCGAACACCTCGTTCAGCACCGCCTTCGGCCGCGCGTCGGAACGATCGATCTTGTTGATCACGACGATCGGCGGCAGGCCGCGCTCGAAGGCCTTGCGCAGCACGAACCGCGTCTGCGGCAGCGGCCCTTCCGCCGCGTCGACGAGCAGCACGACGCCGTCGGCCATCGACAGCACGCGCTCGACTTCCCCGCCGAAGTCGGCGTGGCCGGGTGTGTCCATGATGTTGATCAACGTGTCGCCGTAGTGCACGGCGGTGTTCTTCGCCAGGATGGTGATGCCGCGCTCGCGCTCGAGCTCGTTGCTGTCCATGGCGCGCTCGGCGACCCGCTCGTTGGCCCGGAACACGCCGCCCTGCCGGAACATCGCGTCGACGAGCGTGGTCTTGCCGTGATCGACGTGGGCGATGATGGCGACGTTGCGGCGGAGCGGGTTGGCTACTGGAGCGGTCTTTCCCGATAAAGGCATCCAACCAGTATAACAGGCTATTATTTAGGCATGCCTCTGTACGAGTATGCGTGCCGTGATTGTGATCACCATTTCGAATTATTGGTGCGCCAATCGACGAAGCTCGAGTGCCCGAAGTGCGCCGGCACCGACCTCGATAAGCAATTGTCGGTGTTTGCCGTGAGCGCACCTTCGGCGTCGCCACGCATGTCGGGGCCGGTTGCTCCATGTGGCGCTTGCGGAGATCCTCGTGGCCCTGGCAGCTGTCAGAACTAGTCTCGTCCTGTGGTTGGCGTGCGGCGTGCTCGGCGCGCAGCCAGTGCCTCTGTCGCCGCAAGCCATCGCGACACCCGCTGCGGCCAACTCTGCTCAGCCGCAACTTTCTGTGTCCAAACGCGGCGTGCTTCTCAGCTGGATCGAGCGCACCGGCGATCTCGCAACGCTGAAGTTCTCGGAGCGGACGGCGTCTGGTTGGTCCGCGCCAACGACGATCGCGTCGGGCCGCGACTGGTTCGTGAACTGGGCCGATGTGCCGTCGGCGATGCGACTGCCGTCGGGCGCGCTGGTCGCGCACTGGCTGCAGAAAAGTGCGGCGTCGACGTATGCGTACGACGTCCGGCTCTCCTATTCGATCGACGACGGCAAGACCTGGTCACCGTCGTTTCTCCCGCATCACGACGGCACGCCGACCGAGCACGGCTTCGCCTCCCTCTTTGCGATCGGCGACGGCTTTGGGTTGGTGTGGCTCGACGGCCGCAACATGCTTGCCTCGCCGAAGCCGGGCGAAGGCGGGAAGGTCGGCGAACATGCGGAGCACGGCGGCGGCGCGATGAGCGTGCGTTACGCGCGCTTCGACAAAAATTTCAAGCAGGTCGAAGAGTCGCTGGTCGATGCGAAGGTCTGCGAGTGCTGCCCAACCGCGGCCGCGGTGACTTCGGAGGGACTCATCGCTGCCTATCGCAATCGCAGCGACGAGGAGATTCGCGACAACTACGTGACGCGGCTGGTCAACGGCAAATGGACCGCGGCACAAGCGGTGTTCGCCGATAACTGGAAGATCGCGGCCTGTCCGGTGAATGGCCCGTCGCTGAGCGCCAATGGCAATCTCGTGGCGATGTCGTGGTTCACCGCGAAGAACGATCTTGGGCAGGCGTACGCCGCGTTCTCGCAGGATGCCGGCCGGACGTTCTCGCCGCCGATTCGTGTCGATGATGGCGGAACGCTCGGGCGGGTGGATCTGGAACTGCTGCCCGACGGATCGGCGCTGGCGACGTGGATCGAGTTCGCCGATCAAAGAGCGCAGTTCAGGGCCCGTCGCATCGAGCGCAACGGGACGCGATCGGCGCCGGTGACCGTTGCCGGAATCGCAGGCTCGCGATCCAGCGGCTACCCGCGGGTGGCGGTGGCGAATGGCGAAGCCGTGTTCGCCTGGACGGAGTCGACCGACGGCGGCAGCTTGCAGGTGCGTACCGCGTCGGCGAACCTGTCCACCGTCGCTCGCCAATGAGATCCCGCGCGAAGGTGGAGCATCCGTAATGAAGCGGCTCCTTCGCATCCTCGCCTGGCTCGCCTTCCTCGCCATCCTCGTCATCGCCGGCGTGATGCTGGTATTGCAGGGCCGTGGCGTCAGCGCGCGGCCCGAGCCGTCGGGCATCGAGAAACGCGTCGCGTTGTTCATGCGCGGCTGGCTCACACCATCAACCTACAAGGGCCTGCCGAATCCGGTGTCCGACACCGAAGAGCATTTCATCGCCGCGCGAGAGCACTTCGCCGATCACTGCGCGACCTGCCACGGCAATGATGGCAGCGGCAACACCGAGGTCGGCCGCTCGCTCTATCCGAAGGCGCCCGACATGCGCCTGCCGCGCACGCAGAACCTGAGCGACGGCGAGATTTTTTATTTCATCGAGAACGGCATTCGACTCACCGGCATGCCGGGCTGGAGCACGGGCACGCCCGAAGGCGAGCGATCCAGCTGGCAGCTCGTGCACTTCATCCGGCGGCTGCCGAAGCTGACGCCGGAGGATCTCGCGATCATGGAGACGTTCAATCCTACATCGCGCGCGCAGATCGAGGAAGCAAAGAAGATCGACGACTTCCTCAACGGCGGCGCCGCGCCGGTTGATCCCCACGCGGGACACAAAAAGAATTGAGCACGCGCCGGGACGCGTTCCTGAAGCGATCCGCGCCGCCATAGGTGCGCGCCAGCAGCATCGCGCCCTCGAGAGCGGCGGTGATCGCGGCGGCGCCCTCTTGCGGTGATCCGTCAAACGCCAGCGTGCCGTCCTTGCGTCCGGCGTCGAGCATGCGCGAGAGCCACCGTTCATTGAGATCGAAAAAGGCGCGAATCGCTTTCTGCATCCCGTCCGGCAGCGTCGTGTATTCGGCGGCAAACATTCCACACAGGCAGATGCGCCCTGCCTTCAGCACGCCGGCATAGATATCGACGTAGCGCTCGAGTTGCGCGGGCGCCTGCTCGCCGCTGGCGTCGATCGCCTGCAGGGCATCGCCGAAGGTTGTTGAATACCGCTCGATCAAGGCGCGGCCGAGATCCGCCTTGGTCGGAAAGTGGTAGTGCAGGCCGGCCTTCGTGATGCCCAGCTCGGTCGCGACGTCGGCATAACTGAAGCCGTTGAAGCCGCGCGTTTGCGCGAGCCGTTCGGCGACGTCGAGAATTTGATCGGCGGTCCCCGGAGGGTCCGGAGCGGCACGGCGGGCGGTGGTTGGTCGGGGCATTGACAAGTTACTTACTAGTAGGTAAGTATGCGCCCGGCCGCGCGGAATGGCCACCTGGAGGTGCGTGATGCAGCAGACCGAACACAAGACCTTTGGCAGGTCCGGCGCGAGCAATTACGCGCGCAAGGCGTGACGCCATGCTGCGCAGTTTACTCCTGCTCTGCCTTGGAGCCCTGATGATGCCTGCTCATGTACTCGCCGCCGACGCCACCCTGGATGTCGTGACCCGCTTCAACGAGGCGATCAACCGTCATGACGCCGCCGCGGTCGCCGCGCTGCTCGCCGACGACACGATCTTCGAAAACACCGGTCCCGTGCCCGATGGGACACGCCTCGAAGGCAAGGCGGCCGTGCTGGCGTTCTGGGAGAAGTGGTTCGCCGCGAACCCCGACGCGCGCTTCGAAGCGGAGGAGGTCATCGTCGCCGGCGATCGCTGCACGGTGCGATGGATCTACCGCAAGATGCGCGACGGCAAGCCGTGGCATCTGCGCGGCGTCGATGTCTTCACCGTGCGCGGCGGACGGGTGGCGGCGAAATTCGCCTACGTGAAGGGCTGACGCCTCAGCGCGGCGGCGTCCCGGCGGCGAATGCGGCGAGCAGGCGTTCGGCGGCGCTGGTGAATTGCTCGGTGCGCCCGTAGAGCCGCGCCAGCAGCATCGCGCCTTCGATGCCCGAGGTGATCGCGCGTGCGGCCGGTTCGGGCTGGCCGTCGAACGCGAGCGTGCCGTCGCGGCGCCCCGACTCCAGCGCGCGCGCCAGCCAGCGCTCGTTGAAGTCGAAGAACGCGCGAATCGCCTCCTGCATCGACGAGGGCAGCGTGTTGTATTCGGCGGCGAGCATCCCGCAGAGGCAAATCCGCCCCGACTTCAGCATGCCGGCATAGATCGCGGTGTAGCGTTCGAGCTGTTCCGGCGCGGGCGCCCCGCTCTTCTCGATGCGCGACAACGCCTCGGTGAAGCTCGCCGAGTAGCGATCGATCAGCGCGCGTCCGAGCGACGCCTTCTCCGGAAAATGAAAGTGGAGGCTGGCGTCGGTGATGCCCAGCTCTGTGGTGATGTCCGCGTCGCTGAAGCCGTTGAAGCCGCGCGTTTGCGCGAGGCGCTCGGCGACATCCAGGATCTGGCCGGCGGTCCCGAGCGGACCGATAGCCGCCTGACGCATGATGGAGGAGTGGGTACGCGCCATCGACGATTTGTTGATCGCCGATTCTACGCTCGATCGCCGCCCAGAAATGCCGCGTTGTAATCCGCCATGGCCGCTTGCACAACTTTTATCGCGTGATCGCGGCCGTAAACGCGGCGGATGCGCGCCACTGCCCGCTGTCCAGGCACCAGCTTGTAGGTCAGGAAATAGTGCCGCAGCCGCTCGATCAGCACCGGCGGCACCTCGCGGATATCGCGCGCCGTGCCCCACATGTTGTCGTTCTCGAGCACGGCGATGAGCTTGTCGTCGGCCTCGCCGTGGTCGATCATCTGCAGCCCGCCGATCACGCTGCAGCGGACGATGACCTCGTTGCGGGCAAAGGCGCGCTCGCTCAGCACGCAGATGTCCAGCGGATCGCCGTCGCCGCGTTTCGATCCCGGCGCCAGCTTGCGGACGCGCTCCGCGCAATAGGTGCGCGGCACGAAGCCGTAGAGGGCGGGATTCTGCGCCGAGAAGCGCTGCGGGCGATCGACATGGATATAGCCGGACACCTTGTCGACTTCGTACTTCATGAGATCGAACGGCGTCATCTCGATGAACGCGTTGAGGTGCACGGGCGGGTCCGGGCCCACCTCGAGGCCGTGCCACGGATGCGGCCGGAACTGAAACACTGGCGTGGTTGCTCGCTTCTTGGCCATCGCCCTCACGATATACTGAACCCCGTGAGCCGGGTGTCGATCCTCGTCATCGCGTTGCTGGTCGGCGCGGCCACGCCGGCACGGGCGTGGTGCGAGGCCACGTGCCTGGCCCCCGCGGCGCATTCGGATTCGGCGAAGCCGCATTGCCCTTCACACGATTCGTCATCGAACGGTCCGGTGCTGTCCGCGGCGGGCGCGGAGTGTCCGGCGATCGAATCGGCGCGTCCGATTCAAGCGAAGTTGGACTTCGCACTCTCGCCAATCGGCGCGACGATCCGCACGGCGGCGCCTGTGCACCGTGGCACTCACGCACTCAGGCACCGAGGCACTCAGGCACCCAGGCACCCTCTCAACCTGCCTCTTCGCATCTGATCCTGGCCAGCTAGACGAAACCGGCCACGAGCGACACCACGCCTCATGGGCTTTGGTGATCGTCGTGCCTTCGTGTTGCATCTTCAGGTCGAGGTCATTCGAGTGGTTTCACGTCGTACGTTCGTCAAGGGTCTCGTCACCGGCGGCGCGCTGGTCGGTGCCGGCGCGCTCGATCTGCGCGCACTCGCGCAAGGCACGCGACGCCCGCAAGAAGTGTTGCGCGGCACGTCGTTCGATTTGTCGATTGGTGAAGCACCAATGAACTTCACCGGCTCGACGAAGATCGCACAAACGA
>Ga0207428_10001469_pt1 | contig 24671 bp, 22 predicted proteins | sample RhiMethybrSRZTD1_FD_187600 | JGI IMG/M metagenome (GOLD analysis project Ga0207428, IMG submission 187600) | Populus rhizosphere microbial communities from Tennessee, USA - Rhizosphere MetaG P. TD hybrid SRZTD1 (SPAdes) (version 3) | ecosystem: Host-associated > Plants > Roots > Rhizosphere >...
GGCCCGCTCCCGGTCGCTAAAGACTCGCTTCATCCCGGACCTCCTTTTGCCAGCACCCCTGGAGGGGGCCGGTTCTGTCCGGGCATCACCCTAACAGCTAGAACTACGAGCAACACCCGATGCACAGCCGGATGGTGAGAAGCTGCATTGGAGGGGATACGAGATAGCGGCCTCCCACCCAAAGATCGATCGTGGAGCCATTCTGGTCCGCCTCCAGGCCAGCAGATCATTGGTTGCGCGCTGAAGCCCATACGACGTTACGCGGCGGCGAGGACGGTCGCCAGCTTCTCGGCAGGTGTCCGGCCTTTGAGCGCCATCGAGAACCGTACCTCGTTATAGACATGCTCCCAATCGCGTAGCGCGAGCTCCGCGGCGGCGAATGTCTCGAAGCTGTGCCGGCCCCAGAATTCCTCGGCATCAATCCGGTGGCTCCGCTCGACCTTGCCGTTCTGGTCCGGCCGCCGGGGCTGGATGTATCGATGGCGGATGCCGCGGCGCTCGACGGCGAGGAGGAACGTGAACGGAAACTCCGCTCCGCGATCCGTCTGCAGCTTCCAGATGGGGAACGGGAACACCCGCGTGATCTCGCTGAGGAAGTCGAGGCTCGAGAGCACGTGGAGCCGGCGATACAGGCGCAGGACCCTGAGCCGCGTGCAGTCATCGATGGCGGTGTATTGGTAAACCTTCGCCCGCGACCTTGACGACCTTGACGTCGACTTGGATCGAGTCGCCAGGCTTCGGCTTCTCAAACAGCTTGAGCTGGCGGGGCGAGCGGCGGCGTTTGGGGCACCGCGGCCGGGGCAGGCCGAGGTCATCACAGATCCGCGAGATCGTCGCGGCCGCGACCTTGACCTGATGCACGCGCATGAGCCAGATCCGGATGCGACAGGCGCCCCAGCCGAACTCTCGCCGGCCGTGGGCGATGAGCTCGACAACCTCGTCGGGGATCCGGCGGCGACGGCGGGCGGGGTACCGAGGAACGAGACCAGCGACGCCGCCCTCCTGGGCTCGGTTCCGCCAGGCACGGACGGTCTTCCGATCCAAGCCGAACCGCGCCGCTGCTGGCCGGACTCCGTACTGGGCCGCGTACTGCAGAACCGCCAGACGTCCCTGCACCTTCCATCGATACCGGCGGCTGATAGAGCGATCGAGCATGAAGAGATCCCCCTTTCTGGGCTTGCTTGCGGTTATCCCAGCCCTCCAGGGGTCCCATTCCAAAGGAAATACGTCACCGGGTGGAAGCTCCTGCGCGAGGCGAAGCCGTTGGAAGCCGAGGCGGCCTTGGACGAGGCCCTCAGGCTCGACGCGACCGTGGCGACGCCGCACGCAACGCTGGGCAGTGTCTACGCCAGCACCGGTCGCCTCGATGATGCGGTGCGCGAGCTCCGGGTAGCCAAGGCGCTCGACCCTCAACTCATGGAAGCACGGATAAACCTTGGGCTCGTCCTCCTAGCAGGATGCGGAAAAAACGGGTGAAAGGAACACGCGTGCTGGTCCCAAGGGGCTCCGAAGGGCGGTGCGGAAGTCCGCGCGCGGGAGCGAAGATCGACCGGGAGACGGTGCGACAGCGTTCGGCCTCATCCGAGGGCCCCCGCGAGGTTGCGGATGCGGACCAGGTTGTAGATCGCCAGGCCGAAGATGAACATCCAGTTCACGCGTCGGCGGCCGCGATAGCGCGTCTTGCGCAGCAACCCGACGGTCTTGAGCCAGCCAAAGATCTCTTCCACGCGCTTGCGTTTCCATTGGCTCACCTCGTAGCCGGCGTGGCGCGTGGTGCGCTGATCGATCGCACTCGACCGATGCGCGGTGTTCTGCGCCACGTGGGGCGTCACCTGGACCAGCCGGAGGGCCTCGACGAAGTCCCGGGTGTCATACCCTTTGTCGGCGCCGACCGTAATCCGCTTCGTCGTCGCCACGTGGCCGAGCATCTCCAACGCCGCGGCGCGCTCCCCGTACCCGCTCGCCCGGGTCACGCACCCATCGACCGCCAAGCCGTGGCGGTTCTCCATGAGCACGTGCCCCTGGTACGCGAGCTGGGCCTCGTGCCCCTTGCCTTTGCGGGCCAGCCGGGCATCGGCATCGGTCGTCGACACGTGGGTGACGTTGCTCCGCCGCTCGCCGTGGAAGTCCACCGTCGGATTGCCGGGATCATCCGGCGGAGGCCCGCCGCCGGCGTCCTTCCGCTTGAAGCTCTTGAGACTCGCCCAGGCCTCGATCAGGGTGCCGTCGACGGTGAAATGCTCGTCGGAGAGCAGGCGGCGCTCCCGCGCCTGGGCCAGGACCCGCGCAAAGAAGGCCTCGGCAATGTCTCCGGCCAAGAGCCGCTCGCGATTCTTGGTAAAGACGGTGGGATCCCAGATCCGGTCATCCATGTTCAGCCCGACGAACCAGCGAAAGAGCAGATTGTAGTCCAACTGCTCCATCAGCAGCCGCTCGCTGCGCGTGCTGTAGAGGACCTGCAGCAACAGCGCCCGCAGCAGCTTCTCGGGCGGGATCGACGGCCGGCCCACGGGAGAATAGAGCGCGGCGAACTCCGGGGACAGGTCCGCCAGGATCGCGTCCACCATTGCCCGGATCGGGCGCAGCGGATGGTCGGCCGGCACGCGCTGCTCCGGCGCAATGTAGCTCCACATCCCGGCCTGTTGGCGATCGTCACCCCGCATGCGCGCCTCCTCGACGTGAGTTACGCGCATCGTAGCCGAACTCTCATCCAACCCGACCATCAAACATCAGGTTTTTCCGCAGCCTGCTAGGGCGCGCGCCGGGGCCCCGGCCGGCGCCGCGCCGCCTCGATGGCCGCGGCGAGCCGCTTCATCCCCCGGCGTATGGCCTCCGGCCGCACCGCCGCGAACCCGAGCACCAGCGCATTGGGCGGCCGCTCGCGCCCGGTGTGATAGGCGGCCAGCGGCGCGACTTCCACGCCGCGCGCCGCCGCTTCCCGCGTCACTGCCACGGCGTCGGCGCCGGTGAGGTCGGCGATGGCATGCAAGCCGGTGCGCGGGGGCCGTACGCGAAGCATGCCGCCGCAGAACCGCTCGGCGGCGCCGCGCAGCGCCTCCAGCCGCTCACGGTACGCCACGCGCATGCGGCGCAGGTGGCGGGCGAAATGGCCTTCAACGATGAAGTCCGCCAGCACCGTCTGGTCGAGCACGGGCGGATGCTGATCGGCGGCGGCGCGCGCAGCGACCAGGCCGTCTTGGAGATCGGGCGGCACGATCAAGAAGCCGAGGCGCAAGGCGGGGAAGAGCGTCTTGCTAAAGGAGCCCACGTAGATCACCCGCCCATCTACGTCGAGGCCGTGGAGACACGGCATGGGCCGCGCGCCGTAGCGGAACTCGCTGTCGTAGTCGTCCTCGATCACCCAGGCGCTCGCGCGGCTCGCCCACTGGAGGAGCGCGAGGCGCCGCGGCAGACTCATCGGCACGCCGAGCGGATACTGGTGAGACGGCGTCACGTAGGCCAGCCGCGCGTCGCCCCCGCGCCGGGCGCCCTGCTCGACCACGAGCCCCTCGCCGTCCACCGGCACCGGCACGATGCGCGCCCCCGCCCCCAGCAGCGCGCTGCGTGCGCCGGGATAGCCGGGATCTTCCATCCACACGCGGTCGCCGGGATCGAGCGCCACGCGGCTGATGAGCTCGAGCCCCTGCTGGGCGCCCGCGACGATGAGGATCTGCTCCGGCCCGCAGCGCGTCCCGCGCGCCGGCTGCACATGCTCGGCGATCGCCTCGCGCAGAACGCGCAGGCCCGCCGGCTCCCCGTAGTCGAGCTGGGTCGGCGTGATCGTGCGGAGCCGTCGGCTCGCGAGCCGCCACCAGAGCGCGGCCGGGAAGAGATCGAGGCCGGGCGTGCCGATGCGGAAGGCGCGCGGCGGGCCCGCGAGGCGCCGGGCCCCCTGAGGCGCCCCCACCAGCGCGGCCCCCCGCCGCGACAGCGCCGGATGCTTGAGCCGCTCGGGGCGGGCGCGGCGGCGGCTCAGCAGGTCATCGGGGAGCTCGGCGGCCACGTACGTGCCCGAGCCCGGGCGCCCGGTGAGATAGCCCTCCGCCTGAAGCTGCTGCACCGCGAGCAGCGTGGTCGTGCGCGACACGCCGAGATCGTCCGCCAGGGCGCGCGAAGAGGGCAGCCGCGTCCCCGGCGCCACCACGCCGTCCAGGATCGCGCGCTGGATGGACGCCGAGATCTGGCGCTGCAGCTGACCGCGCGCGCGGCCGTCCAGACGGATCATGAGGCCCGGGGATCGCGTGGAACTGGCCATATCGCTGGGCGCCGAACTCGGCAAGTCGATGATACCAGCGTCGCGGGGCCCGGAGTGGCCCTACGCGTTTCACGGGAACTGGCTCTTCGGCGGCCGCGGGGGCGGGGCGACAATCCCGCCATGCCGAGCGTGTCGGCGCCGAGCCTCACCGTGTACGAGCTCCGGCAGTACACACAGCACCCGGGCATGCGCGACGCGTTGATCGAGCTGTTCGAGGCGCAGCTCATCGAGAGCCAGGACTGCGTCGGGAGCTACGTGCTGGGCCAGTTCCGCGACGTCGCGAGCCCGGAGCGGTTCGTGTGGATTCGCGGCTTCACCGACATGGCCGCACGGACGCGGGCGCTGGACGCCTTCTACACGAGCGCGCGCTGGCTCGCGCACCGCCCCGCCGCCAACGCCACCATCGCCGATCACACCGATGTGCTGCTCCTCCGCCCCGCCGGTCCCGGGCTCGGCTTCCGCTTCGACCCCCGGCGCCGGCCGCCGCCGGAGGCCGTCGACAAACCCGGCGGGCTAATCGTGGCGACCATCGCGCATCTCGGCGCGCCGCCCACGCCCGACGCCGTGGCCGCCGGGCTCGCCGTCGCCCAGGACGGTCGCGGCATCTGCCTGGCCCGGCTCGTCACCGAACCTTCGCCGAACGGCTATCCGCGGCTCCAGATCCGCGAGAACGCCAGCGTGACGGTGACGCTCGCCGCGTACTCCGGTCGCGACAGCTACGACACCGCCACCCGCGGGGCGCTGGCCACCGCCCAGCCGTGCGTGACGCGCGTGGAGCGACTCCTCCTCGCACCGACGAGGCGCTCCTTCCTGCGGTACAAAGGAGACCCGGCATGACCAACGCGACGCTAACCGGCGCCCGGCGCGATGGCGCCCACGACTTCGACTCCAGACCGGGCGCTGGGCCATCCGGAATCAGCGGCTGAAGGAGCGTCTCACGGGCTGCACGGAGTGGGAGAGCTTCGACGCGACTCAAGAGGCACGGCTCCTGCCCGGGGGCCTCGGCAACATGGACGACTACGTCACCGAGCACTGGCCCGGCTTCGTGGGCATATCGCTCCGTCTCTACAGCCCGCGCACACGGCTCTGGCGGATCTACTGGGCCAGCAATCGCATCGACGGCTTCGAGCCGCCCGTGGTCGGCGCGTTCGACGAGCGCGGATTGGGCGTGTTCGAAGGCAGGCAGGATCTAAACGGGCGGGCCATCCTCGTCCGCTTCATCTGGTCGGGGATCACACAGAACACCTCGCGCTGGGAGCAGGCGTTCTCGCCCGACGACGGCCAGACCTGGGAGACGAACTGGATCATGACCATGACCCGCATCGAATAGGAGGCGCGCCATGGAGCTCTACATCTTTGCCCGCTTCCACGCGTGCCCCGGCCACGAGCAGGTGGTGGAGGACGCGCTCACCGAGTGCATGGTCCCGACCCGCGCGGAGGCGGGCTGTCTCGGCGGCCAGGTGTTCCGCTCGATCCGCGACCCGCGGCTCTTCTACGTGCACTCGCGCTGGCGGGACGAGGCGGCGTTCGAGCGCCACGCGGAGGAGCCGCACACCGTGCGCATGCTCGCGCGGGTCGAGCCACTGATCGACCATGGCCTCGACGTCACGCGCTCGACGCCGATCGGCTGACGGGGCTCGGCGCACCGCGCCCGCCTAGCGCACGATCAGGACGACGGAGGCCGCCAGCAGCGCGCCCATCGCGACGTTGAAGATCCGCCGGGCGTGCTCGGTGCGCAGGATGCGCTGGGCCGCCGCGCCGAAGGCGAGCCATACGAGACAGCACGGCAGGGAAGCAACCGTGAAGAGTCCGCCGAACGCCAGCGCCTGCGCGAGCGCGCTGCCCGAGCCGGCGGCGAGATAGGTCCCGGCCGCGCTGGCGCACACCAGCCACGACTTGGGATTGATCCACTGGAACGCGGCCGCGCCCACGAAACCCACCGGCTTCCGCGCCGCCGCCCCATCCCCGCCCCTCGCGGTCGCGATCTTCCAGGCGAGCCAGAGGAGGAAGGCGCCGCCGAGCCAGTTGAGCGCGCGCACCAGCGTGGGGTGCGCGAGCACGATGCTGCCCAGGCCGTAGGCCACCGTCAGCATCATCACGCCCATGCCGAGGCTCACGCCGATCAGCGCCGGGATCCCGCGCATTATCCCGACCTGGGCGCCGGTGGCGGTGAGGAGCAGATTGCTCGGCCCCGGCGTGCCCGCCGCCACCATGGCGAACACGACGAACGCGAGGGCGTGCTCTGGTGTCATGATGGGGCCCATGGTAGGGAGGAAGCCCCCCCGGCGTCTTGAACGATCGTGCACGGCCCGGCCGGCCGACTGGATGCGCAGCCGCGCCCTGGGCGACGGGGTGCAGGCGCTTCAGGCGTGGTTCGGAGGCCGTGGCTTCGACCGCCATCGCCACGACACCTACGCGATCGGGCTCACCGACAGCGGCGTCCAGGCCTTCGACTATCGCGGCGTGGCCGAGATGAGCCTGCCCGGTCAGGTCGTCGTGCTGCATCCCGACGAAACGCACGACGGCCGCGCGGGGACGCGGGACGGCTTCGGCTATCGCATCGTGTACGTGGCGCCCGCGCGCATCGAGGAGGCAGCGCGCGCGATTCGCGGCCGGCCCACGCCCCTGCCGTTCGTGAAGCAGCCGGTGACGGTCAATGCGGCGCTGGCCGCCGCCATCACCGGGGCGCTCCGGCTCGAGCCCGAGCCGCTGGCCACCGACGCGCTCGTCCTCGCGCTCACCGAGGCGCTACTGGACGCCGACCCGTCATGCGCCGCGGGCGCGCGGCCGCCGCGCCTCGACCCCGGGGCGGTCGCCCGCGCGCGGCACTTCCTCGACGCCGCGACCGACCACGTGGTCCGCTCGGAAGAGCTGGAAGCGGTCACCGGCCTCACCCGCTTCGAGCTGGCCCGGCAGTTCCGCACCGCCTTCGGCACGAGCCCCTACCGCTACTCACTGCTGCGGCGTCTCGACGGGGTGCGCGCGCGGCTGGGCGCCGGCGCGGCGCCCGCGCAGATCGCGCTCGGCGCGGGCTTCGCCGACCAGGCGCACATGAGCCGCCACTTCAAGGCGGCCTTCGGGCTCGCCCCCGCACGCTACCAGCGGCTGGAGGCCAGGCTCGCCACCGCCACCACGAGCTCCGTGGGGTCCACCGGCTTGGGGATGTGCATGCTGTACCCGGCGGAGAGCGTCCGCAGGCGGTCCTCGACGCGGCCGTACGCGGTCAGCGCGATCGCGGGGATGCGCGCGAGCGCGGGATCGTCCAGCCCGCGCACGCGCCGGATCAACGTGTAGCCGTCCTCGCTGGGCATCTCGATGTCGGAGATCAGCACCTCCGGCCGGAACGCCTGCACCGCCTCGAAGGCCGCAGCGGCCGACGCGCACGGCCGCACGTCGGCGCCGCTGTTGATCAGTATGGTGGCGGCGAGCTGCAGTCCGTCGCGGTCGTCGTCCACCACCACCACGCGCACACCCCGGACCGACGGGCCTGTCGTGGCGAGCGCGGTGGACGCGGTCGGATGCACCCGGGCGAGGGCGGTGCCCGCGCTTCCCGCCACGCCCGGGCGCGTGATGGCCACCGGGAGCTTGACCGTGAAGGTGGCGCCGCCCCCGACGCCGGGGCTCGTCGCCTCCACCGTCCCGCCGTGCAGCTCGACGAGATGGCGCACGAGCGCCAGCCCGAGACCCAGGCCCGTGTGGCGCCGCGTGGAGGTGCTGTCGCCCTGCTGGAAGCGCTCGAACACGTACGGCAGCACGTTCGGCGCAATGCCCTGCCCGGTGTCGCTGACGACGATCTCGACGTGAGAGTTCACGCGCTGGAGCTGCACCTGCACGCGTCCGCCGCGCGGGGTGAATTTCACCGCATTGATGAGGAGGTTCCACACCACCTGCTGGAGCCGGTCGGGATCGCCGGTAACGCCGGCGGCGCGCGGGTCGAGCACGGGCTGTAGGCGCAGCTCCTTGGCCTCCGCCGCGGGACGCACCGCGTCGAGGGCGGCCTCCACCACCGTCCGCAGGTCCACCGGCCGCACGTCCAGCCGCATCTTGCCGGTGACGATGCGCGAGACGTCGAGCATGTCGTCGATGAGCTGCACCTGGGCATTGGCGTTGCGCATGATGACTTCGAGCGCCCGCGTCAGCATCTCGCCCTGCAGCTGGCCCGATTTCAGCATGTGCGCCCAGCCGTACACCGCGTTGAGGGGAGTCCGCAGCTCGTGCGAGAGCACGGCGAGGAACTCGTCCTTCGCGCGGCTCGCCGCCTCGGCGCTCGCCCGGGCGCGCTGCTCCGTCTCGAGGAGCCGCGCGTTGTCGATGGCGATGGCGAGCTGGCTGGCCACGCCGGTCATGATCGGCTCGAGACGCTCAGGGAACATGCCGGGCTGCTCGTGCCCCAGGAAGAGGCCGCCCAATACCTTGCCGGTGCGGGAGACCACGGGCACCGCCAGGTAGCTGGTGACGGGAAGGTGGCCGGCCGGCATCCCGTAGTGGGGCGCGTTCCGGCCGTAGCCCGGATCCCGCCTCACGTCGTCGAGACGGACGATGCGCTCCCCGTGAAAGGTCCGTCCGAGGAGCTCGGTGCTGCGGGGCAGGGGAAAGTGCTCGAAGGCGTCCCGGGCCACGCCGGAGATCGCGTAGAGCGTGTGGGTCTCGCCCTGGTCGGAGACCGTGTTGTAGAAGAAGGCGCCGAACTGCGCCCCCGCCAGCAGCGTGGCCTCGTCGGTGAAGGACTGGACGAGGGTGGTCAACTCGGTCTGAGCGGTGAGCCGCTGGCCGATGCGGCTGATCGTCTCGAGATCCTCGCTCTTCTCTTCCGCCTCGCGGCGCGCGGCCTCGGCGCGCGCGAGCAAGGTCTGCCGCTCCGCCTCGGCGCGCTCACGCAGCTCCTTGAGCTTGAGATGGGACTCCACCCGCGCGAGGAGCTCGCGCGCGGCGAAGGGCTTGGTCACGTAGTCATCGGCGCCCGCCTCCAGACCCTCGACCCGCGCCTCTTCGCCAGCGCGCGCCGAGAGGAGGATCACCGGCACGCCACGCAGCGCCGCATCCGCCCGCACCGCGCCCAGCAACGCGAAGCCGTCCAGCCCCGGCATCATGACATCGGCGATGATCAGGTCGGGGGACCGGGCGCGCAGCGCCGCCAGGGCCGCGTGCCCATCGCCGACCGCCTCCACCTCCCACCGCGCGCCGAGCAGGCGCCCCACGTACTCGCGCATGTCCGCGTTGTCGTCCGCGACGAGGATGCGCGGGCGGCCGCCGCCTTCTCCGGCGCCCGGCGCGGCCTCGGGGGTGGCGGCGGCGAACGCCTCCGCGATCCCCTCGACCTCCCGGGGCAGCCATCCGAGCGCCTCCTCGAGGAACGCCGGCGCGGTGGAGGCGGGCGCGGCAATCGACCCCGTGGCGAGGTGCTCGGCGGGCAGATGTTCGCGCCCACGCGGCACGGTGATGAAGAAGGCGCTGCCGCGGTCAGGCGCGCTCTCGACTCGCACGTCGCCGCCGTGCAGCCGCACCAGCTCGTGGACGAGGGCGAGCCCGATCCCGGTGCCCTCGTGGGTGCGGGCGCGCGCGGCCTGCACGCGGTGGAAGCGGTCGAACACGCGCGGCAGCTCGGCGGCGGGAATGCCGATCCCGGTATCGCGCACCACCAGCTGCACGGACGCCTCGCGCTCCACCAGCTCGACGCTGATCGTCCCCTCGAAGGTGAACTTGAGCGCGTTGGAGAGCAGGTTGAGGACGATCTTCTCCCACATCGCGCGATCGACGTAGATCGGCTCGAGGCCCCAGGGCACCCGCACCTCCAGGCGCAGGCCCGCCTGCTCGATCGCCGAGCGGAAGACGCCGGCCAGGTCCGCGGTGAGCCGACCGAGATCCGTCGGCTCGTACGTCGCCTGGTGGCGGCCGGCCTGGATGCGGGAGAAGTCGAGCAGGGTGTTGACGAGCTTGAGGAGCCGGCGGCCATTTCGATGCATGAGGGTGAGGGAGTCGTGCTCACCTGGGTCGACGGTCGAGGCCGGTCGCCGGAGCAGGTCCTCCAGGGGGCCGAGCAGGAGCGTGAGCGGGGTGCGGAACTCGTGGCTGATGTTGCTGAAGAATACCGTCTTGGCCCGATCGAGCTCGGCGAGCGCCTCCGCGCGCTTGCGCGCTTCCTCGTAGGACGAGGCCTGGGCGAGCGCCACGCCGATCTGCGTGGCCACGAGGTCGAGGAAGTCGCGGTAGCCCCCTTCGAGGGGAAGGTGGCGGCTCGTCCCCACGACCATGAAGCCCGCGCACTGCCCCGCGCGCAGGAGCGGGTGCACCATCGTGCGCTCGGGCGCGGCGGCGTCCGGCAGCGCGCCCGTCAGCTCGGGCGGTGGGGACTTCATCACCGCGGCCTCGCCGCTCCGCGCCACCGCTTCGAAGGGCCAGGTGCGATCGGCGAGCGCGATGGTCGGGTCCCCGGTCGCGCCTACCTCGCGCACCTCCGTGCCGCCCTCGTCGAGGAGGTAGAGGCGCACGAAGGGAAGGTCCTGACGATGGGACGCGAGGGCGTCCAGCGCGAGGAGGCAGGCCTCTTCCACCGCGCGCCCCTCCTTGGCGCGTCCGAGGTCGCGGAGCGCGCGGAGCCGGCGCTCGCCGAGGACGCGCCCGGTGGTCTCGGTGACGATGCAGAACACGCCGTCGACGTGGCCCGCGTCGTCGCGCACGGGATCGTACGAGACGTCGAAATACGTCTCCTCGGTGAAGCCGTGCCGCTCGAGGAGGAACAGAAGATCCTCGGCCTTGAAGGCCTCGCCGGTCCTCACCACGCCCTCGAGCAGCGGCCCGAGCTGATGCCAAACCTCGGGCCACACCTGATCTCCGGGGAGTCCGAGCACGCGGGGGTGCTTCTGGCCCAGAACCGGGATGTAGGCGTCGTTGTAGAGCTTGACCAGCTCCGGACCCCAGAAGAGGCAGATCTGCGCTTTCGAGGGCAGCGCCATGCTGATGGCGCGGCGCAGGGTTTCCGGCCAGGTCGCGATGGGCCCGAGCGGGGTCGCCCCCCAGTCGAGGCGTCGGATGCGCTCCCCCATCTCGCCGCCGCCCGCCAGCCAAGGCGGCGTGTCGTCGGTGAAAAGCTGGTCGTCGCTCATGTCCAATCGGGCAGGTAGTTTCTTCCCGGCGCCGCCACGTCGGCACGCCGCCTGATCTTACTTAGCACAATCTCGATCGAGCACGGACCTTTGCCCCAGCAGATGGGCATGAGAAAGATGTAACATTCTCCGAGGGCCCATGACCGAACTCTCCGAAGCCGAAGCATACGCCGCCCGCCTGGCCGCCATCGTCGCCAGCGCGGAGGACGCCATCATCGGCAAGACCCTCCAGGGCCGGATCACGTCCTGGAATGGCGCCGCCGAGCGGATGTTCGGCTATACCGAGCGGGAGGTCATCGGCCAGTCGATCACGATCATCATCCCGCAGGAGCGCCTCTTCGAGGAGGACGAGATCCTCCGGCGGCTGCGCCTCGGCCTGTCCATCGAGCACTTCGAGACGGAGCGCGTCGCCAAGGACGGCCGCCGGATCCCGATCTCGCTCACGATCTCGCCGATCCGCGCGCGCGACGGCCGCGTGGTGGGGGCGTCGAAGATCGCCCGCGACATCAGCGAGCGCAGACGTCTCGAGGCCGAGCGGGACGAGCTGCGCCGGGTCGAGCAGGCCGCTCTCGCCCAGGCGCGACTGGCAAACCAGGCCAAGGACGAGTTCCTCGCGATGCTGGCGCACGAGCTCCGCAATCCCGTGGGGGTCATCGTCAATGCGCTCGCGGTGCTGGAGCGGCCGGACGCCGCGCGCGCGCAGCAGGACCGCGCGCGAGGGCTGATCGGACGCCAGGCGCATCACCTGGCGCGCCTGCTCGACGATCTGCTCGACGTGGCGCGCTTCGGCGGCCGGCTCGTCGACCTCGATCGCGTGCCGGTGGATCTGCGTACGGCGGTCGAGCAGGCGGTGGAGATGGAGCGGCACCGCCTCGACGCCAAGCGTCAGCACCTGACGGTGTCGATCCCGCCGGCGTCCGTCACCGTGTCCGGCGACCCGGTGCGCCTCCAGCAGATCATCAGCAACCTGCTCAACAACTCGTGGAAGTACACCCCCGTCGACGGCACGATCCGGGTGGCGCTGGGTGTCGAAGGCGGCGAGGCCATCATCAGCGTGGTCGACAACGGCCCCGGAATTCCCCCCGACAAGCTCGAGATGATCTTCGATCTGTTCGTGCAGGCCAATCCCACGCTCGCGCGCACCGAGGGCGGGCTCGGCATCGGCCTCACACTGGTGCGCGAGCTCGTCGAGCTCCATGGCGGCCTCGTCGCCGCCACGAACGAGCCCTCCGGCGGCGCACGGTTCACGATACGGCTTCCCCTCGCGCCGCCCGAGATTGAGGTGGATGCGACCCGATCCAGTGAGCCGGCCGCGCGGGCGCAGCGGGTCCTCCTCGTCGAGGACAATCACGACGCCCGCGAGATGCAGGCGACCTTGCTCCGCATGCTCGGCCACGACGTGCTGGAAGCGGCCACCGGGCTCGAGGGCGTGGACGCGGCGGTGCGCCAGGCGCCCGACGTCGTGGTCATGGACATCGGGCTGCCCGACATCGACGGCTACGAGGCGGCGCGCCGCATCCGCCAGCAGCGGGGCCGCGCGGTACGCCTCATCGCGGTCAGCGGCTATGGCCAGCCCCAGGACCGCGCTCGGTCGCGCGAGGCCGGATTCGACGCGCATCTGGTCAAGCCGGTGGACCCCGCCGCCCTCAACGAGGTTCTCCAGGGCGCCCCGTAGCACCGCCCGCCGCCCCCGTCTCGGGGCTGCGGAACCCCCTGCCCGCCGGCTCGGAAAGGCGCTATTCTTGCGGCCAATTCCCGGATCATGAAGGAGTCTGCCGCGACTGAGCTGGATCGCCAGACCCGGATGGCCGCGGTCGTGTTCGCGGACATCGTGGGTTTTTCGAAGAAGTCCGTGCCCGCCCAGCTGGCCGCCAAGGAAGTGCTCGCCCGCCTGCTCCAGCGCCTGGTCACGCCCTACCCCGCCAACAGCCGCATCGTGCTCGACACGGGCGACGGGGCCGCGGTGGGCTTCCTGGTGAGCCCCGAGTACGCGCTGAGCCTGACGCTGCGGCTGCGCCGCGAGCTCGACGCCGCGCCGGACGACGGACTGCTGCGGTCCCGCGATCTACGGCTCGGGATCAACCTGGGGCCCCTCAAGGTCGTGACGGACGTCAACGGACATCCGAACATGGTCGGCGAGGGCATCAACTCCGCCGAGCGCATCATGAGCTTCGCCGCGCCGGGCGAGACCACCGCGTCGCGCAGCTTCCAGGAGGCGGTGTACTACCTCGACGCGAGCTTCCAAACGCTGTTCGAGCCGCTGGGCCTTCGCGCCGACAAGCACGGGCGCGAGCACGAGGTCTTCCGCCTGACCACGGCGCCGGAGGCAATCGACGCCGCGCTACAGGGCCTCGGCGCCACCGGGCGCACGCCGACCACGGTGGCGCCGTCCAAGCCGCTTGGCCGGTCCGTGGGCGCCGCCCTCGTCGCGGCGCTCGTGATCGTCGGCGTCGGCATCGGCGCCTGGGTGGCGTGGCCATCACGCCAGGGTGCGCGCGAGGTCCCCGCCGCCTCCAGCACGGGGTCTCGCGAGCCGGCGCCTCCGGCCGCGCCGGTCTCCGCGCCGGGGCTCATCGCCGCGCCGGCGGCGCCGCCCGCCGCGCCCGTCATGCCGTCACCGACGCCGTCGGCAGTCTCCGTCGCCCCCGCCCCGCCTGCCGCCCCGGCGTCGGTTCCCGCGGAGCCCGCGGCGGTGACTACCCCGCCGCCCCCGACCCCGGCGCCGCCCCCCGCCTCGACGCCTACGGGGGACGCCTCGGGCGCCCGGAAGCCCCGACCCGCGCCGGCGCCGCCGAGGAGCGTGGTGGCCACGCCCGCCACGCCGCACCCCAGCGCGCCGCCGCCCACACCTCCGCCCAGCCCCCGCTGCTCGCGGCTCCTGCAGCGCGCCGCGCTGGGCGAGACGCTCACCCCGGACGAGCAACGGGAGATGACGACCTCATGTCGCTAGCCCATTCGCGAATGGTGACGATGTGCGGCGTCTGCCTCGTCGCCGCCCTGGCGTTCTTCGCCGGCTGCGCGAGCCAGCCGCCTCCGCCGCCGCCGCCGCCCGCGGCGGCGCCGCCGCTGCCGGAGCGCCCCGCACCCCAGCGCTCGGACCTCACCTTCGCGCAGGGCATCGCCTATGCGGTGGACGACCTCTTCATCCAGCTCCAGCGGCTGCCCGCCTTCGCCCCCAAGGCGGGCGGCGCCGAGGCCAAGCGCAGCGTGATCGTGGTCGACACGATCATCGACGCGGCGACCGGCCAGCAGACGCAGGCCACGCTTCTCGCCGAGGCCTTCGTCTACGAGCGCACCCAGGCCAAGTTCAAGCAGTTCGACGTCTACGCCGCCACGCCGGAGTTCCTGAAGCGCGCCGAGTACGTGGTCACGTCGACGATGACCCCGGTGATGAACGAGAAGGGCCTCTATCGGCTGAACATGTCCATGACCGAGATCCGCGCCGGCCTGGTCGTGGCTCAATCGGCCGCGCGCGTCCGCGACGACTCTGTCGACATCACGCCCACGCCCTTCTTCCGCGAGAGCCCGGCGATCGCGAAAGACCGGGTGATCGAGGGCCAGATCAAGACCGCCGAGACCGCCGCCGCCCAGCCCGCCGACGCGGTCTACATCGAGCGGCTGCCCACCTCCGCGGTGGTGAACGAGGGCATGGCCGCGATCAACGTGGGCAAGTTCGCGGAGGCGCTGCCCTACTACGAGGAGGCGGCCAAGCGCCAGGACGGACAGCAGCTCCGCGTCTACAACGGTCTCTACATGATCTACTGGAACCTCGGGCGCAGCGGCGACGCCGAGGCGGCCTTCGGCAAGATCGTCGCCCTCGGGCTCGCCACCAACAATCTCGCCGTGAAGTTCCTCTTCCGCCCGGGGAGCACGGACTTCTGGCCGGACACCAAGATCAGCGGGCCGTACCCAGTCTGGCTCCGGCAGATTGCCGTGCAGATGAAAGACACCAAGTCGTGCCTCCGGATCGTCGGCCACACGAGCCGCACCGGCTCGGAGGTGAACAACGAGCGGCTGTCGCTGCGGCGGGCCGACGTCATCAAGGCCCGTCTGATCTCGGAGTCGCGCGAGCCCGCCTCGCGCATCGAGACCTCGGGGGTCGGCTCGCGGGAGAACATCGTGGGGAGCGGGACCGACGACCAGCGCGACGCGCTGGACCGCCGGGTGGAGTTCCGCGTGATCCCCTGCCCCGGAGCCTGAGCGCGCGCCCGCCGGCGGTCGCGCGCGCCGCCGACGCATGTACTCTGAAGGCAAGGGGGCGCGCATGCAGATCGGCATGGTCGGGCTGGGCCGGATGGGCGGCAACATGGCGCGGCGCCTGCTCAAGGGCGGACACACGGTGGTGGCCTTCGCGACGGACCCGGCGGCGGTAGCCGCCTGCGTCGAGGCGGGCGCGACGGGGGCCACCGATCTGGGTGATCTGGTGGCCAAGCTCACCCCGCCGCGAACGGTGTGGGTCATGGTGCCGGCAGGCGCCGCCACCGAGCAAGTGGTGCGCGATCTCGCGCAGCGCATGCAGGCGGGCGACGTCGTCATCGACGGAGGCAATTCCCAGTACAAGGACGACGTGCGTCGCGCGCGCACGCTGCGCGAGCGCGGGATCCACTACATGGACGTCGGCACCAGCGGCGGCATCTGGGGGCTCGAGCGCGGGTACTGCCTGATGATCGGCGGGGAGCCCGAGATGGTTCGCCGCCTCGACCCGATCTTCCACACGCTCGCGCCGGGCATGGGGCAGATCCCGCGCACGCCGGGCCGCGCGCCCGGCAGCACCGCCGAGCAGGGGTATCTGCACTGTGGCCCCGCGGGCGCGGGCCATTTCGTGAAGATGGTGCACAACGGGATCGAGTACGGCCTCATGCAGGCGTACGCGGAAGGGTTCGACGTCCTCCGCAACGCCGGCGCCGCGGAGCTCGATCCCTCGCTCCGCTACGACCTCGACTGCCGCGACATCGCCGAGGTGTGGCGGCGCGGCTCGGTGGTGTCGTCCTGGCTGCTCGACCTGACCGCGCAGGCGCTGGCGGAGAACCCGACCTTGTCGAAGTACACGGGCTTCGTCCACGACTCGGGCGAAGGTCGCTGGACCATCATCGCCGCGATCGAAGCGGGGGTGCCCGTCGACGTGCTCGCGGTGTCCCTCTTCACGCGCTTCCGGTCACGGCAGGAGCACACCTTCGGCGAGAAGGTGCTGTCCGCCATGCGCGAGAAGTTCGGCGGCCACGTCGAGCGCGCGGCCGGCGACTGAATAATCCGCCGACGCATCCCCGTCAGGCGCGGTCCTCGTACGCGACGGCGCGGTGCGTGGCGGGAAGGAACGCGCACACGAGGTGCCGGGTGCCGTCGAACGACAGCGTGTGCGCGCCCGGCTCCGTGTTCACGGTCTCCACGCGCGCGAATGGGGTGGTGTCGAACACTTCGATGACGCCGGGGTCCCCGATTGCGACGTAGACCCGGCCGCGGGCCGGGTTGAAGAAGACGACGTCCGGCACCCCAGCGATCGCCTCGGCGGCCAGGACCGCGCCGCTGTCCGCGTCCACCTCCAGCAAGACGCCGGCGTCGCAGGCGCAGTAGAGCCGCCGGCGCGCAACGTCGATGTCGAGCCCGTGTGGCCCGGCATGCGGGATGGGGATCACCCGCCGCAGCCTGAACGGATCCCCGGCCTCCAGCACGACGATCTGCGGCGGATCCATGATGTTCGCGAAGAAGGCGTCGTTCACCGGGTCGTACACCGTCCAGCGCGTGCGCCCGGCCACCGGGACATCCGCCAGGCGTCGCCGCGCGGCGAGGTCGAGCAGCGACACGGTGCAGGAGCCCGGGATGGCCGGATCGCCCACGTGGGCGACGAGCACGCGGCCCCGCCCCGGATCCAGGGCGAGGCCGTTGGGCCGCACGCCGACGCCGATCTTCGTCACCGTGGGCGCGCCTTCGCCGCTGAAGACGCCCACGGTGTTCTCGCCACGGTTCGAGGTGACGATGAGCTCCAGCGCGGTCACGGCAAGCGCGCCCGCCACCGCGGGCAGGCTTCCTACGGAGCCGAGGTGCTTGCCCGCGGTGACGTCGAGCACGTCCACCGCGTCGTTGGCGGTGTGGGCGACGTAGACGCGGCCGCTTCGCTCGTGCACGGCCGCGTGGTCGAAGCCGCCCGCTCCCGCATGGGGCGGAAGGCCGATGAAGCCCAGCTGACGCAGCGGCATGGCTAGCGTCGGGCCGCGAGGTCCGCGACGAGCTGTTCCACCTGCGCCACGATGCGGTCACGCGCGACCGCGTAGCCCTCGCTGACCGCGGGCGCCTCCCACTGCTCCACCGCCTGCCCGCGCGACGGCGTCAGCTCGCAGCCGAAACTCACCACGCGGCGCGCCGTCTCGAGATCGTGCACGGTGACGGGGCGGGGCCGGCCGAGCCCGGGCCGCAATCCCTCGGCGGCCAAACCTTTCACCGCACCGGCGGCCAACTCGGGATCCGGCTCGGTGCCCGCCGCGACCGCGTCCATCGAGAGGCCGCGGGCGGCAGCGAGCCGGCGGAAGTGCGCCGCCGCCACCACGCTCTTCGCCGCGCCGTGCCGGCACACGAACAGCACGCGGGGCGTCATCGCCGCGCGCGCCTCGGCGCGGCAGTAGGCGTAGAGCGCGTCGTACATGGGGAACTGCCGGGCCATGTTGTCGAAGTCGTCGCGGCTGGTCGTTTGAAAGCCGGTGGCCGCCGCGTAGAGTCCGGCCGACTCGGGCGTGAGCCGCCGATCGTCGGTGTCCGCGCCGCGGACGATGAGCGCGAGGGCGGCGAGCCCGGGGTCTGCCAGCTCGTAGCGCTCGAGGAAGGCGTCGAACGAGCAGTGGGCGCCGTGATGGCCCAGCTCCACGTTGGGGATGTCATAGGGGATGGCGCCTTCGCGCGCCGCCGCCTCCCGCACCTGCGAGGAGGGCACGAACAGGAACTCGGGCTTGGGATCGATGAACCGGCTGATGAGCCAGGGGCATGCGATCCGGTCCACACGGGCACGCTCGCGAGTGATCCATTTCATAGTGTCCTCCAGAGGAGAATGCCCACCGCCGCGCCGGCGGCGATGAGGAAAGGTTCGGGGATCTTGAACCGCCACGTGATGCCGAGCACGGCCAGCGCGATGCCGAGCGTCGGCACGTCGATGATGGCGCGTCGGGCGAGCACGAAGCATGCGCCCGCGATCGTCCCGGACGCCGCCGCAGTCACGCCGGCGACGAAGGCCTTCACCTTGGGGTTCCCGCTGATGCGATCGAAGTAGGGATACGGGATCACGACGAACAGATAGACGGGCATGAACACGCCCACCGCCGCCGCCACCGCGCCGGGGAAGCTCGCCACGAGGTAGCCGATGAAGGCGACGGTGATGACGATAGGGCCGGGGGTCAGCATGGCGACCGCCACCGCGTCCAGGAACTGCTGGTCGTTCAGCCAGCGGTACTGCTGCACGACGCCGGCGTAGAGGAACGGCACGATGGCGAGACCGCTGCCGAACACGAAGGCGCCCGCCTTGGCGAAGAACAGGAAGATCTGCGCGAGCACGTCCGGCGTGGCGGCCACCGCCAGGCAGGCGGGCGCGGAGCGCTTGAGCCAGGCCGGCGGCGCCTGCGCCACCATCGCGGCCACGCCGGCGAGCAGGAAGAGCCAGAGGATCTCGGACTCCGTCCACGCGGTGACGATCGCCAGCACCGCGAAGATCACCCACTGCACCCGATCCTTCGCCATCGTGAGCTTGGCGAGCTTGTACGCGGCGAGCACGATGATCCCGATGACGGCCGCCCCCACGCCGTAGAAGGCCGCCTGCATCCACGGGAGCCCGCCGAAGCGCACATAGAGCCAGCTGATGCCGACCGTCATGATGAACGAGGGCGAGACGAAGACCAGCGACACCAGCGTGGCACCGGCCACGCGCGAGTGCACGTAGCCGAGACAGATGGCGAGCTGCGCGGCCAACGGCCCCGGCGCCAGCTGAGCGAGCGCCAGCGACTTCATGTACTCCTCCCTGGTGAACCAGCCGCGCCGCTCCACGAGATCGCGCTGCATGTAGCCCACCAGAGCCACCGGGCCGCCGAAGCCCAGGCTACCGAGGTAGAGGAAGTACCTGAGCAGCGCGGCGGTCGTCGGCCGCGTCACGGAAGCGGCCGGCGGAAACGCCGGGGGCCGGGCACCCTCATTCATCGATCGCGACCTCCATGCCCCGCCCCCAGGCGCGCGCGGCTTCATACACCGCCACCGCAGCGGCCACGTCTTCGAGCGCGGTGCCCGAGCTGTCGAACACCGTGATCTCGTCCTCGCGGGTGCGGCCCGGACGGCGTCCCGACACCACGTCGGCCAGCTCCGCGTGGACCGCGTCCCGCGCCATCAGCCGGGCCGCGAGCGCGTGCTGCAGCTCGCCGATCTCGGCGCACTGCTCGAGCACGTCCACCACCAGGGTCGACGCCACGACGAGTGCGGGCTCCAGCTCTTGCTTGCCCTGATTGTCGGCACCCACCGCCGCGATGAACGTCCCGGGCGAGATCATGGCGCATGTGACGAAGGCGCGGCGTGATGGGGTGCACGTCACCACCACGTCGCTCTGGCGGAGGGCCCCCTCCAGATCCTTGGCGGCTTCAACGTGGAGGCCCAGCCGCTCCCCCGCCCGCGCCGCCATGGCTTCCGCCCGCGCGTGGTCCAGGTCCAGCAGCCATGCGCGCTCGAGCGGCAGCACCGCCGCCACCGCCGCGAGCTGGGTCTCCCCCTGCACGCCGCAGCCCACCACCGTCGCGGTGCGGGCGGCGCGCCGCGCCAGGTATCGGGCCGCCACCGCGGTGGCCGCCCCCGTGCGCAACGCGGTGAGGCCGCCCGAATCCATCACCGCCAGCGGTGCGCCGCGCTCGGCATCCGCCAGCATGACCGTGCCGCGAATGGAGGGGAGCCCGTGCCGGCGCGGATTCTCCGGGAAGTTGGCGTTGATCTTGGCCGCGAAGTAGCGGCGCTCGCCCACCAGCCCCGCAGCCTTGATGTGAAAGCCTCCCCCCTCCGCGGGCACGCCGAGTACGCCCGGGCCCAGGGTCCGGCCCTCGGCGTGGAGCCCGAAGGCTCGTTCCACCGCCTCGATGCAGTCGGGCAGCGTCAGGAGATCGAGGACGTCGCGCCGCGAGAGGATCAGCATCAGCTCTTCCTCGGCGTGGTGGCGTAGAGCCCCTCGAAGAGCGCCAAGCCCTGCGTCAACACCTGGTGGTCGTCGGGGGAGGCGGCGAGGAGGGCCCGCACCGCCACGTCGATCCCCCGCGCCTCCTCATGCGGAAACTTGCCATCGCGGAGGTCCGCCTCGTGCACCACTTCGGCGAGACGCGTCAGGCGTCGGTCGCGCAGCTTGGCGCGCTTCACCAGAGTCTCGAAGGTGCAATCCTCGCCCTGATGGGAGAGCTCCACGCCGGGGGCGTCGAACGGGATCGCGTCCTGGGGAAACTCCGCCGGCGGCGCGAAGACGAACTGGGCCTCGGGATCGATGAAGCGCCGGATCAGCCAGGCGGAGGCGATGCGGTCGATGTGCGGCCGGGGCCTCGTGACCCATCGCCGGCCGCGCACGGTCGAGAGATCGATGCTGGGGCGCGGCGGGCGGGCCGCCGCCTCGGGACGTCGTGTACGCATGGCAATGACCTCCTCCAGGCGGCGCACTTCCGCGCCGCCCGGGGCGTCGAAGAAATCGACCTCGCGGATTCGCCGGTGGTCCCGGGCCAGCCGGGCCAGCTCGTCCTGGACCGCGGCGCCGCGGTTCTTCTTGTCGAGCCGCGGCATGACGCGGCGATAGCGCGCGGCGAGCTGGCGGTAGTCCTGATCACGGGGCTCGTGGAACAGCCGGCGCACCGCCTCGGGACCGAGGTTCTCGATCTGCTGCACTCGGATCAGCGTGGCATCCCCGCCCTCGCGCTCGATCTCCTGCGCGAGCCACTGGAAGTCCTCGTAGCGGTCCGGCGTGTCGGGGAGGAGATACGCGGAGCGCTTGAGGGGGACGGCCCCGAGCGACCTGAGCCGGCGCCACACCCGGACGCGAAGGCTCGACGGCTGGGGCGGCAGTCCCACGAGCAGGAGGAGCAGGGTCCCCAGGGATTCGCTCATGTTCCGACATGTAACAGTAGTTACATCCGTCTGTCAAGGGGGAATGTTCCGGGGGCCGAGCGCCTCAGGGCCGCGTCATGGAGGTGATTCGGCCCTCATCGCCCACCAGCACGGTATGCGCCATGCCCACAAAGAGCCCGGTGGCCACGATGCCTGGGATGGCCCGCACGCGAGCGTCGAGCGCTCGCGCATCGGCGAAGGGCTCGACCGCGCAATCCAGGACGTGATTGCCGTTGTCGGTGCGGAAAGGCGCCGCGCCCGTCCGGCGCAGCCTCGCGGCGAGCCCCATCTCGGCGAGGCGGGCGCGGCAGAAGCCCACGGCGAACGGTGCGACCTCGACGGGGAGCTTGCCGCGGCTCCCGAGCCTCTCCACCACCTTCTCGCGCCCGACGAGGATGACGAGGCGCCGCGAGGCGGCGGCGACGACCTTCTCGCGCAGGAGCGCGCCGCCATAACCCTTGATCAGGTCCAGACGCGGGTCGACCTCGTCCGCCCCGTCCACCGAGAGATCGATCACGGTGCGCTCGTCGAGCGTGATGAGCGGGATGCCCAGCTCGCGCGCGAGCGTCCCCGTGGCCTCCGAGGTGGGGACGCCGGTGACCCGGAGGCCGGAGTCCACGGCGCTCCCGAGCGCGCGGACGAACGCCGTCGCGGCCCGGCCGGTGCCCAGCCCGATGACGTGGCCGGCGCCAACGAAACCCAGCGCGTGCGCGGCGAGGGAGGCCGCGTCCTTGTCGCTCAGCGTGCCCGGCATGCCCTCGGACCGTACGCCGGGGGGCGCCCGGCGTCCAGCTGGAATGGCCCGCGCGCGGACGCGGCTCAGGCGCCCGCGGCCATGCCCGGGGCGAAGAAGCTCAGCTGATTCCGGCCGGCGTGCTTCGCATGGTACATCGCCGCATCGGCATGGAGCAGGAGCGTCTTCACGTCGCGCGCGTCGCCGGGGTAGATGCTGATCCCGATGCTCGCGCCGATGTCCAGCTGACGCGGCCCCACCTGGAAGGGCCGCGCCAGCTCCTTCAGCATCTTCTCGCCCACCACTCCGGCGTCGGGCCCGCGCCCGAGCTCGGCCAGCACCACGATGAATTCGTCGCCACCGGCCCGCGCCACCGTGTCCTCGCCGCGCACGCAGGACTGCATCCGCTCGCTCACCGCCTTGAGGAGCCGGTCGCCCACGTCGTGGCCATATGCGTCGTTGACCGACTTGAAGCGGTCGAGATCGACGAACATCACCGCGAAGGGCTTGCCGCTCCGCTCGGATCGGCGCACCGCCTGGATCAGGCGCTCGTCGAGCAGCACGCGGTTGGGCAGGCCGGTGAGCGCATCGTAGAGCGCGGCGGCGCGCAGCTGCTCGTTCCGCGCCTGCAGCGCCAGGGCGAGCGCCTCGGTGCGCGCCGCGCGCGCGGCGTCGAACGCGGAGAGCACCACCGTGACGCCGAGGAGGCCCAGCGCCGCCACCCCGATCAGCTCGGCGAGGAAGGCATCGTCGAAGCGGGTGAGCGACGGGGGCACGAGACTCACGGTGCCGGGGGCGAAGCGCGCCGCCGCCATGCCCGTGTAATGCATCGCCGCGATCCCGAGCCCCAGCACGACCGCGCTGCCGAGCTTCGCGAAGACCGCGCCCCGCGAATAACGCCGGCGAAGCCGAAAGGCCAGCGTCAGCGCGGCCAGCGAGGCGAGGAAGGCGATGCCGATCGAGGCCGCGACGAGCGAGATGTCGTACTCGACGGGCGGGGACACGCGCATCGCGGCCATGCCGAGATAGTGCATCGCGGCGATGCCGAGCCCCATGACGAGCCCGCCGCCGGCCAGGCGGCTCCGAGTGAGCGCGGGGCGCCGGGCCACGAGGAGCGCCATACCGGAGGCCAGCACCGCGACCAGCCACGAGGCCGCGTTGATCCGGCCGTCGTAGGCCACCGGGCCTCCGAGGTCGAAGGCCAGCATGCCGACGAAGTGCATCGACCAGATCCCGGTGCCCATGACGGCGGCCCCGCCCAGGAGGAGCCAGAGCCACGCCGCCCGCCCCCGCCGCACGCTCACGCGCGCGGCCAGATCCAGCGCCGCGTAGGACGCGATCACCGCGACGGTCACGGAGAGGACGACCAGCTTGGGATCGTGGTGCCCCACGCGCAGAGGGTACACCAGGCCCGAACCTTTCAGGGAGACACCGGCCGTACAATGAAGCTACCATGCGCCCGCCGCACCAGATCGCCGTCCATCTCCCGCTGGCCGCGCTGCTCACGACGGTCCTCGCCGGGGCGCCGGTCCGCTCCGGCGCGGAGACCGTGGACGGTGTGTGGGCGGTGGCGCAGGTCACGCTGAACGGCCAGCCCCGCGCGGAAGGCAAGCTCCTCAATTCCACGTGGACGTTCAACGGCGACGAGCTGACCGTCCGCCCGGCCGCCGGCCGCCACGTCCGCTGGTCGCTGAGCTATGAGCTCGGCGCGCAGCCAGCCGCGTTTCGCGCGACGCCCGTCGACGCGCCGGGCGAGCGGCCGTTGTGGATGATCCTGACCCGGGGCGCCGGCGAGCTTCGTCTGGCGTTCTACGACGGGCTCGACCAGCGGCCGGAGGATTTCGGTCCGCGGCCCAAGCTGGTCGTCCTCAGCCTCGTGCCCGCGCCGGCGGTGGGCGCGCTCCGCGATCCTTGCGAGATTCTGAGGGCCGCCGGTGTCGAGCAGCTCCTCGGCGGGCCCACGCGGCGGAGGCCACCGCCCCCGACGATTCGGCCCGGCGTGACGTGCACGCTGGAGCGCGATGACGGCTCGGGCGCGGTGGCGCTCACGCTCGTGCCGCCACCGGCGGCGACGGCCTATGTGGACGCGGCGAGGCGCGAGGCCGCGTCCCAGCCGCGCGTGCAGCTCGAGGAGGAGCCCGGCCTGGGCCCCGGCGCCTTCTCGGCTCTCCGCGGGCAGACGGTCGCCACGGTCACGCTCAAGCAGGAGACGGCGATGGTGCTGCGATTCGAGGCGCCGCAGGTGGCCCGCGCCGAGACCCGCCGCTTCGCCGAGCGGGTCCGCGACCGCCTCTGAGCCGGATCAGGCCGATGCGTCCTCGAGCCGGCGGATCTGGCAGAGATACGCGCGATGCGGCACCGACCCGCTCACCGGATCGATGGCCGCGTTGCCGATGATGAGGTTGAAGTTGGCGCCGTCCGAGCTGAAGGGGTCGTACCCCGGCGCGCCGATCTGCGGGCAAGCCTCCCACCAGCCGTGCTGCCC
>Ga0207428_10001470_pt1 | contig 24655 bp, 23 predicted proteins | sample RhiMethybrSRZTD1_FD_187600 | JGI IMG/M metagenome (GOLD analysis project Ga0207428, IMG submission 187600) | Populus rhizosphere microbial communities from Tennessee, USA - Rhizosphere MetaG P. TD hybrid SRZTD1 (SPAdes) (version 3) | ecosystem: Host-associated > Plants > Roots > Rhizosphere >...
GGGATACGACGCGCTGGTGATGATCGACGCTCGCCAGGAACCGGGTGCGGCTGGTGAGCTGGTCATTCTGGAGATCGGACCAGATGACGTCCGGGGTGGGGAGTTCGATGCTCACGGGATGGATCCAGTCGCGGTGCTGTCGGCTCTCCCGGACTTGGGCGGTCAGCTGCCGCCGACGTATCTCATAGGCTGTCGGCCGGCCGAGCTAAGCGAAGGAATCGGGCTGACCCCGGCCGTGCGGAGCGCGGTACCAGCGGCCGCGGCAGCCGTGCGCCGCCTCGTGCAGCAGCTAATTGACGATCAACACAGCGTCGGAGAGCGGGTGTAGCGCCATGTGTCTCGGCATACCCGGACAGGTCATCGAGATGCTTGAGGGCTACGGGGGTCAGCTTGCGCTGGTCGACGTGTCCGGCGCGCCGCGCAAGATCAACATCGGGATGCTCGAACTTGATCAACAAGATCTCGCTCCCGGTGACTGGGTGCTGATCCACATGGGCTTCGCGGTGGAGCGGACAGACGCCGCCGGAGCTGACCAGGCGCTCCAGGGACTGGAGCTGATGGGCCGAGCACGAGATGACTGATCGAGTGAGCGGTCCGGTGCTCTTTGCGCGTTATGCGTACCCGCCCAACCACTACGGCTACTGCGGACCCGACGACGCACCAGGCTTCTTCCGCAGCGGGGTCACCGGAGATGATCTTGGGTTGCGCGCCCGAGCCCGAAACTTCGACGGCGCTCTGCCGCATCTGCAGCTGATCGCCGACGCCATGGATCGCTCCGACCCACCGGACGTCTTCGATCCGGCGGTCGTCGAGGCCTACTGGCTGGGCAGCGACGCACTCAACAAGGTGAGCACCGACAGCGTCCGTCCAACCATCGCGGCGGCGTTCGCTGGTCACTGCGGCCCGCTTTTTGCCGATCTGTCCGAGGCGCTGGCTGCCGGCGCCCTGCCACACCACAGCTTCGTCGTTTTTTGCATCTACCCCTGGGTCGGGATGCTTGGCGATCCCCGGCGTACTCCTCAGGCGATGACAGTGCTGGATCGGTGCCGGATCAGGTCGGGTCGAGTTCGCAGCTTAGAGAATGATCATGCACTGGTGGAATGCGCGCCGCTGGTGTGGGACGGCGACCAGATTGCGGCCGGAACGGTTGGCATCGAGAGCGTGCGCACCGGAATCGACGGGGTCGGGCTGACTGCGCAGATCCGCGTCGGCGATCATGTAGCGCTCCACTGGGACTGGGTATGCGACGTGATCAACCATGAGCAGCATGCAACGCTCGACAGCTTCAATGCGCACCATCTCGCGCTCGTCAACTCGATCTTGGCTGATCGCCGGCTGACGGTGGCCGGTCATGGCTGAAGATCGCACGCGGCATCGGCTGGTGGTCTCCGGAGTGGTGCAAGGCGTCGGATTTCGGCCCTTCGTGTACGCGCTGGCCAGCAAGCTGGGTCTGTCGGGGTCTGTGGGCAACAACAGCAGCGGGGTGACAATCGAAGTCGAGGGCCCAGCCGCTGTGCTTACTGAGTTCCGGCAGCGTCTGCCGACCGACGCGCCGTCGTTGGCCAGGATTGACGCGGTCAGCGTCGAGACGGTTCCAGTGGTGGGCGGCACCGGGTTCGAGATCATGGAATCCCGTGCCGGAGCGGGACGCACCCTCGTCTCGCCCGACATAGCCACGTGCGAAGAGTGCCTGGCCGAGCTGCGAGACCCGGCTGACCGGCGCTACCGGCACCCCTTTATCAGCTGTACGAACTGCGGCCCGCGGTTCACCATTGTCACCGACCTGCCGTACGACCGGCCAGCGACGACCATGGCCTCCCTGCCCTTGTGCACGCCGTGTGCGGGCGAGTACGCCGACCCGACCAACCGCCGCTTTCACGCCCAGACCGTTGCCTGTCCAGACTGCGGGCCGACCCTTACGCTGCGGCGACCGGGCCAGCCGGAAATGACCGGACGAGAAGCGATGAGCGAGGCTCGGCGACTGCTGTCCGGCGGCGCCATCGTGGCTGTAAAGGGACTTGGTGGTTACCACCTGGCCTGTGATGCCGCTGACCAAACGGCGGTGAGCGTGCTGCGCAAGCGCAAGGACCGGGGGGACAAGCCGTTCGCGATCATGGTCGCCGACGAAGAAACCGCAGCAGCGGTGGCGTTCCTGACCGACGCCGACCGCCGATTGCTGGCCGATCCCAGGCGTCCCGTGGTCCTGCTCCCGCGACGCCCGGATGGGCCGTTGACTCTGGCGCCTGACGTCGCGCCAGACTCGCCCGACCTCGGGATCATGCTTCCGTATACGCCGATCCATAGGTTGCTCTTCGGACTCGCCGGGGACCCGCCCGGACCACGCGTGCTGGTCATGACCAGCGGCAATCTCTCCGGCGAACCGATCGTCACCGACGATGCTGAGGCGGTCCGCCGGCTGGCCCCGCTCGCCGACACATGGCTGAGTCACGACAGGCGTATTCACGTGCCCTGTGACGATTCCGTGCTGCGGATCGTCGATCATGATCAACTTCCGGTGCGCCGCTCCCGCGGCTATGCGCCCCTTCCTGTCGCGCTCCCGATGAAGGTCCTACCAGCCCTGGCGGTCGGGTCGGATCTGAAGAACACCTTCTGCGTCGGCGACGGCCGATATGCCTGGCTGAGCGGACATATCGGGGACATGGATGATCTTGCCACACTCCAGGCATTCGACATCGCGCGTGATCATCTGGAGAAGGTGACCGGCGTGCTGCCCGATATTGTCATCGCGGACCGACACCCTGGCTACCGCAGCACTGCATGGGCCCGGTCGCACGCCGGCAACCGCGAACTGATCATGGTGCAGCACCATCACGCCCACCTGGCGTCCGTGATGGCTGAGAACGGGCACCTCGGCGATGAGCGAGTCATCGGGTTTGCCTTCGACGGCACCGGCTACGGTGACGATCGGGCCATGTGGGGTGGGGAGATCATGATCGCCGATTACCGCGGCTACGAACGCGCTGGCCATCTGCGCTACACGCCATTGCCGGGTGGCGATGCCGGAGTCCGGAACCCGTGCCGGATGGCGCTGTCCCACCTCCGCGCTGCCGGCCAGGGCTGGGATCCTCGGTTGCCGAGCGTCGCCGCATGCGGCGATACCGAACGGTCGGTGCTTTCACGGCAACTCGAGATCGGTTTGAACACCGTCCCGACCTCGAGCATGGGTCGGCTTTTCGACGCCGTTTCCTCACTCGCCGGAGTCTGTCATCGGATCGCCTACGAGGCGGAGGCTGCCATGCGGTTCGAGGGGATAGCACGCGCGGCAGTGGACCAAACGACGGACGGTTACGAGTTCACGATCGGCAGCGGCGGCGAGATGATCATCGCCGATCCCGCACCAGTGATTGCTGCGGTGGCCGCCGACGTGACGGCGGGTACGCCGCCAGAACTGATCGCGTCCCGCTTCCATCTCGCGGTCGCCGAGATGATGATCATGATTGCCGAACAACTTCGGGCGGCCACGGGGATCGATACCGTGGCGCTGTCCGGTGGAGTTTTTTTGAATGTTCTGCTGACTCGGTTGGCCGCGGATCGGTTGCATGACCGCGGATTTCGCGTACTCCGCCACCACCTGGTCCCCCCGAGTGATGCCGGGATCGCCCTCGGGCAGCTCGTCATCGGATCAGCAGTCTCAACCAAGGAAAGGAGCGCGCCATGTGCTTAGCCGTGCCCGGCGCTGTGCTGGAAACCTGGACGAAGGACGGCACCATGATGGCCAGGGTCGACTTTGGTGGTGTGGAGAAGGAAGTGTGCTGCGAGTTCGTGCCCGACATTCAGGTTGGCGAATACACGATCGTGCACGTCGGCTTCGCGCTGCAACGCCTGGACGAGAGGTCGGCAAAGGAAACCTTGGCCAACTTCGAACGACTGGGCGAGCTTGAGATGGAGTTCGGCGATGCGTGGGCGCGAGCCGCCAAGGAGGCCGGCGTGCCCCGGCCAGATATGGAGATACCGGAATGAAGTACATCGACGAGTTCAACGACCCGGATCTCGCCAAGCGACTGCTCGACGATATCCACGCGACGGTAACCCAGCCGTGGGCTCTGATGGAGGTGTGCGGCGGCCAGACCCACTCAATCATCAGGCACGGCATCGACCAGCTGATCCCTGAGCAGATCGAGATGATCCATGGGCCCGGTTGTCCGGTGTGTGTCACGCCGCTGGAATTGATCGACAAGGCGCTGGAGATCGCATCGCGGCCGGATGTGATCTTCTGCTCCTTCGGCGACATGCTGCGAGTTCCCGGCAGCGGGCGTGACTTGTTCCGGGTCAAGAGCCAAGGCGGCGACGTTCGCGTGGTGTATTCACCACTCGACGCCTTGAAACTGGCCCGGGAGAACCCAGACAAGGAAGTGGTGTTCTTCGGCATCGGCTTCGAGACCACGGCGCCGCCTAACGCGATGACGGTCTATCAAGCCAAGCGGTTGGGTGTCGGTAACTTCTCGATGCTGGTCTCCCATGTCCGGGTACCGCCGGCCATCGAGGCGATCATGACCTCACCAACCTGTCGCGTCCAGGGATTCTTGGCTGCGGGCCACGTGTGCAGCGTGATGGGTACCGAGGAGTACCCACCGCTGGCCGCGAAGTTTGAGGTACCGATCGTAGTGACGGGCTTCGAGCCGCTGGACATCCTGGAGGGCATTCGGCGCACGGTCGGGCAGCTGGAGCGCGGTGAACACACCGTAGAGAACGCGTACGGGCGAGTCGTATTGCCTGAGGGAAATGCAGCTGCACGTGCCCTGTTGGAGGACGTATTCCAGGTCACCGATAGGGGCTGGCGCGGTATCGGAGTGATACCCGACAGCGGTTGGCGGCTGGCGGACAAGTATCGCGAGTTCGACGCCGAGTACCGTTTCGAGGTCTCCGATATCGACACCGAGGAGTCCACGGTGTGTCGCAGCGGAGAGGTGCTGCAGGGCTTGATCAAGCCGCACGAGTGTGCCGCCTTTGGTAAGGAATGCACGCCACGCAATCCGCTGGGCGCGACGATGGTCTCGAGCGAGGGAGCCTGCGCTGCGTACTACCTCTACCGACGTCTTACCCTTCCTGATCCCGTCATAAGGCCCGCGGAGGCCAAGGAGGCGGCGGGTGTCTGAGCTGATCAATATCGGCCCAACCAACCTCAGTGCAGGTGCAGGTCTCGATTTCGAAGGCTGGACGTGTCCGCTGCCGCTGCGCGACAGCCCCAATATCCTGATGGGCCACGGCGGGGGCGGGCAGATGTCAGCGGAGCTCATCGATCATCTCTTCATTCCGGCGCTCGGTGGCCGGGCGGGCGCCGAGTCAGACTCCGCGGTGGTCGAGTTGGGCGGTGTGCGCCTGGCCTTTTCCACCGACACGTTCGTTGTACGCCCGCTGTTCTTCCCTGGAGGATCGATCGGCCACCTGGCGATCAATGGCACGGTTAACGATCTGGCGATGAGTGGCGCGGTTCCGTCGTATCTGTCGGCTGGGTTCGTGCTGGAGGAGGGCACCGAACTGTCGGTGGTCGGACGGATCGCCCAGGACATGGGTGACGCCGCGCGAGCTGCCGGGGTCAGCGTCGTCACCGGCGACACCAAGGTTGTCGATGCCGGGCACGGTGATCAGGTCTATGTGAATACGGCAGGCGTCGGGGTCGTGCCCGAGGGAGTTGACATTCGTCCCGATCGCGCTGCCATTGACGATGTGATCATCGTCAGCGGGCCGATCGGCGTTCACGGCATCGCGATCATGAGCGTGCGGGAGGGTCTGGAGTTCGGTACGCAGATGAAGACCGATAGCGCAGCACTGCATCCGCTGGTCGCCGAGATGATCAAGGTCTGTCCCGATCTGCACGTGCTGCGGGATCCTACTCGGGGTGGCTTGGGCACGTCGCTGAACGAGATCGCTCGCACCGCGGGCGTTGGTGTCCGCCTTGTCGAGCGCTCGATTCCGGTGCCGCCGGATGTGGCCAATGCCTGTGCGATGCTCGGCCTCGACCCGCTCTATGTCGCCAATGAAGGCAAGCTCGTTGCGTTCGTGCCTCGCGAGCATGCAGACGAGGTGCTGGCAGCCATGCGAGCACACCCATTGGGCGGCGGCGCAGCGATCATCGGCGAGTGCGTTTCCGAACATCCAGGCATCGTGGTGACCACGACAACCTTCGGCGGTACCCGAGTCGTTGACATGCCGCTCGGCGAGCAATTGCCGCGGATCTGCTGACGAGTTACTGAGACTTCGAGCTCCTGAGTCGGACATACCAGAAAACCGGCCTGCCTCGCGCGTGAGCGCCGCCTGTTGCCAGAAGCTGATCGGTGCGAGCGTTGGGGTTGAAGTCAATGCCAGCAGAGAGGTGGATGTACCGACATGGCACGAATATCGGCTCTCGTGAAACGCCACCGGCTGACAGCGTTCTTCATCTTGGCCTACGCGCTGTCCTGGTGGGCGTGGATCCTTTATGCACTCGGGGTCTTTCCCAATCCGGTCGCAAGCTTCGGGCCTTTTCTTGCTGCGATCGTCGTACTGGCGCTCACGGAGGGCAAGGCTGGTCTGCTGGGCCTGTTTCGCAGAATGATTCGCTGGCGTGTTGCGCCCGGCTGGTACGCGGTTGCGCTGTTACTGCCAGTAGTGCTCACCGCTGCCGCAACAATGCTCAACGTCACGCTGGGTGCTCAAGCGCCGTCTCCAGCCCAACTCGGCGCCTGGCCTGGCATCTTCTCCACTTTTGCAATCGTCCTCCTCGTTCCAGGCGTCGGCGGCGCATGGGAGGAGCCCGGCTGGAGGGGTTACGCAGTTCCCCGGTTGCAGCACGGCCGGTCGGCACTCGTTGCCAGCCTGATCCTCGGCGTTCTCATCGCCGGCTGGCATCTGCCTCTCATTGTGGTTGGGCAGGTCTACTACCCAGATATCGTGCTGATTCTTGCCGCAGTGATCGTCTTCAACTGGGTGTTCAACAATGCCAAAGGCAGCGTGTTGATCATCATGTTGATGCACGCCGCCAATAACGCGGTATCCGGCAGCTTCTTCTCCCCGATGTTTACGGGTGCCGACTCAATTCGCGAGGCGTGGTTGCTGGCTTTGGTCTGGGCCGTTGTCGCCGTGGTGGTGATAGCAGTCTCCGGACCGACGAATCTCTCCCGCAAGTACCTGAGGCAGCAGGAGCCACTTCCGGACTCAGCGCCAGAGACTGTTGGGCCAATGCCTGCCCGAGAGCAAAAGGGGCTCGGAACGCCCGGGACCTGATGCAAGGAAGGTGATCATGTCCTCGAACCTCACGCGAGGCGGAATAGCGGGCGTTGTGGCCGCTGCGCTCCTCGTCCTGTCAGCCATCCTCAATCAGCTGAGCCCGGTCCAGGCGACGTACGACTCCGCCGCCGACTATCTCTACCTTGCTGTTGTGCTCGCCGCATACATCGCCGTACCCGTTGCGGTGCTAGGCATTCACGCATTGCACAACGGAAAGCCTCGATACGGGCAGTTGGGCACTGTCGGAACGGTGATGACCTTCATCGGCTACGCGGTGATAGCTGTCGTTACAGCGATCAACATGGTGCAGGGACACCGATCTCTCCAAACCGTTCGCATTTCCGCAGCCGTCGTACTCCTCATCGGCTCGGCGCTGCTCGGAGTGATCATTATCCGTGCCCGGTTGTTGCCCTGGTGGTGCGGGGTTCTGCTCATCGTGGCCTTCCCGCTGGGTGGTGTTGCGAACGCGATCTTCAGTTCGGCCGAAAATCTGTTGCTGGCATTGCTCTGGGGATCTATCGGTGTGGCGCTCTTGTCCCGACGTCAGGAAGTCGAGCCAGCCGTCACGCAGCCCGCCGCCGGCTAGCGTCGCAGGATTGGTTGGAGCATCGTCCAGGACGGATTGATTATTTCTTGATCAACTTACCCGAGCCGCTGATCTTGGTCGTTAGTGAATTCGTCATCAGGTCGGACACTCGAACGCTGCCGGATCCGGACCCCGCTATGCCGGTGAGATCATTCACGGTCAACGAATAGGTGATCGGCTTGGTCGGGAGGTGTCTCCGGAGACATCACTCGTCAGCTGTGGCAGAAGGTTGTACCGAGCATGCCGAAACCAAGAGCAAGACAGCTAGCAACGCCAGAGCAAGGCGCCATCGCATAGGACGTAACCTCCCAGCAGGGGTGACACACCGATCGGAGATGAGGAGTTCGATGAACCGAACCGTCGACACACACTACCTAGACGCTCCTGGGGCGAAGATCTATTACGAGGTGCGCGGGTCAGGGCCGTTGCTCGCGCTTATTGGAGCACCGATGGGTAGCTCTGGCCTGGTGGCACTAGCGGATCTGCTAGCCGCGCAGTACACCGTCGTGAGCTACGACCCGCGGGGGAGCGAGCACAGCACTGTTACTGACAGGACTGAGATCACCACACCCGAACTGCTCGCCGATGACGTCCATCGAGTGCTGAACAGCGTCTCTGAGGAGCCAGCGGCGATCATGGGCACTAGCGGTGGCGCGGTTACCGGCCTTGCCCTCGTTACGGCTCACCCCACACAAGTGAGCGTTTTCGTCGCGCACGAGCCGCCGCTCTTGACCTTGCTGAGCAACGCGCCGGAGGAGCTCGCAGAAGTGCAGGAGGTCTATCAGACCTACTTGCGGTCGGGCAGCGAAGCGGCGATGCGTCGGTTCCTGCTTTGGATCGGCGTACTCGGCGAAGAGGGTTCGCGACAGTTCGCGGCCATGCCAGAGCCGGAACCGATGCCGGCACCAGCGGTCCCCCAGACCGACAATGACTTCTTCTATGCCAATCAGATCCGCGCCACAACTGGCTATCGGCCGGATTTGGAAGCACTGTCGCGAGCGTCAACCAGAATCGTCGTTGGTGTGGGCGCGACGTCAGCCGGGCAACTGGCGCATCGTGGCGGTCTGGCGTTGGCCGAACATCTCGGCCTCCCACCCACCGAATTCCCTGGCGACCACGGCGGATTCGTTGGTGAAGCGCCGGCCTTCGCCGAGAAACTCCGCGAGATACTGCGAACTAACCCCACCAGTTCGAGGGGAGGTCCGCCACACTGATGCAGCGACCGGTGACCAGCTCCGGTGTGATCCTGACGTACTGAGTACGATCACCCGGAGCCCACGGCAAGAGTGGGGTCTGACGAAGATCATCCAGCTCATCGGGATCCACAACTGCTTGCGCCGTACCGGTGACGACGACGCTCCAGCCGGTTCTCTCCCGATCATCGATTCCGTCTATTTCGAACGCCACCGTTGCCGACTGAAGTGCACTGCCCAGTTTGCTGTTCGGGTCAGTCCGGAAGACCACCCTCTCGGCGTGGATCAGATAGTTCACAGGCATGATCACCGGCATTCCGCCAGCCGGTGCTACGAAAGCGACTCGACCGAAGTGATGCCCCTTGAGCAGCTCGACGCATTCGCTCTGTGCCAGGTCGTCCATGTCAGCCATTGGCCCTCCGATCACACTGTAGGTGATCATGCCGTACCGGCGTATGCAACCGAAACGGGTGTGACGAGCCGGGTGGTAGGAGCACACTGAGTCCATGGCGGATTGCTGCAACCAGCCGGGCTACCAGACGGTCTTTGGCGATCGTTTTGCCAGACGGGTCGCCCGGATTTATGGCAAGCGCGGGCTTGACCCCACACAGCGCCGCCTCGTGTCTTTCCTCACCGACCGCGGCCTCCAGAACGCATCTGTATTGGAGATCGGCGGGGGAGTGGGTGAGATGCACATTGAGCTGCTGTCTCGCGGGGCCCGCGAGGCGACCAACCTCGAGATCTCTCGCGGTTACGAGACCGAAGCGGCCGCGCTGCTGAAACGCTCCGGAATGGCCGATCGGGTGACACGCCGGTTCGTCGACATTGCAACCTCGGGCGAGGAGATCGAGTCGGCCGATGTCGTGGTCTTACACCGCGTGGTGTGCTGCTATCCGGACTACGAGGGGTTGCTCTCCGCGGCCGCCAGTCATGCGAAGAGGCTGCTGGCGTTTTCCCACCCGCCGCGAAACCTGTTCACCAGGATGATCGTCAGCGGCGAGAATTTGCTACATCGACTAAGGGGTAGCGACTTTCGCGCGTTCGTGCACCCACCCGAGGCGATGATCGCGACGGCTGAGGCGCAGGGGATGTCGGTGAGCTACCAGCATCGCGGGCTGTCTTGGAACATAGTGGGCTTCGAGCGGCTCGCACCGACAACCTAGAAACGGCCGGCGGCAATGGCGTCGGCCCCTCGGGCTAACCTGGGCCAGTATCTGAGCAAAACGTGGAGACCAGGGTGATGCCGCAGATCCGAGTGCCCGCGACCGCGCCTGAGGCCGAGAAGGACAAGGCAGCATCTCCGCGGCCGGGCGCTCCGGCAGACAGCACCGAAGGTCTGTTCCGGATTAGCGCAGAACCGCGCGACGTCACGATTCCGGCGACGGGCGAGCAGGCCACGTTCGCTCTGCGTGTCATGAACACCTCAGCGATCGTCGACGGTTATGCCGTAGAAGCGCCCGGCGCACCCGAGTGGTTGCATGTGGATCCGGGCCAGGTCAGCCTGCTTCCTGGTAGCGAGGAGGTCGTGACCGCCCGGTTGCAGGTCTCGGCGGCCACCTTGGTGCCGGCCCAGCAGCTCCAGGTCACACTCCGCATTCGGTCGATGAGCCAGGCGCCGGCGCATGCAGACTTCTCCGTCCTGGTCACCGTGCCGATCGTGGACGTGCCTGTTCGCCTTCATCCCGAGCCAAGCCTGCTGCACGTGCGGGATCGAGACACTGCCCAATGCAGCGTGTTCGTCGACAACTCGAACAGCAACCGGCCGGTACAGCTGAGGTTCGTCGGCTCCGATCCTGAGCTTGCTGTCGGTTTCCGCTTCGAACCAGCCATGCTCGAGGTCGCACCCGCAGCAACGGGATCGGTGCTCGTCTCTGTGACGGGGGCGGCGCCCGAGCCTGGGCATGAAATATCCCGGCCATTGACCATTACGGCCCTCGACGGTAATCGTCGAGTCGACACAGGGATCACTTTCCAGCAGGTCGCCAGTGCCTCGCCGATGTAAACCTTGGCGGTGCGTGTCGAGCCGAGCATCGTACGCGTGCAAGACCTCGACGGCGCCACGCTTCAGGTCATGGTGGACAACACGCAGCGATGATCGACAATCGCAGTAGTGCCCAACCCGTCCGAGTCGCAATGCGGTGTGACGACCCCGAGAACGTCGTGCGTTTCACTTTTGCACCTGGCATGGTCGACGTCCCACCTGGTCAAGTAGCCACTACCACGGAGACTCTCACCGCATCGCGCGCGCCCCGGCTGGGCAGCAGCTCACACGGCCGTTCACGATCTTGGCATCTGATGGCCGGTCGGAAGTACAGGCCGAGGGTAGCCTCATCCAGTCGTCGGCAGAGCGGCGGCCGCTGGCTCGGGTGCTGCTCACCCTCGGGCTGACCGGCAGCTCTGGCCGGCTGAGTCGGCTGTCGGCACTGCTGGGCGCCGCGCTGGTGGTCGGGACCTTCGTCGCGTTTGCCATTATCGGACGCGACCTCGGGCCAGATACAGGAGCGATCTTGGTACTCACCGGTTGCATCGCAGGCTATATCGGCGGGCTGCTCGCGCGACGGTGATCATGGTCGCTGATGTTGTCGAGCAGTGGTGCGTGCCGATAGCGTCGGGTCAATCAAGGGAGGACCGAACCGATGGGGATTACGCTTCCGACTTTCACACCGGTCGAGGACAGCCTGCTCCTGACGCTGTACTGCAGGGCGCTCGACAATCGCATGCCGAAGCCAGTCCTCTCCGATGCAACGGCTGACGAGATCGTCCGCGAGCTGGATTACGACTTCGAGCAGTTCAAGGTCAACAAGAATTTCATACTCAACATCGCACTCCGAGCCAAGAAGCTTGATCAGGTGGCGTCGGGGTTCATTCGCCACCATCCAGACGCGGTGGGGCTTGACCTGGGCGCCGGGTTGGACACCCGGCTGGTCCGCATTGCGGCGCCGGCCACTGTCGACTGGTACGACGTCGACTACCCCGCCGTGGTCGCGGTTCGAGAGCGCTTGCTACCTGATCGCGTCAACGCTCACAACATCGGCGCCGACGTGGCTGACCCCGACTGGCTGAACACCATCCCCAGTGACCGACCGGCGGTGATCGTTGCCGATGGATTGATGGCGTTCCTCAGCAAGGAGGACTTCATGTCTCTGCTGAATCGGCTCATCGACCACTTCCCCAGCGGAGAGATGGCCTTCAACAGCTACACCAGGTTTGCCGTCTGGGCCAGCAAGCACGTACCCGGCACCTCATCCGTCTCCGGGCTCCTGAAATTTCCCGGCGTCGACGATCCCAGGCAACTCGAAGACTGGAACCCGAAACTGAAACTGATCAGGGAAATCCTTCTTGCTAGGGAACCCGAGATCGCTGAGTATCCGACTGCCGTCCGCCTCTACAACCGGCTAATGGCGACGAGCACAAGCTTGTCCCGGAAGGGGACGATCGTCCTGCACTACCGCTTCTAGGGCAGGTGCCAGCGGGCACTGCGCAGGTCAAGGAACACCTTTGCGCCTAGCCGCCCAGCCCCACGATGCGGAAGAATGTTGGCTCACTCGGGGTAGGTGCCAATCCACTTCCAGGAGAGATCATGACGACTGCTGCTGCGCCATCTCGAGGCACCACCGCTGAGCATGCTCGACTCGCCCAGGCCACCGGACGGCTTGAAGACAGCCTTGCCGAAGCGAACCCGTGGTATGAGTGGGGGCCTTACTTGTCCGAGCGGGCTTGGGGCACCGTTCGTGAGGACTACAGCGACAACGGTGACGCTTGGAGTTACTTTCCACATGATCATGCGCGATCTCGCGCGTACCGGTGGAACGAAGATGGTATGGCGGGTCTGTCGAACATCCACCACGAACTCTGCCTTGCCTTGGCCTTGTGGAACGGTGTCGATCCGATCTTGAAGGAGCGCATGTTCGGCCTGACGGGTCCGCAGGGAAACCACGGTGAGGATGTCAAGGAGTACTGGTGGTACCTCGACGGACTGCCCAGCCACGCTTGGCTGCGCTGGCGGTATCACTACCCACAGGAGCCGTTTCCCTATCAGTGGTTGATCGATGAGAACGGCCGACGTTCTCGCGACGAACCTGAGTTCGAGCTCATGGACACCGGTGTATTCGATCATGGACGCTACTGGGCGGTCGACGTCTCGTACGCCAAGGCCTCGCCCACCGAGATCCTCGCCAAGATCACGATCAAGAACCATGCCTCCGAAGAGGCCACCCTGACGGTGCTACCTACCCTGTGGTTTCGCAACACCTGGCGGTTCAGAGGGGATGAGGCCCCTAGGCTGTTCCTGGATGGTGACGCCATCGCTGTTGATCATCGTCCGTTATCCGGCTATCGCCTTGAAGCCGCATCGACGGCGGACGGTACCCGTCCGGTTGCATTGTTCTGCGACAACGAGACCAACGACCCACGACTGTTCGGGGCCGCTCCCATCACCGACTACCCGAAGGATGGAATCAACGACCACGTGATCACCGGCGCGAAGACGGTGAACCCCGATCAGCGGGGAACCAAGGCGTCGTGGTGGTACACGATCACGGTACCGGCCGGGGGGGAGGCAGAGGTGCGCCTTCGGCTGCATCGGCCTGATCAACCGATGACAACTGTGAATGAGGCCTGGCAGAGCAGCTACTTCGACACGGTGATGGCTGATCGCGAACGCGAGGCTGACGAGTTCTATGCTGCGCTAGCGCCAGATGACCTCGGCGAAGAAAAGATGCGGGTGCTGCGTCAGTCGTGTGCGGGTCTGATCTGGAGCAAACAGATCTACCCCTACCGGGTGGCCCGATGGCTGGACGGGGATCCGGGTGAACCACCGCCGCCACCGGGACACCGAACCGGCCGCAATTCCGGTTGGCGGCACCTTGACTCCTTCGATGTTTTGGCTATGCCGGATCCTTGGGAGTATCCGTGGTTTGCCGCCTGGGATCTCGCATTTCATACCATCACGTGGGCTCATCTCGATCCGGCGTTCGCGAAATATCAGCTTCTCGTACTACTGCGGGAATGGTTCCAGCATCCGAATGGAGCGCTTCCGGCGTACGAATGGAGTTTCGACGACGTCAATCCGCCGGTCCATGCCCTGGCCGCGCTCCGGGTGTTCGTCATTGACGGTGCAGGAGATCTCGACTTTCTCGAGCGCATCTTCCAGAAACTGCTGCTCAACTTCACATGGTGGCTCAACCGTGAGGATCCCGAGGGCAACAATATCTTCGGCGGCGGCTTCCTGGGCCTCGACAACATCAGTCCCATCGACCGTTCCCACCTACCTCCCGGCGTCAAGCTCGACCAGGCCGACGGAACGGCATGGATGGCCTATTACTCAGTCGCAATGCTCGCACTGGCTGTACTCCTCGCCGAGCGCGACAGCGTCTATGAGGACATGGTTGTGAAGTTCCTCGAGCAACTGGTCCTCGTCATGGATGCGCTTGAAGACTCGGGTTGCTATGACCCTAACGACGGATTCTTCTACGACCTGCTCACCGATGCCCTCGGGAACCGGGAGCCGATCAAGGTGCAGACGCTCGTCGGGGTGATTCCCGCCCTGCCTGCCATGACGCTGCCAACTCGAAATACCGATCAAATCCAACGCATGCGGAAGCGGTTTGCTCGCAGGCTGGAAGCGGAGAATCGGCAGATTTTAGATTGGCGGATACGCGGAACCGGCGATAGCCGCCGAGGCCTGGTGTCTATCGTGCCACCGAACCAACTGGCACGGATCTTCGCGACCTTGTTCGACGAGAGCGCATTCTTGTCTCCACATGGGTTGCGCGCCATATCAAAACGTCACTCCACGCCTTATCAGGTCCCCGGTATGCCCGGTGCAACCATCGAATATGAGCCCGCCGAATCTCACACGGCGATGTATGGCGGCAATTCCAACTGGCGTGGACCAGTATGGTTCCCGATCAATTACCTGGTCGTCCGCTCACTGCTGCAGTACGACCAGTTCTTTGGGCCTGAATTCACGATCGAATATCCGACCGGATCAGGACGGAAGTTGGCTTTACGTGATGTCGCCGACGATCTCGCCAATCGGCTGATCAGCATCTGGCTTCCGGGCCCGGACGGCCGCCGGCCCGTCTACGGGGGCGTCGAACTTCTGCAGACTGACCCCGCCTGGAAAGACAACCTCTTCTTCAATGAGTACTTTCATGGCGACAACGGAGCCGGACTTGGGGCCACGCATCAGACCGGCTGGACTGCCCTGGTCGCAGACCTGTTACTCGATCCACCCGGTCGGACGCATCGGTTGATCTTCTACGACGACGACCGCGCGACCCCCGACGTGCGGCTCGCCGCAGGCCCAGCCGGCTAGCACCTCGGATTCCGGAGCACTGCCATGCCATCAGACTTGAACAAGATCACCAACCCTTATCTCTTCGAGATCAATACTTGGCCGTGGCTGGCAGCAATCAGCAAGAACGAGGGAACTGCTATTGATCTTGGATCGGTCCCTGATCGCTACTGGGATGAAATCGCCGATCTTGGATTCGACGGCGTCTGGCTGATGGGTGTCTGGCAACGCAGTCCCACTGGCATCGCGATTGCCCTGTCCAACGACAATCTCAGGGCCAGCTTCGAGGCCGCCCTCTCCGATTGGCAACCCTATGACGTTGTGGGATCGCCTTACTGCGTACGTGGCTATGTCGTTGATGACCATTTCGGTGGACGGGACGGTCTTAGGAGGGCGCGGGAGGCTCTTGCGGCGCGGGGTATGGGTCTGATCTTGGATTTCGTACCCAATCACGTGGCTCCTGATCATCCGTGGACGTCCTCAGAGCCGGAGCTGTTCGTGTCGGGCACGGCGGCGGACCTGGAGCGGGATCCGGCGTCGTTCGTTGAGATTGGCGGCCGAGTCCTGGCCAATGGCCGCGACCCCTATTTCCCGGCGTGGCCCGATGTCGTTCAGCTCAATGCCTTTGCTCCGGCCCTGCGCGATGCGGTGACCGAGACGCTGAACGAGATCGCCCAGCAGTGCGACGGGGTCCGTTGCGACATGGCCATGCTCGTCATGAACGACATCTTCGCGCGGACCTGGGGCGATCGGGTCGGGCCCGCGCCGAGCACCGACTATTGGCCTACCGTGATCACGGCGGTCCGGCAAGCACACCCGGGATTCGTGTTCCTGGCCGAGGCCTATTGGGATCTGGAGTGGGCGTTGCAGCAACAGGGCTTCAACTATTGCTATGACAAACGACTCTACGACCGCATCCTGCAGGGCCCTGCCGAGCAAGTACGCCTCCACCTGCTAGCCGACGACGAGTACCAGCACCACCTCGTACGGTTCATCGAGAACCATGACGAACCGCGCGCTGCATCGGCGTTCGGCGCGACCCGATCGCCGGTTGCTGCCGTCACTGCGCTGACTCAGACCGGTGCGCGGCTGGTCCACAACGGCCAACTCGAAGGAGCATTGACGCATCTGCCGGTGTTCCTCGGCCGCTACCCCACTGAGCCGACAGATGCGGCTCTTCTCGCGTTCTACCGCGCATTTCTCGCGGCCTTGGCCGACCCGACGTTCCGGCAGGGCCATTGGCAATTGTGCGATCGATCTGGGTGGGCCGGGGATGACAGGTACCAGAATCTCCTCGCCTGGTGCTGGGAGGGCGACACGCGTTGGCTGATCATTGTGAATCTCAGTGCTGGCACCGCGGCAGGTCTGGTGCGTACGCCATGGCATGACCTGCGGGGACGGCAGTGGCACCTTGCCGACCCGACGCAGGACCTCGTCTTTCTACGCTCCGGCGACGATCTTGTTGACGGGCTGTTCGTTGAGCTTGATGCCTGGAAGTGGCACATGTTCCGGGTCAATCCCCCAAGCAATGGCTTGCCGAGCTGAGGTGAGAGCTCTACGTGGAGACGAGTGGCACTTGCTCTTGCGCTGATGATGGGCTCAGCCGCAGCGCTTCAGCAGGCGCTTGCGTTTCGTGATCGACGGCGTTACCCGCCGCCAGGGCCGCTCGTTACAGATGTAACTTTAGCGTTGTGACAAACATTGCTGAGTCCGAAGCTCGCCATTGGATAGTAGTGCTGGCTCGGCTACCGGCTGAACCTGCGCGCCACCGAATGGCAGTGTGGCGGGAGCTGCGGCGTTCGGGAGCCATCCCGTTGGGGCAGGCGGTATGGGCCATTCCGGACCTGCCCGCAGCATTGCCGTTGTTGGAGCGGCTGACGGGCCTCGTCGAGGGGGCCAACGGAACCTTGTTGCTGCTGGCCGCGAAAGGCTTCGGCGCAGGAGATGTGTCCCGCCTTGAGCAGTTGTACGCGGCTGCCCGTGAAGAGGAGTGGGCAGAGTTCGCTGCCGACTGCGGCAAATACCTGGCCGAGCTGGACAAAGAAAATCGACTCGGCAAATACACATTGGCTGAGCTCGAAGAAGAAGAACAGAGCCTCGACCGGCTACGCCGTTGGTATCGGGAGCTACGGAGTCGCGATGTGCTCGGGATCACCGCGACCACGGACTCAGCCACATCTCTCAAGCAGTGCGAAGAACGGTTCGAAGCGTACGCGGAGCACGTGTACGCGGTACTCAGCCGTCCCACAGGCTGAATCCTTAGAGACTGGCGTGGGCGCACGCATCGGCGGAAGGCAATGATGTTCAAACCCAAGGACAGATTGGACCGGGCCTTCGAGATTGGCATCATCCTCAAGGGCCTCAACGGTCTGGCAGAGCTGGTGGGCGGCCTGCTTTTGCTGTTCGTAAGCGCTGGCGATATCCATCATCTCGCTGCGGCGTTGACGCAGGCCGAGCTGTCCGAGGATCCACACGATTTCATCGCCCGCGACCTACTGCACACAGCCAACGGGCTCACTGGCAGCGCGGTGATCTTCGGCGCCGTGTACTTGTTGGTGCATGGCGCTGTGAAGGTTGTGCTGGTCATCGCGCTACTGCTCAACAAGCTCTGGGCGTATCCGTGCCTGATCATCGTCTTGTTGATCTTCATCGGCTACCAGCTCTATCGAATTGCGCTGGAGCCCAGCGCGGGCCTGATCGCCCTCACAACGTTCGATGCGGTGATCGTGGCATTGACGTGGCGGGAATATCGCCGGCAGCGACGACCACCGAACGACAGATCATCTGGCACGACCCCCGCCACATCGCCCGCGCAGGTGTTGAAGCAGTGAGGAGACCTGCACCTGGACGCCGGCTGGTGGTTTCCGATGCTGTCGCCGCGCCCCTCACGCCTGGCTCTGTAGGGTCGTGGTCGCCTTGGCGCACGGTCGTCGGATTTGGTGTGGTGAGCCTGGCCGCGGACATGGTGTACGAGGGGGCCCGCTCGGTCACTGGTCCATTGCTCGCGTCGCTCGGCGCCTCCGCAGTCCTCGTGGGACTGATCAGCGGCGCGGGGGAGGCCACGGCGCTGCTGATGCGGGTGGTCTTCGGATCATGGGCGGACCGCACCAAGAGCTACTGGCGCCTCACGTTCGCCGGCTATGCCCTGACTGCCGTATGCGTACCCGCGCTCGCCATTACGCCATTCCTGGCCGGGGCCGGGCTTGCGCTGGCTTGCGTCCTTATCCTGGGGGAGCGGCTTGGGAAAGCGGTCCGTAGTCCCGCCAAGACGGCACTGCTCGCTCATGCCGCCAGTGCAGTTGGCCTGGGACGCGGCTTCGGCGTCCATCAGGCACTTGATCAGATAGGTGCCGTCGCGGGGCCCGTCCTCGTCGCGGCGGTGGCCGCCGCGGCCGGGACACTCTGGCCGGCGATGGCGGTGCTGATCATTCCGGGCGCGATCTCGATGCTCATCCTGGTTCGGATCTGGCGGAGTATGGGCAACCCTGTCGTGGGCGGGGTGGAGCCGGATCCGATCGACACAGCGGCACATTCGGAACGTCGCGAGTCGCTGCTGTCGAGGTTGCACGGTCGGCTACCGCGAGTGTTCTGGCTGTTCGCGGCTGCCTCGGCAGCAATCAGTGCAGGGCTGGTCACGTTCGCGGTCATCTCCTACCACCTCACCCAAGATCATGTCGTAGGTGTCGCCGTCGTACCGCTGATCTATGCCGCGGCGATGGGTGCGGGATCGCTGGCCGCGCTGGGATCCGGTTGGCTCTTCGATCGCACCAGGGGAGGCGCCCTATTGGGCTTGCCGCTCATCGTGTCCGCCGTGCCAGTCCTCGCGTTCGCCTCGTCGCCACTCGTCGCCATTGCGGGTGCACTGCTCTGGGGCGCAGCGGGAGGCGTACTCGACTCCACCATTAAGGCGTTGGTGGCCGACCTCGTACCCGCACCCAGACGCGCCACCGCGTACGGGGTGTTCGCCGCCGTGCAAGGCGTAGCGGCTGTCGCCGGTGGAGTGATGGCAGGTGCTTTATACGAGCGATCACTGCCGATCCTCATCGCGGCTGTTGTGGCAACCCAGATCATTGCGCTGATCTTGCTCATCACGACGCTGCGGCGCCGTCAGAAGATTCGAACAGAGGTAACGTCCGGCGCTTCGTGACGGCGAGAGGAAAGATCGCCGTTAGTCCTCGCGGCCGTCACCGTCCTCGAGATGGTCGGGTTCCTCAGTTTGTCGAGTGAGTTCGTCAGACTCCCTAGCGAATGGGCGGCGCCAGCTTGCACCGGGTGGCAGCCCACGTAGCGACGGCCGGTCGGGGTGGGGGAGGGCTGCATGGATGATCGGCGGTAGCTGGGACAGTGGCTTGGTGCGCTCAGCGTCCTTCCACTGTTGCCGAGAACGGGCGCGATCTTCGAGATTCAGTTGGTTCAGCACATGCTCGACCGCGGCGAGGATGGAACCGCGTAGCAGCCACGATGACTTGTTCTCCTGGACGTTGACCATGATCAGTTCGGTCAAGATCGCCTGCGTTTCACGCAGGATCTCCAAGCTCTCATCGAGTGACCGCTCAGCCTCCTCCTCGCGTCCCTCTACCTCGGCGAGGACCAGGCTGCCGAACGCCCGTATGCAATCGGCGATGTCGTGCAGAACGACAGCGAACGCGGCGCGCAGTTCTTCACCGTACGGGTCGTCTGGTTTGTCCTCGGCCGGAACTTCAGAGAGCAAGACCACGAAGAGGGCGCGAGTTGCCAACAGGCAGCTTTCCAACGTGTCGAGCCCGCTCGCCAAGACCGGCTCGATGTCCGTCGTCGCCAGAGCGCGCGGATTGAAGCGACGGCTGTCCTTCAACGAAGCGACGGTGTCGGTGGCAGACGTCAGGCGACGAGCCCCGGCCCGTACTCGATCGAGCCAGCCCTGTACCTGTTCCCGGGTGATGGGACCGTCGGTCAAGGCTTGGCTTGCTGAGTCGAGTGGGGCGGCCGTCGCTTCTGCGACGTCGATCATGGCTCGGCCGGCGCGTCGGGTGGGTAGCGCCGGCGGGTAGATCAGATTGAACGCGACGCCCACTCCGGCACCGATCAACGTGTTGAGCACTCTGATCTCTGCTGCGATGTTCGGATTGGTCACGCCCAGGATCAGCATCGCACTGATCGGTGCCTCCAAGGCCTGCTCGCCCAGACGGAAGATCCTGCCAAGCACCAGCGAGGCGGCGATTGCCAGGCCCAGGCTCCACCAAGTGAGGCCGATCCAAATGGAAAGCAGGGTCGCAACCAGGACGCCGGCCAGCACTGCGCCGACCCGAACCGCGCCCATCTTGAGAGTCGAGTATGACGAGGCCTGCATGACCAGCAGAGTCGTGAGGGCTCCGGTCAGGTCAATTGCGCCATTTGTCACGACCAAGGTCAGTAGGTAGGAGACCACGGCCGCCGCAGTCAACCGGAGGATGTTGACCATGGCGGGGCGTAGTCGGCGCGGTACGTCTCGCCACCGGTTTGGTCGCCCTGGCCATGCCAGGTCGGCCAGATATTGCCACCGGATGTAGCGGACTGCCGACTCGATCTTGCTCATTCGGCACCTCTCCGACGTCAGGGTGGATCGTCGGACTTCTTATCATGCTCGACGCCACCTATGTGACTCCGGCCATACAGGGCGCCTGCCGGCAAGCTTGACCATGTCATGAGCCGACGCGAGCATGGCAGTCCTCAGCCGAATGCTCCCAAGGAGCCCCGATGACCGATGCGGCCGTACGCGCCAAGACGAAGGTGCCCCGCGCGTGCTCGGACGTGTTCCGCCTATGGGTGTCGCTTGCGTTGGGCGTTCTGGTCGCACTGGTCTTCGAGATCGTTGTGATCGCGCTCCAAGTCACGGGCGCGCGGGGGCACACCGACGAGCAATTCGAGCTCGAGTTCGGATTCGGAGCGAGACTGGCCACGTGGATTGGGTTCGCGGTCTCCTACCTTGCCTTGGGACTGCACGCCTTCGCCCGCTGTGATCGGGCGGAGCTGGTGCGACGCGTCCTGGCAAAGCCACTACCAGCATCATCTGTCAAGAGATGGTTGCTCGCCGGGGGTGGTGGTACCGGTTGGCCAATCGTGATCGCAGGAATTGCATTTTTCACGATCATCACTGCAGTACTCCGGCGCAGCCAAAGCACGCCTCTTGTGTTGGGGCTTGCTGCCTTCACCGTCGTGACCTGCTGGATGGTGATCACGTTCAGCTTCGCGCTGCAGTATGCGCGCCGGGACATCGAGCAAGGCGGGCTGCAATTCCCCGGGGCGCACCAGCCGGTGTTCACCGACTATAACTACTTGGCCATCGGATGTTCGGCAACATTCGGGACCACGGATACGACTGTGGTTAGCAGCTCGATGCGCCGGATCGTCAGCGTGCACAGCGTGCTTGGACTGCTGATGAATACCGTCGTTGTGGCGGTGCTGCTGTCGATCATCGTCACTAGTTGAGCCACTATCATTTGGGTTGTGATTATTCGCCGATTCGGCTGCGAATCGTTGGGGGCGTATAATTCCGTATGAAGATAAAGAGGTTCACTTGCCCGAATTAGCCACCGACTTCCAATCCCTGCCAGAAGAATACCAGCTTGTCATTTGCCTGGCCGAGGAGACTCACAAGATCGCTGTTGCTCCGCTTCAGTTGTTGGTGGGAGGTTGGTCGGGGGCTGTAGTTTATCTCGTCAGTGTCTCGAACAATGAAACCAAACGCGTCGAACATTGCATTCTGAAGCTAGACCGCAAGGGCAACAGCGCCAAGTCGGACGAAGTAACACGGCATAACACCCTGATCAGAAAGTCGACACCTGAGTTTGCCCGGGATCATATTGCCGAGTTGGTTTTTGATCGCATAGAGCATGATGGCGCAATTGCCATCTTCTATAGAATTGCCGGTCAATCCCTGCTCAAGTATCGTCCCTTGTCAAACTACGAACGGCAAAGCCAATTACGAAACATCTTTGCCGAGACCAATAAAGTGCTTCTTACCGAGTGGAATAGCAGTCCATCGTTTGAAGCCATTCACCCGCAGAAGATACTGCAGAAATGGCTAGGTTTCCGCTTGAATTCTGGCGGAAACATCGAATCCTTTTTACAAGAAACCTTACACGTGAACCCAGATATTCCGGGCTTACTCGTCAATGGACACGTGTTCCCTACTTTGAACAGTGCTCGTGAAGTAGGTGCAGCGATGGTTGAACTACAGGCAGCCATGAGATTGAGCCGTCTGTGGCAGAATCAAGGGAAATCCGAGCAAGCGCGAGAATTATTGAACGCGGCGTACTCAAAAATCACTGAAGGCTTCACCACTGCGGACATGAAGGAAGCAAATGCCCTTCTCGCCGCACTATCGTCATGACGCCAAATCCTGACGAAATCGGGGTTGGCGCGACTGGCGAGTTGAGTTTGCGCGTGAGCGTTGCCACGCTGGTGAGGGTTCTTTTCAAGAATCCTAACGATGATGAATTGATGTTGGCTCTGGAACGCAAGGCGACTCTGCGTAGAACAGCAGAGGGCGGAGCGGTTCGAGTGAAATCTCAACCTTTTGGCGGCGCAATACGAATATTTGACTTGAGGACGGTGCACGGCCTGGTCGACGGCTTTCATTTTGATAGCGAGCGCTCGCGAGCCGAGCAGGACTTCCGCATATTCATCAGACCGTCATCCTGGTCGACGCTCCGGGAGTTCTGTCTACAGCACATTGTTCTTGACGACGATCTCATTCTTGAGACCAGTCCAAGTCGAGAACTGGTCGAAGAATTCGCCGAAACATTAGGCGTTGACTTGAGGCCAGAGCAGTATGTCAGCCAGCCGATAACAACTATAGTCGAGAATAGGGTGATATCGACCGAAAACATTTATTCGCCAGGAACTCCCACGGTTAGACTCTACCGCATTTACGAAGCCGCAATTACAGATTTGTTCTTGCCGCATGCGATACTGAGGCACGGCAACGATTTGTCTCATCAGAGACTATGTGAACTGGCAATTGCAGATGCTCAAGACGGCGGGAAGGGAAAGGCAAATTCCGTTTTGACGCTGCCATGGGAACGTCTCCTAAGTGTTTACCGAGCCATGGTGCCAGCAGAACGCAACATCCCCATTGTGTTTGAGGGGAATCGGTTGGATTCGACTGTCGCAGCGATTTTGGAAGAGATCGCCGTGCCACGGTATCAAAGCGTGTGGTAGTGGTCCGGCGTTGAGATCCTCTGCCTGCGGCGGCCGCAACGGCTCAGCGATGATCTTCCGCTGGTTGACCGTCTTGGGTCGGCCTCGCCGGTCCACATCGACAACAATCAACACCGCAGGCACGGCCATGCGCAGCTCCACCGGCCCCAAGGCTGTCGTGATCGTCCCCCTTCTTCAGCCCAAGACTTCGTGCACGCCCGTGAGAGAATTTGCGAGATATTTGAGCCTCCCACGGCGTCCCCCCGTCCCGTAATGCCGGGATCACCGGAGAGCGAGCAATACATGGCTGTTGATCTCAACACCTCAGCGGACCGAGCGTCCGCCGAAGTCGAGCCCGCGGCACGTAAGCATGCCCGCTCTCAAGTTCTACGAGATGATCGGTGGCCTGACCGGCTGGCGACGGCGATGTTCGCGTTTGCGGCGCTCGTCGTGGTCGCCACGTTCATTCCGCCGCTGAGACGGTACTTCGCTCAGTGGCACGACGTCGTCTCGATGTTGACCATCCCGATCGTGCCAAATCTGGTGTACGCGGCACTGCTCATCGCTATCGGTGTCGCATTGCGCCGCCGGCTGCGCGCAGCCTGGTGGATCTTCGTCATCTGGTGGATCATCCTGCCTCAGCTGGCACGCATCCTTTCGCTGATCGATGGTGGCCCGCTGCTGCAGATAGCGGGCCTGGTGATCATGAGCGCCGTCCTTGTGATCCTGTGGCGTGCGAAGCCGCAATTTCAAGCTCGCGGCAGGTTGAGGAACCTGTTTGCCGCCGTCATCTGTTTCCTGCTTGGCGGTGCGGTGATCTTGGTCCTCGGTACCTGGCTCGTGAGCACGTTCGGCACCACGCCGGATCTACCAACCGCGACACTCCATGTGCTCGACAAGATGCTGGGCGATATCGGGCTGGTCGGCACCGACCAGGTGCACTCTCCACTCTGGGTCACAATCTTGTTGGACGTCCTGGGTGCGGCGGTCCTCCTCGCCTCGACCTACCTGCTCTTCAAGCCCCCGCCGGAGACGCACACCCTGAGTGCCGTGGACGAGGCCCGGGTGCGGACCCTGCTGCGCTCTTTCGGCGATTGGGACTCACTTGGCTACTTCGCCACCCGCCGAGACAAGTCCATCCTGTGGAACACCGGCGATCCGGCGACGGCGCAAGCTGGCGTTTCGTATCGG
>Ga0207428_10001471_pt1 | contig 24652 bp, 19 predicted proteins | sample RhiMethybrSRZTD1_FD_187600 | JGI IMG/M metagenome (GOLD analysis project Ga0207428, IMG submission 187600) | Populus rhizosphere microbial communities from Tennessee, USA - Rhizosphere MetaG P. TD hybrid SRZTD1 (SPAdes) (version 3) | ecosystem: Host-associated > Plants > Roots > Rhizosphere >...
AGCTGCAGGGCCGCCCGAGCGAGTGGACGTGATCAGGTCTTGGGCCCGCCCGGTCGCCGGTGGAGTTGACAGGCCGGGTCAATCCAGGGCAGACTGAGCGAGCTTACTAAGCTGGCTCAGTATGGCGACACGCGCGGACACTCTGCAAGGCTCACTGCCGCTCCTCGTGCTGACGATCCTCGAGCGTCGAGGACCTCTCCACGGCTACGCGATTACATCCCGAATTCACGAGCTCTCCGAGACGCTGCGCGTGGAGGAAGGCTCGCTCTATCCAGCGCTGCATCGGATGGAGGAAGCCGGCTGGATCAAGGCGCGCAGGATCACGACCGATCGCAACCGCACCGCGCGTGCCTACGAGATCACCGCCGAAGGACGACGACGGCTCAGCGCGGAAGAAGAGCGGTGGCGCTCGACCACCGATGCAGTGAACTACGTTCTCAAGCACGCTTAATGGCGTATTGCCCAAATCGGGACCGGCCGCTCCGCTACCACCCCACCGCGCAGGCGCGGCGGGGACCCCGGTGTTGTCGCGGCCGGCAGATCGCTGTCGAGGTCGGTTTTGCGCGGTACTGTTCGGGTTGATGAGGTCCACTAGAGGCAGTGCATGTCCTGGATGTCCCGTCTTGCGAACGTGTTTCGGCCGTCGGGCGTCGATCGCGCGCTCGACGAGGAGATCGCCTTCCACCTCGAGGCACGCGTCGACGATTTGGTCGCGAACGGAATGCCTCGTCAGGAGGCTGAACTACTGGCGCGACGCCAATTCGGCAACCGGCTCCGCATCCGCGAGACCAGCCGGGACGTGAAACTCCTGCCGTGGCTCGACGCGGTGGTGCGCGATGTGCGGCACGGTATCCGTGCGTTGCGGCGCGCGCCGATGTTGACGCTGGTGGCGGTGGCGACGCTGGCCCTTGGCATCGGCGCCAACACCGCCGTGTTCAGCGTCGTCAACGCCGTGCTGCTGCGGCCGCTTCCGTTCAAGGACGGCAGTCGCCTCGTCTCGGTGTGGTCGGCCGATCCGAAGAACCCGTCGGCGACGTGGGTGTCCTTTCCCGATTTCATCGACATCCGGACGCAGAGCCGTTCGCTGGCCGGTCTCGCATCCTGGTACGGATACGAAATGGTGCTCACCGGCGCGGCCGAGCCGCAGCGGGTGCAGGTGGTGGTCGTCATCGGCGATCTCTTCTCGGTGCTCGGGGTTCCACCGGCGCTGGGAACGACGTTGCGCGCGGAACGCGACGCGCCCGAGCAGGGGGTCGTGTTGAGCCATCGCTTCTGGGCGGAGCGCTTCGGTTCGGACCCGGCGATCGTTGGTCGTGGATTGACGCTGAGCGGGAAGAGCTACCGCGTCGTCGGCGTCATGCCGAGCGCATTTCAGTTCCCGATTCAAACCGTGCCAGTCGATATGTGGGCGGCGCTCGGTCCTGAGCAGTTCGCCGATATTCCTCAGATGCGTCGCGGCGCCCGCATGATGGACACGATCGGACGCCTTCGAGAGGGCGTCGACGTCGACGGCGCCAGGGCCGAGCTCGATGTGCTCGCGACGCGCCTGAGCCGTCAGTACCCGGAGTCGAATGCGGGAATCGGCATTCGCCTCGTGCCGGCCGCCGAACATGTGGCCGGTCGCGTGTCGCGCCCGCTGCTGGTCCTGTTTGCGGCCGTCGCCTGCGTGCTGTTGATTGCGTGCGCGAACGTCGCGAACCTGCTGCTGGCGCGGGCCACCGATCGTCGCCGCGAGATCGCGCTCCGGTCCGCCCTCGGCGCGGGTCGCGCCCGGATCGCGATGCAGCTCCTGATCGAAAGCCTGATTCTTGCGCTGGCCGGTGGCGTCCTCGGCGGCCTGATCGCCACATGGGGCGTCGATGCGCTCGTCGCGCTCGTTCCGGGCGACTTGCCGCGTGCCGGCGAGATCGGCGTCGATCGGTGGGTCCTGGGATTCACTGTGACGGCCTCGCTCGCAACCGGTCTGGTCTTCGGCCTCGCGCCGGCCTGGCTCGCCTCGAGAGTGGATCTGACGGTCGCGTTGCAGGAGGGCGGGCGCACGCTGTCCGACGGCGCGCGCGCCCCGCGCCTCCGCGGCGCGCTGGTCGTCGCCGAGATTGCGCTCGCGGTGGTGCTGTTGACCGGCGCGACGCTGTTTCTGACGACGTTCTGGCGGCTGCAGCAGGCGCCGCAGGGATTCGATCCGCACAACGTGCTGACGTTCGACGTCACGTGGCCGTGGGAGAAGTATTCGTACGAACAGGCCGGCAACAAGTTCCGCGAGCTGCAGACGGCGCTCCGAGCGGTCCCCGGCGTGACCGGCGTGTCAGCCGGCATGCAGCTGCCAGATCGTGGCGGTGCCGCCACCGACGCCTTGTGGCCGTATCTGGAGATCGAAGGCCAACCGGTGTCGAAGGACGCGCGTCCGCGGACGGCCCTCGTCGCGAACCAGCCTGGCTATTTCAGCACGCTCGGCATTCCGCTGATCGCGGGACGGGATTTCACTGACCGTGACTCACTCGAGGCGCCCAACGTCGTCATCGTGAACGAGTCGCTGGCGCGCTCCTACTTCGCGAACGAGAATCCGATCGGCAAGCGGGTGAAACTCGACTCGTGGCTGGTGTTCGGCGACAAGACGCCAGCGCGCGAAATCGTCGGCGTGGTCGGCGACGTGACGCATGCCGGCCTGCCGGGCGCTGCCCGTCCGCTCGTCTACATTCCATTGGCGCAGCGGCCGTTCAATATGTCGTACGTCGTGGTGAAGACCGATAACGATCCGGCTCGATTGGTGTCAGCGATTCGTGCGGCGGTCCAGTCGGTGGACACGGATCAGCCGATCTACGACGTCAAGACGCTCGACGAGCGGATCGGGATGTCCGTCGGTCAGGAGCGCTTCAACGCGCTCCTGCTGGGGGCGTTCTCGGGTGTGGCGCTGCTGCTGGCGGCGATCGGACTCTACGGTGTGTTGTCGTACACCGTGGCACAGCGGACGCATGAAATCGGTGTCCGCCTGGCGCTCGGTGCCGACCCCCACGATGTCCTTCGCCTGGTGATTCGTCACGGCGTGACGCTGGTCGCCGTCGGCCTCGCCATCGGCATCGCCGGATCGCTGACGCTGACTGGCCTCGTCGAGGGGCTGCTGTTCGGCATTTCCCCGTCCGACCCGCGCGCGCATCTCGCCGTCGTGGCCGTCCTTGCGCTCGTCGCCTTCGCGGCATGCTGGATACCCGCGCGGCGCGCCGCACACGTCGACCCCATCGTCGCGCTCCGCTACGAATAGCGCAATGTAGTGTCCGCCTTCAGGCGGACCTGCCTCTCCTTGACAACTTAGGAGACGTCGACTTAGGCTTCCTAAGCAGTCTAGGAGTGCAACGCATGGGTGACGAAGCGGCCCTGCTTCCAGGCACACTCGACGTCCTCATCCTGAAATCGATCTCATTGGCGCCGGAGCACGGATACGGCGTGCTGCTGCGCATCCAGCAAATCACCGGCGGAGCCCTGCTGGTGGAGCAGGGCGCGCTCTATCCGGCGCTGGCCCGGCTCGAACACCAGGGGCTGCTCGCGAGCGAATGGGGCACGTCCGATAACAACCGGCGCGCCAAGTACTACCGGCTGACCGCTGCCGGCCGACGACGGCTGAAGTCGGAGACCGAACGGTGGGAACGGCTTGCGCTCGCGATGTCGAGGGCGCTGCGCGCGCAGGAAGCGTAGCCATGATGTGGGCGAAAGTGCGGTCACTCGCGTCCGGCCTGGTTCGGCGCCGCCGTCTCGAAGACGAGATGGCGGAAGAGATCCGCCTGCACATCGACGCGCGCGCCCGCGATCTGGTTCGCAGCGGTCTCGAACCCGATGCGGCGTGGCGGCGCGCGCGGCTCGAGTTCGGCGCGGTCGAGCGCTACAAGGAAGAAGTGCGCGCGGCCCGCGGGCTGCGTCTCGTCGATGAGCTCCGCGCCGACCTGACCTGCGGACTGCGAGCGCTGCGGCGCGCGCCGGGGTTCACGGCGGTGGCCGCGGTCTCACTTGCGCTCGGGATCGGTGCGAACACGTTGGTGTTTACCCTCGTCGATGCGGCGCTGCTGCGACCGCTGGCGTTACCGGAGTCCCACCGGCTCGTCACCGTTTGGAACATTCCCGACACCACGAAGCCTGATCGGCTCGGTACGCACAGCATCACTCGATACGTCGCGTTCAAGGATCTGACGCGGTCGTTCGAGTCGGTGGCGGCACACAATGGCCTCGCGTGCGGGATCAAGAGCCTTGGTTTCGCCGAGGACGGCATTCCTCCGGAGCGGGTGCTCGGGCAGACAGTATCGCCGTCGATGTTTCGCACGCTCGGCGTCGAACCCATGCTCGGTCGGACGTTCACCGAGGCCGAGGATCAGGTCGACCAGCTCGCGCCGGTTGTGGTCCTGAGCCACCGCATGTGGCAACGCCGCTACGCGAGCGACGGCAACATCGTCGGCAAGACAATCGTGCTCGATCGCCAGCCCACGACCATCATCGGCGTGATGCCGGAACGGTTCAATTTCTTCGGAGAGCAGGTCGAGTTCTTCGTCCCGTTGTGCCTCACCAGAGCGCAAGTCGAAAGTCGTGTCGGTGCCAACACCGTGATCGCCAGGCTCAAAGCAGGCGTGACGGTCGAGCAGGCGCAGACCGAAATCGATGCGCTCGGCGAACGGCTTGCGGCGACCGACCCCGTTCACCATCGTGGGTTCGGCGCCAAGGTGGAGTCGCTTCAACGCTCCGCAACGCGAAGCGCCGGCACTGGCGGCGACTACGGGTCCGCCCTGCTGATGCTGCAGGGCGCCGTCGGGGTCGTCCTGCTGATCGCCTGCGCCAACGTTGCCGGCCTGCTGTTGGCGCGCACGGCGGCTCGGCGCACCGAGGTGGCGCTCCGGCAGGCGATCGGCGCGAGCCGCCCGCGCATGGTACGTCAGCTCGTGACCGAGACGCTTCCCCTCGCGTTGCTCGGCGGCGGACTGGGAATGGTGCTCGCGTGGGGTGGTCTGCGTCTGTTCGTTCGAACGGCACCGCCCGACTTTCCGCGTGTGCAGGACGTGTCGATCGACCTACGGGTGTTGAGTTTCACCGCGATCGTGGCGCTGGTGACCGCCCTCGTGTTTGCCGTGCTGCCGGCGCTTCAGGCCTCGAGGACCCACGTCACCGGTGCGTTGAAGGAATCGAGCCGCGGTGCCACGGCTGGTCGTCAACGGATTCGCCACGCTCTTGTCGTCGGTCAGATTGCACTTGCGCTGCTGCTGCTCGTCGGAGCCGGGCTGTTGCTACACAGCTTCGCGCGTGTCGTCGGCAATGAGCTTGGGGCCGACCCGACGAATCTCCTCACCTTCGACTTCCGATTGCCCGCGCGCGAATCGTACAAACAGATCGGGATGTTTGGCAGCTCTGGACTGTTCGAGGTCAGCGCGGTCCCAGCCAACACTGTCGAGCGCGTGCTGCAGCGGCTCGAAACGGTGCCGGGCGTGCAGTCAGTCGCGGCGACGAATACGCCGCCGTTCGGCGGCTCCTCGGCTGATGTTCCCTTCCGGATCGACGGGCGCGCCGAGCCCTCGTCCGCGATATCCGTCGCCGGAGCGGCGTCGCGACCGACGGTCATGCGTGTGGCCATTACACGCGGGTTCTTCCAGACGATGAAGGTTCCGCTTCGCGGCGGACGAGACTTCGACCAGCGCGACATTGCCACAGCACCGTTTGTCGTCATCATCAACGAGACGATGGCGCGACAGTACTTTTCAGGCGAGGACCCGGTCGGTCAGTACTTGCGATTTGACAGCCTCCCGAACGAGCAACCGCGGCAAATCGTCGGCATCGTCGGTGATACGCTCGTCGGTCCATTCCAGGCGAGCCATCAGCCCGCAGTCTATGTGCCGCATTTGCAGCAGACCTCGTTGGCGGCGGGGCCGACAGTGTTCATGCGAATCGGCATGTACTTCGTCGTCAGAACGCTGGGCGATCCGATGGCAATCGTGCCGAACATCAAGCGAGCCGTTGCCGAGGTCGATCGCGCGACGCCGATCGCCAACGCTGGAACAGTCGAGCAGACGCTGGATGCGCAGGTCCGGAGCCTCCGACTGTACACGTGGCTGCTCGGGCTCTTCGGTGCCGTGGCCGCCGTGCTCGCGGCGGTCGGCATCTACGGTGTCGTGGCGCACTCCGTGACCGAGCGGACGCGGGAGTTCGGGGTCCGCATGGCGCTCGGCGCACGTCGCGCCGATGTGCTGCTGATGGTCCTCAGCCGTGCCACACGCCTCATCGCCGCGGGGCTGGTGCTCGGGCTCGCGAACGCGATTGCCTTCTCGCGCGTGCTCGAGGCCAATCTATTTCAAGTAACTGCCACTGATCCGCTGACCTACATGGCAGGGTCGATCCTGCTTCTGCTCGTTGCTGCCATCGCGAGCACGGTGCCTGCCAGCCGCGCCGCTGGACTCGATCCGATCGTGGCGTTGAGACACGATTGACGACGGCGCGGGCGGTTTCTCACAGCCGGCTGCCGGCGTAAGCTGGCAGGTGACGCGCGCACGAGCAGATAGGCGAGGAACGACCCTGCTGGATCAGCGCCGACGATCACGACATCCGCGCGTTCGAGCGTCCCGGGCACGTTCAGCTTCATCCTAACCGCTCGCGTGGCTGTTGCGCGGGCGTCGCCTTGACAGGGCCTCGACATTTCGAGTGACATCGGGGCATCTCGTATGGCGGTCTCGCGTCGGGACCGGTCAAGGAGGAGTCGGGCATGAGCCGAGCGTCGCACGCCGTGGCGCCGGGATTGGCGCTCACACTCGCGCTGTGCCTGACGCTCTCGGCGCTGGCTGCGTCCCGCCAGCCGGCGGTGCCGTCGACGCAGCGCGCCCGCGTGGTCGAACTTCACGTCGACGGACAAGTCGATCCGATCCTGGCTGAGTACCTCGGCGAGGGGATCGACCGGGCGAACCGCGAAGGCGCGGCGCTCATCCTGATCACGATGGATACGCCGGGTGGTCTCGACACGGCGATGCGCGACATCATCCGGCGCATTCTGGACTCGAAAGCGCCCGTGGCCGTGTACGTGACGCCTGGCGGCGCACGCGCCGCCTCCGCCGGCTTCTTCATCCTGCTGGCTGCCGACATCGCCGCCATGGCGCCCAGTACCCATACGGGCGCCGCATCGCCGCTGCTGTCCGTGGGCGGCTATCCCGTCCAGATGGATGAGACGATCAAGAACAAGATCCTCAACGACGCGACCGCCTACCTTCGCAGCTACGCCGGAGCGCGTGGGCGCAACATCGAGCTGGCGGAAACGGCGATCACGGAGGCCAAGGCGTTCACCGAACGCGAGGCGCTCGAGGGCAAGCTGATCGACCTGATCGCGAACTCGCCTGGCGAGCTCCTCGCCGGACTCGACGGCCGCACGGTCACGCGATTCAGCGGCGGCACCGCCACGCTTTCGCTCGCGACCCCAGATGTCATCACAGTCGAGATGACGGCACGCCAGCGGTTTCTGAGCCGCATCGTCGAGCCAGACATGTTCTTCGTCCTCCTGCTGGTCGGCGTGCTCGGTCTGTACGTCGAGTTCACACATCCCGGGATGATTGCACCCGGAGTGATCGGCAGCATCGCCCTCGTCCTTGCGTTGTTCGCCATGCAGCTGCTGCCGATCAACCTCACCGGCATCGTGCTGATCGCGCTTGCCCTCGGGCTGTTCATCCTCGAAGCCAAATACGTCAGCCACGGCGTGCTGGGGACCGGCGGTGTGATGGCGATGTTGCTCGGCGCCTTGATGCTCGTGCGATCGCCGCTGACGGGAGCGGGCGTCAGCGTGGGAGTGGCGCTCGGCGCGACACTGCCCTTCGCCCTGCTGACAATCTTCCTAATGCGGCTGGTCGTGCGGTCGCGGGCATGGACGCCGCTGGCCGGCGTCGAGAATTGGATTGGCGATGTCGGCAGGGTGACCGCCGCCATTGGCGGCGATACACACTACGGCATGGTCTCGGTGCACGGCGAGCTCTGGCGCGCGGCGTCGAACGCAGCGATTCCCGAAGGGTCGCCCGTGCGTGTCGTGCGGGTCGCCGGCTTGACGCTTCACGTCGAACCTGTCGAAGGCATCAGGAATCGGGATCAGGTATCAGCTCCGAGCAAGGTGTGACCGCGCAGGAAGGAGATGGCCGTGAATCTCGCTGAGTTCTCGCTTGGGTGGCTCGTGGCCCTGGTGATTGCGTTGATCTGGTTCTGGAATTCGCTCTACATCATCAAAGAATGGGAGAGGGGCGCCGTGCTTCGTCTCGGCCGCATGGCTCCCGTGGCCAAGGGCGCCGGGCTGCGACTCGTGTTCTGGCCGATCGAGACGCTGTACCGCATTCCACTCCGCGTGGTGACGCTCGACGTGCCGCCCCAGGACATCATCACGCGCGACAACGTGTCGGGGAAGGTCAATGCGGTCTGCTACTTCAAGGTCGTCGATGCGAATCGTGCGCTCCGCGAGGTGGAAAACTACCTGTATGCCACCTCGCAGCTCGCCCAGACCACGCTGCGCAGCGTCGTCGGACAGTTCGAGCTCGACGAGATTCTGTCCGAGCGCGAACGCGTCAATGCGAAATTGCAAGTCATCCTCGACCAGGACACCGAACCGTGGGGTATCAAAGTCACCAAAGTGGAAGTCAAACAGGTGGACATTCCTGAGTCGATGCAGCGCGCCATTGCCCGGCAGGCCGAAGCGGAGCGTGAACGGCGAGCGAAAGTGATTCATGCGGATGGCGAGTTTCAGGCCTCGCAGAAACTGGCGGATGCGGCGGCCATACTGGGGACGCAGCCGGCCTCGATCCAGCTGCGCTATCTCCAGACGCTGACCGAGATCGGCGTCGAGAAGAACACGACGGTCGTGTTCCCGCTGCCCATCGATATCATCAACGCCTGGATCAAGTCGGCGACGCCATCGAAGTAGCGACACCGTCTGGCGCGGGTGCGACGCCGACGTATTTCGCGCGCGGACGAATCAGGTGCCCGTTCTCGTACTGCTCGATCGCGTGGCCGATCCAGCCGACGCTGCGCCCGATGGCGAAGAGCACGAGCGGTGATCCCGGCGGCAACTTGAGCACGCGGGCGACTGCGGCGAGCGCGAAGTCGACGTTCGGATGCTCGCCGGTGATCTCGCCGGCCGCCGTCGCGAGCTCCGCAACGAACCGATACTCGGCGGATTTCCCGTAACGCTCGCCCAGCAGGTCGAGCAGTACCCGCGCTCGCGGATCGCCGTGGCGATACAGCGGGTGACCGAACCCGTGGATCGATTCGCCGCGCTGCAGCCGGGCGGTGAGGGCTGCCGGCAGCGATCGCGTTCGACGCGTCGCGTCGATCATCGATTCAGCACGTGCGCTGGCGCCGCCGTGTCTATGCCCTTCCAAGGCCGACAATGCCGCGATCACGACGGCGTACGGATGTGACCCTGCCGACGCGACACAACGCGCGGTGAACGACGAGACGTTCAGTTCGTGATCGGCGCACAACACCAATGCTGCCCTGACCACGTCGGCACCGCGATCGCGCACCCGCCATGTCCGCGCAAGCGCGGCGTCGATCCTCGCGTGCCCTGGGTCTCTTCCGATCGCCGCCTTCGCGAGCAGCCGCATCACTCGTGCGCCGGTGGCAGTCACACCGGACGGTCGCAGATCGAACGCGAGCGGGTCGCGTGCGGCCGTGGCGGCGAGCAGGGTCTGCGCTCGCGCCACGAATGGCAGCGCACCCGACGAACTGGCCGCCGAGACCAGCGATCGCGAGTGCGGGATCGCCTCGAATGTTCCGGTCCAGATCAACGCCGCCACGTCCTCGAGCGATCGCGAGCTCGCCAGGATCGACGCGTCCAGGCCGCGGTAGTACAGGCGATGGCCGTCGATCAACGCGATCGACGACTCGAGGATGGGCATGCCCCACTGCAGCGCGCGCGCCGCCGCCTTGTCTGGCGCCCGCCGCTCCTCGGTCCGTCGCCGTAGCCGCTCGACGTCGTCGTGTGAGTACAGCCGCTCACGCGGCGAGTGCGGTGACGATTGCGAGCGAAGAAAGCCGCGACTGACGTAGGCGTACAGCGTGGCGCGGCTGACGCCGAGCAGACGCGACGCCTCGTCCGCCCGAATCCACGCCAGGGGCGATTGGCGCATCCCTGTTTCCTGATTCCTGGTCCCTGATTCCTGGCCCATAACTGAATCCTGATTCCCGCCCCCTGAGACCTGGCCCAGAGCTGATTCCCGATTCCTGAATCCTGATTCCTAGAACATTGATTGCCGAATCAACGTTGACAGCATCATACATGGGCGGTACGGTCGAACTATGGCGACCAGCGGAACCGCCCCAGGGTTGGAAGGTGTCGTCGCGGCGTCGACGCAGTTGAGCCACGTCGATGGCGAACGGGGTGAGCTCGTCATCGCCGGCTATCAGGTGGACGAGCTCGCCGAGCAGGCGACGTTCGAGGAGACGACCTGGCTGCTGTGGCACGGCGAGCTGCCGACACCGGCGCAGCTCGAGGCGTTTCGCGCCGATCTTGGCCGCGCTCGAGGACTGTCGGCCGCGACGATCGCGGTGCTGCGCGCATGTGCCGAGCGCCGTCTTGGTGCGATGGATGCCCTGCGCATGGCCGCGGGTACGCTGTCGCTCGAGTCGGACGAGGCGGTCGACATCGTCGCACGCGTGCCGACGATCATCGCATCGTACTGGAATCTCCGCCGCGGTCAGGAGCCGCGTCCGCCGCGGCGCGACCTCGATCACGCGGCGAACTTCCTCTACATGCTCGACGGTGAGGCGCCGGACCTCGAACGCGTGCGGGCGCTCGAGACCTATCTGAACACGGTGGTCGATCACGGGCTCAACGCCTCGACGTTCGCCGCGCGCGTGATCATCTCGACCGGCTCAGACCTCGTGTCGGCGATCGTCGGCGCACTCGGGGCGCTGAAGGGACCGCTGCACGGCGGCGCCCCCGGCCCGGCACTCGAGATGGTCTTCGAGATCGGCGACGCGGCTCGCGCCGAGTCAATCTTGCGCAAGAAGATCGAGGCCGGCGAGAAGCTGATGGGATTCGGCCACCGGATCTACAAGGTGCGCGATCCGCGAGCCGATGTCCTCGCACGAGCGGCGGAGCGCTTGTACACGCGCGCCGGTGACATGTCGCTCTATACCCTCGCGCGCGCCGTCGAGACGGAGGCGCTCCGGCTCCTCGAGCTGTACAAACCCGGCCGCCGCCTCCAGACCAATGTCGAGTTCTATACGGCGCTGCTGCTGCACGGCCTCGGCTTCGACGTCGATCTGTTTACGCCGACATTCGCGATGAGCCGCGTGAGCGGTTGGATCGCTCACGCCCTGGAGCAGCGCCGCGCCAACCGCATCATCCGGCCGCAGTCGGAGTACGTCGGGCCGCGCGATCGCAGGTGGAGTGCGCGGCGATCCGTTCTATAGCCAGTCGTTCCCTGTATATCCGCGCCGAAGGTGCTGCTAGGATCGCCCCCATGAGGCTTGTCCTTGGCGTCCTGATCGTGACGCTGGTCGCCGCCGATGCGTCCGCGCAGCCGCGGATCGTGGACCTGGCCGCGTCGAACGGCGTCACCCTGAAAGCGACTCTCTACCCCGCCTCGTCGCGTGGCCCCGGCGTGCTGTTGTTGCATCAATGCAATCGGGAACGCAGCGCCTGGAACGATCTGGCGCAACGCTTGTCGTCGGCCGGTCTTCACGTGCTGACGATGGATCTGCGTGGGTACGGCGACAGCGGCGGCGGACGATTCAATCAGCTGCCGCGTGCCGAGCAGCTGAAGCAGCAGGGACTTTGGCCAGCCGACATCGACCTCGCGTTCCAGTATCTGGCGTCGCAACCGAACGTCATGCGGGACAGCATCGGCGTCGGTGGCGCCAGCTGCGGAGTGAACAACGCGGTCCAGACGGCTCGGCGACATCCAGAGGTGAAGTCGCTCGTCCTTCTGTCGGGAACCACAGATCTGGAAGGGCGACGATTGCTTCGTGCCGGCCGGCGCATCCCGACGTTCCTGGCGCTGGCCGACGACGATGAATTCCCGGTCTCGGTCGCGACCACGCAGTGGTTGTACAGCCTGACCGCCACACCAGAGAAGAAGCTGGTGCGCTACTCGACTGGCGGCCATGGCGCCGACATGTTTCGGCCGCACCCCGAGCTGATCACGGCGATCGTGGACTGGTTCCGGGCGACGCTCGTGCCGAACGCTGACCGCGCGCCCCTTCGAGCGGATTCATCCGAGGCGGTGAAAGAGAGCGCGCTGCTCGCGTTGATGGATGAACCTGGCGGAACCTCCAAGGTCGCCGCGCAATTGGCGGAGGCGCGCAAGCGCAATCCGAATGCGACGTTGTTCCCCGAACCAGTGGTGAACACCATCGGATACGAACATCTCCAGGCGGGCGACGTGGCGCATGCGCTCGAGGTGTTCAGGCTGAACGTCGAAGCATTTCCGAAATCGCCGAACGCGTACGACAGCCTCTCCGACGGCTACCTTGCGGCAGGCCAGCGGGAGCTGGCGCGTGTCAACGCACAGAAAGCGCTCGATCTTCTGCCAACGGCGACGGACGTCCCGACCGCGTTCCGCGACACGATTCGCGAGAGCGCCGAAGGAAAGCTGAAGGAGCTCAGCGGGCCTCGACGATAGCGATCACTCGCTCTGCAGCGCGGTCACGGGATCGAGTCGGATCGCTCGGCGGGCCGGCACGGCGCTGGCGACGATGCCGGATGCTGCCATCAGCACCGCGACCACAGCGAACGCGACCAGATCCGCGCCGCCGGTCCCGACGAGAAACGCCGGGATGATCGTTGCGACGGCGGCGGCGCCGGCGATTCCAAGGGTCAACCCAATGGCTAACTGACGCAGCGTGGTGCTCGTCACTGCCCACCACACGCTGCGTGCATCGGCGCCGAGCGCGACGCGAACGCCAATCTCGCGTGTCCGGCGTGAGACCGCATAGACGGTGACGGCGTAGAGCCCGCACGTCGCCAGCAGCAAGGCGATTGCGGCGAACCCGGCGAACATCGAGCCGAACAGTCGCTGCGGCCAGATCTGTTGCGCGAGTGTTTGCTCAATCGTGCTGATCGCGAATACCGGGCGATCGGGATCGAGAACGCGCACCTGTTCCTGCACGAACGAGACCGCGGCTGAAGACTCGGATGAGGAACGCGCGATGATGCGCATCAGCTGAGGAGCGTCCGCGGTGTACGGCCTGTAAACAACAGGGTCGAAGTCCCGCGATGGCAGGAGACGCTGCCTGACATTCCCGATCACGCCAACGATGGTCGCCCATTGCGGCGTCGCCGAGGTCTCCACGGACGGCTGTTGCGCCGACGGCGCGTTCGGTTCCAGCAGGAGCACGCGCTGCCCGACCGGTTGGGCGTTCGGGAAATGCGTCTGCGCGAAGCGCTCGTTGATGACGACACTTTCGTTGGGTTGCCGCAGATCCGCTGCACCCAATACGCGTCCGCTGACGACGCGCGCGCCGATGACGTCGAAATAGCGGGGGCCCGCGCCGACCACCGAGACCGTTGGCAACGCCGACTCATCGGATGACGGTCGCCCGTCGATGCGGATTCGATGGACGCGTGCACCACCGAGCGGCGCCTGGCTCGCGAGCGCGAGACGCGCGAGCGGGCTCGACGCCAGCCGCTCGTCGAGCTGCCCAAAGAACAACCGCCGGCGCTCGCTGGTGTCCTCCGGCCGGCGCAGGTCGATGGTCATGTGCATCATTCCTGCAGTCTCGACGCCCACGTCGGTCCGCACGAGGCTGATCAGGTTCCGCATCATCATCGCGGCACCGGTCAGCAGCACGAGCGCGACGGCAACCTGCGCGACGACGTACGCGCCGATCCAACGGCCACGGCTGCGACTGCCGGCGCTGGTGCGGCCGGCATCGTTCAGTGTTGCAGCGAGATCGGTTTTCGACGCCTGCCACGCGGGAACGAGCGCACACACGCTGGCGCTGCCGATGCAGATCAGCACGAGGTACCCGAACACCGTACCGTCGAGCGTGAACTGGATCCAATACGGCGGTGCCGATTCTGCGGGAAGGTTCCGGAACAATTGAATGCCGGGATAGGAGAGCGCAAGCCCGCACACGCCGCCGGCAGCCGCCAGCAGCAGGCTCTCGATGAGCAGTTGACGCACGATCCGCCACCGGCTTGCCCCGAGGGCGAGGCGCAACGACACATCTCGCGTTCGATCGGCCGCGCGCGCCAGCAACAGGTTCGCGACGTTGGCGCAGGCGATCAGCAGTACACAGCCGACTGTGCCAAGCAGCGCGAGCAGCACCGTCACGATCGGAGCGGCAATGCGATACGACTCGACGAAGGCCACCGTATTCCGGTTCGTATCCGGGTAGCGTTCGTCGAGCGCCGCAGTAATGCCGGAGAGCTCCGACCTGGCCTGCTCGATGGTTGCACCGGGCCGCAAACGACCAACCGCCTCGAGACCGCGTTCGCTTCGTGCGGCGCGTTCGGCCTCCGACAAGCCGGCGAGCGGCATCCACAGTTCGGCGCTGTCGGGGAATCCGAATCCCGCTGGCATCACGCCGACGACCGTCGATGGGACACCGGCGACGCGAATCGTCCTTCCCACAATCGACGTGTCTGCACCATACCGGACGCGCCACAGGTTTCCACCGAGGATGACGGCCGGACGGGCCCCAACGCGATCGTCGTCCTCGATGAAATCGCGACCGAGCGCCGGCGGTTGCCCGAGCAAGGAGAACGTGTTGAACGACACATACGCGGCGTTGACGCGAGTGGCCGGCGCCGAGTCGTCCGCCACGTCGACGGCGGTTTCTCGACTGGCCTGAATGTCCTCGAACGTGCGACGAGCCGCGCGCCAGTCGAGGAAGTCGAGATACGAGAGCCCGGCATCGCCGTCAGGAGTGCCGGCGTTGACGACCATGTCGAGGCGGACGATTCGCGACGGATCCTTCACCGGCAAGGTCCGCAGGACCGCCGCGTTCACGATCGTGAACACGACAGTGTTGGCGGCCAGGCCGAGCGCCAGCGTCACGACGATGGTCGCGGCAAAGCCGGGTTGCCGCCGCATCGTACGCAGCGCATACCTCACGTCTTCCCAGAGGCCACGGAACAGGCCCCGGCCCGGCTGGCCGTGGACGACCACGGCTGGCGTGCGCGCCTGTGTGAGCGATCGCATGCGCGCGGCGAGGCCGCCGGCGGCGCTCAGCTCCTCGAGCGCCAGCCGAGAGGCGTCAGCGTCGCGCGTACCCGCGGCCCGCAGTTCCTCATAGCGGTCGTCGAGGTGCTGTGAGAGCTCCTCGACGATTTCCGCCTCGCGGGCGGGCGTCAGTCGAAGGTCGGCCAGACGGGCGCGGAGCGCATCGGTCCAGTCATTCGAACCCGGTGACCGTGGACGCGGGTCAGGCATGGTCGACTCCGGTGATGAGGCCCATCGCCTCGACGAACGTCTTCCAGGTGCTGCGCTGATTGGCCAGCACTTTCCGTCCCGCGGGCGTGAGGCTGTAGAACCGCCGGCGGCGCTGTCCCGTCTTCTCGACCCATCGCCCCTGGAGCCATCCCCGCTCCTCGAGGCGGTAGAGCAGCGGGTAGAGCGAGGCGACGTGGAACTTGAGATGGCCGTTCGAGCGCGATTCAATCAGCTTGCTGATCTCATAGCCATGACGCGCCCGCGGCTCGAGGATCGAGAGGATGATCAGCTCGGCCGACCCCTTCTTCAGCTCGCGGTCGAGCATCCTGGACGACTCGATATCTTGCATAGCCATATATGTTACAGGCGTTGTCAACCTGATTCCTTGCCCAATGCTGAATCCTGATTCCCGATTCCTGATTCCTGTATAGTGGCCCGCGCCAACAAAGGAGACCGTATGCGTGGAGCGATGCTGTTCGTGGTGGGACTCGTGACCGGGCTGGCCGTGCATGTCGCATGGGCACAGAGCTCCGGCAGCGGCGTCGTGATGATGAACCACGTCGCCGTCGCCGTGCCGAACATCGACGAAGCGGTGGCCTACTACTCGCAGAAGATGGGCTATCGCGAGGCGTTTCGCGTGAACGACGACAACGGGCAGCCGCGTCTCGTCTACCTGCACATCAGCCGGAATACGTTTCTCGAGCTGAACCCGGTGACGCCGCAGCGACCGGCCGGATTCAACCATTACGGCCTGCACGTCGAGAACGTCGCCGAGGCGGTAGCGCGTTACAAGAAGGCCGGCGTGACGGTAACCGGAACGAACACGAGTGATACCAAGGCGATCCTCGCGAACATCACCGATCCCTACATGGGACGCATCGAGCTGGCGGAGCTGCCGCCGGAGTCGTTGCATCAGAAGGCGATCGCGAGCTTCAAATGAGAGCCGCACTCACCGCATCGCTCGTGGCGGTGTGCGCGGCACTGCAGGTCGCCTCTGCGCAAGGGCCGCAGCGCGGCGGGACCATCCAGACGGACAAGCTGCCGCCGGTCAACAGTGGCGCGAATCCCTATCGCGTCGTTCGCGACTGGGCGCAACTCGACAAAGAGGCGAGGCCGTGGGGCGGATCCAATGGTGTCGCGATTGGGCGGGACGGTCGATCGGTGTGGGCCACCGATCGATGTTCGCCCGGCACCGCGCCGGGCTGCCTCGGCACGAAGGCGAATCCGGTTCATCACTTCGACGAGGCGGGCAAGGAGATCCGCAGCTTCGGCGGCGGAATGTTCGTCTGGCCACACGGAATTCACGTCGATCGCGACGGCAACGTGTGGGTCACCGACGCGCGAGCGGCAAGCCCGGAAGAGCTCACGAAGTATCCGGGCGAAGGCAACAAGGGGAGCGTGGTGGTCAAGTTCAGTCCGGAAGGGAAGGTCCTCATGACGCTCGGCAAACCGGGAGTCAGAGGCAACCCGCCCGACGCGCTGACCGACCCGACCGACGTCGTCACCGATCCCACCAACGGCGATGTCTACGTCGCCGAGAGCCACACCAACGTGGGCGATCCCAACCTCGTCGCGCGGATCTCGGTCTTCAGCAAGGACGGAAAATTCCTGCGGACCATCGGCAAGACGGGAACCGGCCCCGGTGAGTTCCGGACGCCGCATGCGCTCGAGTTCGATTCGCAGCGCCGCCTCATCGTCGCCGATCGTCACAACCATCGCGTGCAGATTCTGACGAAGGACGGGAAGTTCGTTGCCGAGTACGACGAGTTCGGACGCGTGAGCGGACTCGCGATCGACGGTCAGGACGTAATCTACACCGCCGATTCCGAGTCGACGGACGCCGTCCACCCGGGGTGGCGCCGCGGCATACGAATCGGAAGCCTGAAGGACGGGAAGGTGACGATGTTCGTTCCGCCGCATGCGGCGCCGAACTCGACCGACGGTGCGATGGGTGAGGGCATTGCCGTCGATGCGGCTGGGAATGTCTACACGGCAGAGGCGCAGCTGCGAGGGATCACGAAATACACGAAGAACTAAAAGGCGGGTCTCAAGATGCGGCGGGTCTTTCGACCCGCCGCCTGGCTTGGCCGTTAGCGACGCTGGGTCGCTTCGTATATCGAAGCGGCACCGCCGCCGATAGCCGCGCCAATCAACGCCCCCTTCTTGCCGCCGACGATACCGCCGACACCGGCGCCGCCTGCGGCCGAGCCGCCGACGATCATCGCGGTCTTACCCCACGAGTGATCGTCTTCGCGAGCGATCTCGCGTCGATCCTCCTCGCGGATGATCTCGCGCGTGCTCTGCGGTGCGCGAGACACCGTGCGCCGTGGCGCTGGTGCCGTTCGGGTCGAGCGCACCGGGGCCGCGGCAACCGTCGGCACCGCGGCAGGCCGCAGCGCAGTCGAGTAGCTCGCCGGAACGAACTGCCCGTCTGCTGTCTGGACCAACGCCGGGCTCTGGTTGAACGCATTCAGTGAGTCCGCTTTCGCGCCCACTGTGAACATCACCACGCCGGAAACCAGCGCTGCTGCTACTCCTGCCGTCATCGGTTTCATTGTTCTACTCTCCCTAGCCCACGCGGGGCTGCCGGATGATTCATCAAGCGTCATGCCAGCTATCGGGCACCAGCTAAGTGGCAATATCAAAGGACTTCTGCTCTATGGGAATTTGACTTGCCGTCGAGGTGTCCTCTGCCGGGCTCATCCGAAGGAGCGCTGAGTTTGGAGCCGGCGATCAGTGCGCCCGCGCCAGCTCAATCGACGCCGACCCGTTGGTGGTCATTACGTGTACTCCTGTTCGGCTCGGTCGCGCTCGCCGTCATCGTCCTCGTCGTGACGATTGCATTGCCACGCCGCGGTTCCGTGTTCAACTACGTCCGCGGCCGCAGCGTCGAGACAGTTCAGAAGTACGAGCGCGCACGCAGCGGACTGGAAGATGCCTCGCCCACCGAGCTCACCGACCGCGTCAGGTTTTTCAATACGGCGATCGGTCTCTCTCCCGATTTCGCGGAAGCGTACGCCGGCCTCGCCGATGCGAAGTTGATTCTGGGAATCTATCGCGTCGAGCCCGCGCCGCTCGCGTACGCGGCCGCCAAGGCAGCGGCGGCAAAAGCGCTGTCGATCGACGATCAGCTGGGCGACGCACATGCGGCGTATGCAACCGCCGTCCTCATGCTCGATTGGAATTGGGCGGAAGCGCGCAGCCACTTCGACCAGGCGTTGTCGGCTTCCCCTCAGTCGCCTCGCGTGCACCACTGGTACGCCCGCTACCTCACGGCGCTGGGTCGTCACGACGACGCGCGCGTCCACGCGCAGCGTGCGGCAGACGCCACGCCGACGTCGCCCAGCGCCTCGACCTACCTCGGCGTCGCGCATTTCTACGCCGGAGACGCACCCGCCGCCCGTCGCAACTGTCAGCGTGCGCTCGATCTGATGCCGGAGTTCACGCCAGCGCGCTACTGCCTCGACGCGATCGATCAACCGGACGCGGCCTCGGCCGCGATGCCGGACACATTCCTCCAGTCAGCAATGCAAGCGGTCCACGCCGGCGATATCCCTGGCGCTCTGGACACGTTGCAACGAGCGGCCAATCGCCATTCCGACGCGTTGATCTACGCGTCGGTGTTGCCGGGTCTCCGGAAGCTCCGCGGCGAGCCCCGGTTCAACCTGATCCTCGAGCGCGTCGGACTGAAGGCGCCCGAGCAGGCGACACGCTAACACCACCGGGCGCACGCAGTTAGCGACCAACAATCTTCCAAGATGGCGGCGTATAGGAACCGAGATGGCTGGCGGCTAGTCTCGCGGCCATGCATTCTCGCGCCAGGCCCTTGTGGACGCTGCTGCTCCTCGCGGTGCTGCCGCCGCTGACCGACGCCGGATGCGGTGATGGCGGCACGCCGACTCGGCCAAGCCCTTCCGTGTTCCAGGTGAGCGCGATCCCCGGCAACTATCAGATCGCGCAAACGCCGGTGACAACGGCGTGCGGTGACACGAGCAACCCTCCAACCGTGACTGGAGCGGTAACGTTGACCGGTTCTGATTCATTTCAGCTGCGCGACACCGGAGGGACGACGTTCACGGGCACCGTTGCCAACGACGGCCGTTTTACCGCGACGGCCACGCTCGGTCCGGACCCGAGCGGCCAGACGTTCTCGCAGCGTCTCGAGGGAACGTTCACGACGAGTGGATTTACCGGCGTGCTCAACGTCACCGTCCAACCGCGCAACTGCGCGTTCACGCGGAACTGGACGGGGACGAAGATCTGAAGGGCCCAGGCCTCAGGCCTCAGGCCTCAGGGGATGGCCGCGGAGTCTGATTTGAAACCGGTGCACGCCCTCCTCGATCAACAGCAGATCGCGCAGCGTGGCCAGCACGTAGTCCCCACACATCTCAATCGAGACACGCCCGGATCCGGGCGTGGCGGCGTGTTGTCCGCTGGGTGTCACAATGCCGACAGACAGTTCGAACTCATCGATCGGCTTGATGTCCGCGAGGTGTGCGACGAGCGTCAAGCGATCTACCGCGAGCGGTAGCCGCGGCGCCGGCAGGCTTCGGACGATGCTGAAGATCGACATTCGATCCTGTCGATCGATAAACGCAGGCTCGCAGAGCAGTACCCAGTCGATTCTCGCCATACGCGCGTCAGAACCAGAACTTCGCCGCCAGCTGCACTACACGCGGATCGAGCGCCGTCGTGATCGTCCCGAAGCTGTTGGGTCCGAACTGCGCCGCCGGCGCGCCGAAATTATTCGTGTTCAGCAGGTTGAACACCTCGAGACGAAGCTCGATCGCGCGCTCACCGCTGAAGCCCACGCGGCGCATCACGGCGAGGTCGACATCGCGGTACGTCGGTCCCCGCACGGGGTTGCGCGAGGCTGATCCGATGGTGAACTGATCGGCGCCGGCGAAGGCGGCCGTGTTGAACCAGCGATCGGTTGTCCGCTGGTCAGCGGGCAGGGTTGGATCACCAACGAGGTTTGGCCGCTGTGTCGTGAAGCCGGCATAGCCAAGCAAGTTTTGCTGCGTCACGGCGACCGGCATCCCGGATTGCAGCGTCATCACCGCTGCGACGCTCCAGTCCTTCGCCAGCGCGCGCAGTACGCTGCCCCCGCCGGCTCGGTCGAATGGAAGGTCCCACACCACCGACGCACCAAAATAGTGGGGAATATCACCAGTTGAATAGTCGCGGTCGCGCTCCAGGTTATGGCTGTCTGCGACGGCGGCATTCGTCAGCGGGCCCGTCAGAATCGACGCGTCGAACACGGATGACGCGATGTCGGTCAGCTTCGAGCGGGTATACGCGGCGGAGTAGGTCAGGCCGCGCGACATGCGCTGACGAATGCTGAACGAGATCCCCTGGTAGTTCGTGGTGCCGACATTGTTTCGATAGAAGCTGACCGCCGTGTACTCCGGAAAGGGTTTCAGGAGCTGCGCCCTGCTGATCGTCGGGTCGCCGAGCGAAGACGACCGAGGAATCGTCCCGAAAAACGGGTTGTCAACCCTCTGGACGAGCGCGCGGCCGAGCCTCAGCTGGTCCTCCGTCAACTGATTGATGTTGCTGTCCGGGATCCCGATGTTCGTGATCTTCGATCCGAGGTACGAGACTTCGACGACCGTGTTCGTCGTCAATTCGCGCTGGACCGACACGTTCCACTGTTGCGCGTAGCCAGAACCGAGGTCCGGGTCGACGGTGAAGACGCCTTGACCGAGGCCGGCAGTTGGTGTCGCCCCGACTGGTGTGACGGTCGGCCCGTTCTTCAACACGAAGGCTGGTGTGATGTTGTCGATCGTTCGGAGCGTGACGTTCTGCAGGAATGGAAACGTCGGCGTGGTGAAGGGCGTGGTGAGCCCTGCCATCTCGATCCAGACCTTGGCGTAGCCCGAACTGATGATCGTGCTGTTCGTCAGACGATAGACGGCGCCAAAGCGCGGACCGAAGTTGTTCTTCTTGAGCGGCCGAACTGGCTCCGTGCCGGGATATTCGAGCTGCCTGGTCTGCAGATTGAATACGGCGGTTTGGCCGTTGATCTCGGTGGATGGGAAGTTCAGCGTGTATCGAAGCCCCGGATTGAACGTCAGGCGCTCGGACACCTTCCAGTCGTCCTGAATGAAGTACTCCTGGAAGTGTGCGCGCTCCTGTATCTGCTCCTGCTGGAGATCAGTGGCGAAGTTTTGCACCTGCCCCAGCAGGAAGCTCGCGAACGCGTTGCCAGTGTTCGCGACGCCGGGCAGATCGGTGCCGAGGGTGGTGAACGCAAACGATCCGGTCGGCGCAGGGGGTTGGATCACGTTGAGCCGCTCCCAGCGCCAGTCGAGTCCCATTTTCACGGTGTGCCGGCTTTTCACCCAAGTCAGCGAATCGGCAATCTCGGTCACGCTGGTGCTGAAGTCCGAGGCGGTATTCGTCGGGGATCCAAGCTGCTGGTAGCCGCTTGGCGCGATCATCGGCAGCGTGTTGGGGAATCTCGCGTTTGCCGGGATGCCGGGAATGTTCAGCGCGGCCCCTGCCGGCGACGACAATGACACTGCGCTTCGCTCGACGGATCGACGTGTGTCTCCGATCCGTACTTCGTTCAGGACGTCGGTCGAAAAGGTGTGCTGATAGTTCGATGCGAACGCCCACCCCTTCGTGTCTTGCGGACCAACGGACACGCTGCCGGCCAGAATGGTCCCGCTCCCGTCCGGAAAGGCGGTCACGGGTTCGGCGTGACCTCGAAAGAACGTCAACCGTCCGAACGCCTGATCCCGTCCGGTTGCGAACGCATGATCGATCCGGATATCGCCCTGATCCTGATCGTCGATTTCGTTGGCCGTCCGGGTGTAGTTGTTCGCGGTCGCGGTGTTGGTCGGGAGGGGATAACGCTCGAGCAGCGCCAGGGCGACCGGATCCATCGCGCTTCTCGGAATGGTGTTGTCGGGAAACTGCTGACGCGTGTTCCCGACCGTCGTCGTCGGATCGTAGATGTTCTGGCGGAACACACCTGACCGCTCGGCCAGGGTCGGCACGTTCGACGTCACCGTTCGGCCGATGCTTTGTCGTTGACCCTGATAGTCCGCGAAGAAGAAAGTGCGGTCCTTGACGAGTGGCCCCCCGAGCATGCCGCCGTACTGATTCCGGCGATAGTCTGGTTTCACCGGATTGCTGCGCTGGAAGTAGTTGCGAGCATTCAGATGCTCGTTGCGGAAGAATTCGAACACGTTGCCGTGAAAGGCATTGCCCCCTGACTTGGTGGTGAGATTGACCACGCCGCCATTGAAACGCCCGAATTCGGCCGGTGGGCTATTGCTCTCGATCTTGAACTCCTGGATCGCGTCGATCACGGGGTAGAACGCCACCTGCCCAGGCTCCGGCTGCAGCACCGAGATGCCGTCGAAGAGGAACTCGTTCGTGCGGGGCCTCCCGCCGTTGATGCGAGGCAGGACGGAATTGGGCGGCAGCGCGACGCCAGGGACGATCGAGGCGAGCATGATGAACAGGCGGCCGTTCAGCGGCAGCTGCACCACCTGCTCGTTCTCGACGACCATCCCGAGACTCGCGGTCTCCACTCGCACCACCGGCGCGTCTGCGACGACCGTCACCTTTTCTCGCAGATCGCCGACGGTGAGATCGAAATCGACGCGCGCCTTTTCACCGGTCGCGAGACGAACGCCCTCGCGCCGGACCGATTTGAATCCGGAGAGCTCGACATCGAGGCGGTACTCACCAGGCGACAGGCTGGCGACCGTGTAGATGCCTTCCCCTGTGGACACGGCAACTCGCTGCAGATTCGTGCGCGTGTCTGTGACGGTAATGGTCGCGCCGGGAACGGCGGCCCCCGCCTGGTCCTTCACGCGCCCGGTGATTTCACCGGCGGCTGTCTGGGCGCGAGCGGGCAGTACCGCAACGCACCATATCCAGGCGAGCGTGAGACAAACGGAAACCGATTCGCGGCGAGGCATACGGATCGGCTTGAAACTGTAGCTTGTATTGAGTCGGTGATCAAATCGGCTTAATTCGACTCAACAGGTCTCGTCTAGTGGGGATTCGTCTCCGGCGCGAGCAGGTCGATGGAGACCGATTTGATCAGCGCATGCAGATGACAGCCGGCCTTGACGTTCAGTGTGACGATGGCATCTCGTGTCACTTCGGCGAGCAGCATCAATCGTCCGACCGTCACTTGAACGATGACCACCTCGAGGGACGGATCGTCGTGAATCGCCGACACGGTGCCGGACAACACATTGTGAAGGCTGAGCCCGGTCGGCGCGCTCGTCGCCAGGATGACTTCGCGCGCCGGAATACGCACACGGACAACCGTCGTCGCGGCGAGATGGCGGGCGGGTGCGAGCAGCGTGCCGCCATCGAACGTCAGCGCGACGAGGCCACGTTCGGTATCGACGTGACTGACCGTTGCCTCGAAGACGCTGCCAAGCCCGACCGATTCATGCAACCAGGACAGGTCGGGCCGACTCATGAGCGCCGATAACGGGCCATACGCAACCGACCGGCCGCGGTCCAGCATCAACACGTGCGTCGCGAGGCGTAAGACGTCCTCGAAATCGTGAGTCACGAGAATCATCGGCACGTGCAGCGTGCGGCGTAGGTGGTCGACCTCGCTCTGCAGACGTCGTCGAACCGCACGATCGATCGCCGCGAACGGTTCGTCCAGCAGGAGTACGGCCGGTTCGCGCGCGAGCGCTCGGGCGAGCGCGACGCGCTGCCGTTCACCGCCGGACAATGCGCGTGGTCGCTTCGCGGCGTGCTCGGCCAGGTGGACGGCATCGAGCAGCTCCTGTGCCCTGGACCGCCGCGCCGCTCGCGGGAGATGGCCGAGCGCTGTTATCACGTTGCCCAGAGCCGTGAGATGCGGGAACAGCGCGTACTCCTGGAACACGAACCCAACCGCCCGTTGGTGGGGCGGCCACGATACCCCCGCAGTCGTGTCCGTCCACGTGTCGGCCCCCGATTGCACACGGCCGTACGCCGGCTGCGCGATCCCGGCGATTGCCCGCAGAATCGTCGTTTTGCCACTCCCGGACGGCCCGAAGATCGCCAGCACATCACCGGGGTCGCAGCTGAATTCGACATCGAGAGGGATGGGACCGTCCTGACGCAGGACGACGGCAAGGCTGCGTTCAGGCACGACGCGAGCCTATCTGCCGCGACAGCGTCGTCGTGGTCATCAGCGTGACCACGGCGACGACGAGCAGCGTCGCCGCCATCACACCGGCGCTGCGATCGTCGAACGCCTGCATCCGGTCGTAGATCGCGATGCTGAGCGTTCTGGTCTCGCCCGGCAGATT
>Ga0207428_10001472_pt1 | contig 24651 bp, 23 predicted proteins | sample RhiMethybrSRZTD1_FD_187600 | JGI IMG/M metagenome (GOLD analysis project Ga0207428, IMG submission 187600) | Populus rhizosphere microbial communities from Tennessee, USA - Rhizosphere MetaG P. TD hybrid SRZTD1 (SPAdes) (version 3) | ecosystem: Host-associated > Plants > Roots > Rhizosphere >...
CTCATCGGAGTCTTCAGCCCGACGGCCAAACCATGCCTTCCAATGCAGGACGCAGGACCGCAGGACCAGTGTGTACCCGGCTACCGACAGCGGGCAGCACAGGTGAATCGAAGATTATCTTCGAACCGCGCAGAGCCTTAGAGGTCCGACCGCAGGGCTCAGTGCCGCGTGCTGCGGAGCGACTCTGTCAGGCGATCGATCACCGGATTGTAGGCGGCGCACTGCACCGTCCGATCACCCGACCGCCAGGCATCGTCGGTCGGGGCCAGCCAGTAGATGTCGAGGTCGGAACCGCCGTACCACGACTTACCGATAAAGGCACGGAACGCGGGGATGCAGTTGTGGTCCAGGTACGTCCAGAACGCGCCCTCGATGTCGAGGACTTGTCGTCCGTGATTTCTATGTTCGCCAGCTGCGTCGGTCGGGTAGCTGCCCTTGCCCATCGTCCCGACGTAGAAGACCTCGAACTCGTGCTCGGTCGTGCACGGGACCGCCTTGACGTCTTCGATCTGGTCGGCGGTCGGATCGTTGAGGTCGAAACAGTCCCCGACGCGCAGGTCGGCGCGCAGCGTGTGATCGTGCGGAAGCTCGCTGAGGACCTGAGTCGGCTCCGCAGGTGCGACCTCGGGCGAACTGTAGTCGTCGTCCGTCGCCGCGAAGAAGATCCCGATCCCGATCAGCACGGCGCAGCCGATCACCACCAGGATTGGTTCCAGCGAACGTCGCCAGAAGGGCTGGGTGTCGGCGGCATAGAGCGGAAAACCGGCTGGGGCAGCCGGACCGGCGCCAGGAGCGGTTCTGCCGCGTCCGACCCCAACCCCGCTGGTCTGCCTTAGCTCGGGGCTTGGTTGGTCAGCGAGGCGCTCACCTGGCTTGAGTGGTGAGATGGTTTTGAGACACCCTGCGCCGCATCGGCAGCCGGTCTAATGTCGCGCGAGTGGACTGGTCATCGCTTATCACGCTTATCATGCTGATTGTGGCTGGATCCTCGGCGCACAGTGGGCTCGCTTCACCCAAAGGGCATGGCTAACCGATCACATCGATCACCGCCTGACAATCTGGGAGCGGCTGCCACCCGTGAGACGAAGGACGAGGTGCAGCGACTGATCGAGGCGGATGGCAATCATCGCAGCTTGCCAGCACGCCTCGCCACGCGGACTGCAAGCCCCCATGATGGCGGTTGATCATCCCGACCGATGGGCGAGTACATGCATGCCAAGGCCCGACGACTCTTCGATGCCGCCAGGCTCTCGATCTTGGTGTTAGCTCTCGATCACTCCTCGTCTTCACTGACGGTGCGGTTGCGCGCCTTCCGCGCCGCTAGCTCGGTGGATGCATTGGCCAGGAGCCTCATGGCACGGGACGCGATCTCGTCGTACCGCCTCGGGCTCACCGGTGTCGGTTTGACAGGCCAGCGGATCAAGATCGTCTGCGGCATGTCTTTGGTGTTGATGAGCTCAACTGTGAGCTTGGTGGCGGGTGTGATGTGGCCCTCGCTGAGGGTGATCGGTGAAGATTGGTTCACGGCGGACCTCTATTCCGTCGAGGTCCCGGTTTGCGCCTTGACTCGCGAGCCGGGACCGCTGATGGTGAGCCCTCCGCGATCCTGCACGCAACCTGCACGTGATAGAAATGCGAAGCGCTCCTGACTGGTGTTTCACCTTGTCAAGAGCGCTTTCCGAGAGTAGCGGGGACAGGATTTGAACCTGTGACCTCTGGGTTATGAGCGATATTTCTGGGGTTTCTTCGCCCCTTCGCTGAGTTCAATTGTAGACTCGATTCCAGTAAACTGCCTAGTCAGAGCTATATTTTAGATTCCATGCACGTCCAGGCTCATCCAGCATCATCCGGCAACGTTCGCTAACGAATCGCTAACGAGGAGTTGATCATGGCCTACGCGTTCCGGCGGGAGAACAAGGGCACGCCCTCATTCACAGGCGTGTACGAAGGCCCTGATGGCACCCGCCGGTCGGCCGGCACTTTCCCGTCGCGACGGGCTGCGCTCCGCGCAGCCCAGCGGGAAGAGCAGGCGGTCCGGGAAGGGAGGTGGTGGGATCGTTCCCTCGGTGACATCACGTTTGAGACTTATGTCGAGAACAGCTGGCTCCCCAGCAAACATCTCGAGGCCACGACTCGCGCTGCATACAGGTCGTATCTCGATCGGCACTTCTTACCGTTCTTCGGCAGCCGGTCGATGGCGCGGATCTTGCCGTCGCTGGTTCAGGAGTGGGTGACGAAGGCGACTGCCGAGGGCCTATCTCCTCGGTCGGTGCGCAAGTATCACGTCATGCTGCATTCGATCTTTGAGCGAGCCGTTCGGGACCAGCTGATCTTGATGAACCCGTGCGAGCACACGGAGCTGCCCAAGATCATCGTGCGGCGGACCCGGACGCTGACACCGGATGAGTTCGGTCGCCTCATTGCTGCGATCCCGGAGCGTCACAGACTGCTCGTCGCAACGGCGATCGAGACAGGCATGCGCTGGGGCGAGCTCATCGCTCTCCGGCCGCGGCACATCGACTTTCTGCGCCGTACTGTGACGGTCGAGGAGACGATCGTCGAAGTTTCGAAGAAGCACTCTGGTACCGGTGAGCGGATGATCATCAAGCCCTATCCGAAGGACGACGAGTCGCGCACGTTTGGTGTGCGGTCTGCGTGGCTGGACGAGGTTGCTGAGCACATCAGCGTCCATGCGATTGGGCGTGACGAACTCCTGTTCAGCACCGAGGTGGGGACTCCGATCTCGCGTAACACCTTCCGAACCCGAGTGTGGCTGCCGGCTGTCAAAGCATCGGGCATCGAGTTCGGTGTTCGGGTACATGATCTTCGACACGCGCACGCGTCGTGGCTTCTCGCTGGCGGTGCGGATCTCAAGGGCGTGATGGATCGGATGGGACATGCGCAGATCCAGACCACGCAGAAGTACTTGCACACATTGCCCGACACCGATCAGAAGAATCTCGACGCCCTGACGCGGATGACTGGCAGGTCGAATCGGGTGAGCTGATCAAGCTCGTAGCGTCGGACGGAATGCGACGTCTCAGGCGACGGGCCGAAGCGACTCGACGTAGTCGCGGAGGTCGGAGCCGCGGACCAAACGAGTTCGGTCGATCTTGACCGACGGAAGGTCGCCGGACGCCAGCAGCTCGTAGACCTTTGACCGGCTCACGTTGAGGAAGACGGCGACCTCAGTCACGCGGTATAAGAGACGGTCTTCCACGTATTCACCTCCCACGGCCGGTGAGCTCAAGCTCCCGCTTCTCTAAGGGAGCGGGAAGTGGGCTGGCGGTCGCCTGGCCGTGCATAACACTCCATCATCGACACGGCGAAAGCACTGACGGCGGCTGCGTGCAGGCATTGCACAGGGTCTGCGAAGCGCTAGGTCTCCGAGTGGGATTGGCCGAGCGATGCCGGATCGTCTGTGCTGATCGGCGAATCGGCAGGCCGATCCCGGCCAGTCCACTTGGTCACGCTGCAACCATGGCCTGCCGTCGTGGTAAAGACCTACGCATTACGAGTCGCAAGCAGGAAGTCCAGGAGGTGGCCGCCTCCCCCTGACCAACGTCTGCCGACATGTGAATGGGGCTATTAGGTGACGTTTGCTGGGGGACCTGCTGGGGTAGGTCGCCCAAGGGCGACACCTCAATTCAGCTATCGTCGCCGGCTTGCAACGCCGTTAGTGCGTCGAGTTGGCCTTGTTCCAGGATGACGTCGGCCGCTGTCGCGTTGGCGGTGATCTCTTCCACGGTTTCGGCGCCGACGATCGCTGATGCGACCGCTGGGCGAGAGAGCAGCCAGGCCAGCGAAACCTGGTACGGCTGCAGGCTCCAGTCCTGGCTCAGCCGCTCGACCGCGCGGCCCATCTCGAGTTCTGTTTCGGTGAACCCGGATCCGCCAAACCTCCTATCGCCGACGATCTCCCGTTCCTCGACCTGGCTGGTGCCGGCCAGTAATCCGCCGTGTAGCGGAGCGAACGGCAGGATGGACAGCCCGAATTGCAGACAGACCGGGGCCAGCTCGGCCTCGGCCACGCGGTCTACGAGGTTGTACTTCACCTGGACGCAGACCGGTGCGGCGGCGAGGCGGCGGTCGTCGGCGATCCACAATGCGTGGATGACTTGCCAGGCCGGGTAGTTGGACAGTGCGACGTAGCGCAGCTTTCCCTGCCGCACCAGGTCGTCATAGACCGAAAGGGTCTGCTCCAACGGCGTGTCCGGATCGGGGAAATGCGCGTAGTAGAGGTCGATCCAGTCGGTGCCGAGCCGGCGCAGGCTGTGCTCGACCTGCTGGATGATGTAGCGGCGCGACAGCCCGGCGGCCGGGTCGAAGCGACGTTCACCGGACTTGGTGGCGATCAATACGTCGTCGCGCCGACCGGCGAGAGCGCGGCCCAGGATCAGCTCTGCGGGTTCGCGTTCGGCGGCTGCTGGCGTACCTGGCCGGTCGAAGGTCGGCGTCGCTCCGTACACGTTGGCCGTGTCGAAGAAGTTGATGCCGAGATTGAGCGCCGCATGAACCACACGCTCAGCTTCGTGCGCGCCCGGCGCAACGCCGAATGTGGCCGTGCCCAGACAGATCTTCGACACCTTCACACCGGTCGGGCCGAGCAGGGAGTAGTCCATCGATCACTCACCTTCCGCTAGCCAGCCCAACAGCCGTTGGGTCTCCGAGTGCAAGTCATCCCGCCTTCCCAGCGAAGCAGCGCGGTTTGGAGCGCAACAGCAGTTTGATGGGCGCGGCGCTGGTTCATGGCATGGTATCCGTCGGCGGCCTGGTCGAGCCGGCAGGCTATTGGCGCTATACCCCGTATGAGGAGGGCGGCCCCGGCCCGCAGCGCAGCGAGGACACGCGCCGCACGGCGAGCGGAGCGTGTCCTCGCTTGATCTGAAAGAGCCAGATTTCGGGAATGTGCTGCCTGTCCTGCCATCGCCGCGTGGCTTGCATTCTGATGTTCCGAGCGCTGCGATCCGACCGCAGGTGTGTTATCAGCGGGGCACGGACGGCCCGCTGGGTCGCCGTTCGGGGGTCTGGTACTGGCGCTGCTCGCGGTGGTAGCTGCTGGGTGCGGTGCGTGCGGCCTGTCGCTTGTCGGCCTTGGAATCTGTTGCCGGCTCGGTGGCACGCTCGATATCCCGGTCGAGGCGTTGTTTCCATAAGGCCGGGAGCCTTTCGAGTTGCGTGCCTCCGGTTGGTCGCGGGTCTTGGGGGTCAATGCCGTTGGCGGCGCGCCAGACTGCGACCTCGCCGATGAGAGCGGTGCTCGGGCGGCGTCCCCGTGCAGCCCAGACCGGCCGGGCGTCACCTTGATAAGCCCGGTGTTCAACCTGGGCGGCGAGGTCGGCGACCAGTTGGGATCGCTTCGCCAGGTACTCGCCCCAGACGGGATGATCATGGAGCGCTGGTGGAATGCCCGGCAGCCAGGGCAGCGGACCTGGGTTGGTAGGCGTGAACGCTATCAGGCGCCAGTCGAGGACGGCGGCCAAGTCGCCCGCCGTTTCGAGGTCGCGTCCGCTGGCGGCTGTCAGCAGGTGGCGGAGTGGGTGCTCACCGGTTTCGGCCGCGAGCGCAAGTAGGTGGGCTCGCAGGGTTGGCCATGCGGGTTCGGTGGTGAGCCCGGGGATGTACTGGTCGGCTTGGTCGAGCTCTGCGACGGTCCGTGGTCCGAGGAGCTGTTCGGCGGCAAGGTGGAGGCCGTCGGTGTAGCGCTGGACCGCCTGGAAGAGCTGGGCCGCTGGATCGTTGAGCTCCCGCAGCACGGTGCTGGCAGAGACCGGCGCTTCGTCGCGGGCGAGGATCTGCTGCAGCGTCTCGGTCGGCGTGCGCGGCGCAACCGAGTCAGGACGGACGACGCTGTGGGGGTCGCCGTCGCCGACGGCCTGGAGGTAGAGGTGGTTGGTGTGCCGTCCCCGAGTGAGCATGGTGTAGAGCTGCTGTCGTGATTCCTGGCCGGTGAGTAGGCCGTGCATGGTGTCGGCGGAGACGCCCTGGGCGCCGTGGATGGTGGTGGCGTAGCCGAGGCCGGTCGAGGCGCGGACGTAGTCGGCAGGGAGTCGGACGACAAGCTGGCTCCGGTTGTGCCGGACGTCGAGATCGCCGTACCTCCCGATGTGGGTGATAGTCCAGCGGTCGCCGTTCTTAACCCAGTCGCTGGCGGTGAGTCGGAGTCGGCGGTCGTTGGTGCGGGTGATGATCACGTCGCCGACGCTGGCCGGGTTTCCGTCCGACAGCTCGACCTCTTGTCTTGGTGAGGCACCGCCGAGACGATGATCACGGGCTCGGCGGTTGAGGTCGGCGACGAGTTCGCGGGTGGGGGCCAGCATGATCGCGTCAAGCCCGACGGCACGGTCGGCATCCCACGCAGCGAAGGCGTCCTCGGTTGCCTTGGCGAGGTCGCCGACGTGCACGCGGCGATGATCAATATAGAACGTGAGTGCGCGCGGGTCACCGTCGCGAATGGCGAGGGAGGCTGCTGCTTCGGTGGGATCGGTGAAGCGGTGCAGTTCGGTGAGCGGGATGGCGCCGTGGGTGTGTTTGATGTCGCGGAGGATGCCGCCGGCGCCGATGGCGGCGAGTTGTTGATCATCACCGATCAGCCGGACACTCGCTCCGCGGTCGATCGCGTACTGGATGGCGGTGTCGAGGGACAAGGTGTCGGCCATCCCCGCCTCGTCGATGATGATCAAGGTGCGTCGGTCGATGTGCGCCGCCCAGTCGGGTAGGTCATTGTGCTGGAGACCCCAGGTGAGTTTGGCCAGGGTGTCGGTCTGGATGCCGGTGTGTTCGGCGAGGACAGCGGCCGCGGCCGCGGATGGGGCGAGGCCGATGACCTGCCCGCCGTCTTCGGTCCAGGCCAGGGTGAGGGCTCGCATCGCGGTGGTCTTTCCGGCGCCGGCGGGCGCGATCGCCAACTCCACCCGGGCGCCGGAGGTGCACATCTGGCGGACCAGGGCTGCCTGCCCGGCATCAAGCGCGGTGCCATTGGCGGCCATCTCCAGGAGCGCCAGCTCGACGGCGGATGAGTCGACAGCCGCTCCGTCCTGTCGGACGGCGGCGGTGAGGATGCGCTGTTCGGCGTCCAGGATCCGTTGGGAGGTGTAGCGGTCGGCGCCGGCGACCGTGTACACCGACGACCCGTCGGCCCGCCGCAGATCATCTGGTTCCTCGATCCCGTCGGGCGGCGCTTTGAGGGCGACCGAGCGGTGCTCCAAGACTTCTGAGACGAGAAGGTCGACCAGGCTGTTGGACTGATCGTCAGGCAGGTCGATGGTGCGGACGTGGCGTTGGGCTTCGGAGCGGACGTGCCAGATTTGCCAGGTGGAGCGGCTCTGTTCCTGCACCGCCACGATCCGGTCGGCGGTCTGGCCGACCCATCGAGCATCCGCCACGCGGGCGGCATCTGCTGCCGGCGTGAGCGCGGCGGTGACCATTGCCGTGACGGCGTCACGGCTGCCGAGGACCGCAGCAGCTTCATCCAGCCAGGTGGCACGTTGTTCGGCGTGCGAGCGCGGTTCGTGTTTGGCGTCGCGGGTCTCCAACGTCGCCTGCTGGGCCAGGTGAAGAGCTTCGACCGCGGTAGGTGGCCGGCCATGATCGTGCTGAAACTTGACCGCGAGTTCACCGCGGCGGAGGTTGATCAGGGCGCGGCGGCTCGACCAGCGCTGGTTCAACCGTGGGTCGACGCCGACGATCTCCCGGATGGGTCGCTTCGCCGGATCGGTGCCGGGCCGTTCGGCGAACCGCACCCCCAGGCGGTCGCGGAGGTGCTGTTCGAGGGCTGTGTTGTAGGTCTCCGATGCCGTCACCTTCGCCTTGAACAGCACCCGACCATCAATACTCAGCCAGCGTCCATCGAGGGTCTGGACCTTGTTGGCGACCGCGACATGGGTGTGCAGGTCCGGGTCGCCGGCCCGGCTGTCGCGGTGGGTGAACGCGGCCGCCACCAACCCGTGAACGTTGACCTGCCTGATCCCTTGTGGCCCGGTCCGGGTGAACAGCGCCTGCTCCTCGATGAACCGCAACGCATCGGCGACGGCCGCCTGGTGCGCCCGCTCGATCGCCGCCGCCGTGCTCGGGTCGGCGACCGCCCACAACGTCGAGACCGACTTCACCGGCGAGAACGTCAGGTCGAAACCGGCGACCGTCTGCGAGCGTGGCCGGGAGTCCTTCGCGATCTGGGCCGCGAGCTCCCGCGCGTCGACCGGGTCCCGGCCGTGCTCCGCGTAAAAGAAGTCCTTCGCCACCTCAGTCCGCATCCGCGCCCGGGAGGAAGCCGCGACCTCGGCGTCGGCGGGTACGCCGATCACGGCGTTCAAATCAGCGATCCGCCTCGCCACCTCAACCCGGAACGGCGTCGCCTCATCGACGACACGAAACGGAGTGCCCAGCCGCATCGCCTTCTCGATGGTGTCCAGCGTGAGGTCGGAGCCCTCGAACTGCTGCGCGCGGACGTCGGCGAGTGGGTGCAGGCCGCACCCGAACAAGTTGCGCATCTGCTCCGCCGTCACCGGGTCGCCGACGTCCAGACCGTCGATCCCGGCCAGGCCGGAGCCGACCCAGACGCCCGGTGACTCGCCACGTTCGGTGTAATACGCGGCCAACCCGACATGGCCCTTCTCGGTCGCATCCAACGCCGCGACCTGACGAGTCAAATAGTCGTACCCCGACCCGGCAGTCAGCTTGTGCAGACTCATCGTCACGCTTTCCCTAAGCCCGTGACGCCGGCCGGGTGGTCACCACCTGGGGGTACCTTCCGGCGGTGCACCAGGTGTGTCGGCCATGACAGTGCGAGAGCTAAGGGAGGTACGTCTCGTGAAATGTGTTGGAGGTTGTGACCGCTTAACCGGCGCGACATGGCGTAGGGGAGTGCGAGTCTTCGTCGATAGAGGAGGTGGTGGTTGTGGGCAAGCAGGCTGTGAGGCAGGCAGCGAGGCGGGCGGCGTCCCAGGTGCAGGCAAGGTATCGGCGTGAGCGGGTCGAACGTGACCGGCGGCTGGAGAGATTGGCGGTCGAGGTGCTGACCGCGTTGGGAGAACGAGACGCGATGATCGCCGCGACCGAACAACGTGCAAGTGCTGCTCTTCAAGCATGATCATCGACGAACACCTGACGGTGTCCGAGGCGGCGCAGTGGTGTGCCGGAGCAATCAGCCATCGCGAAGCAGCCCGGCTTCGCCAATTAGCTGGTCCGGCTGAGAACAGGCCGGTGAATCACAGCACCCTGGCTGCCGACGCTCGGCGACACGACAGGGAAGGTGAGTTCCATTGACGCCATCGGCTCGTGGCGAGCTGGAGTTCAACGGCCGGGCGAGTAGCGCATCCCCCAAAGCGGGAAGTATCGTGCGGGCAGCAGGACCGCGAAGATCGCGAGGTTCGACATCAAGATCGAATGCATGCGTTTCGCGCGAAGGTCAGCCGCGAAGGGCGCCGGCAAAGCTGGCTGGCGTCATGTAAGCGAGTCGGCGGTGACAGCGGCGAGTTTCTATGTCGGACCAAACAGCGATCCGCTGGTAGAAGGAGCTCGGTCGGGCAGGAGCGGTGGCTTCGGGACGCGGCAGCGTTGTTGATCATGCTGAGTCAGGGAGCAACCAGGCAGGATCGCAGCAGGCGTCTGTGTGACGCGTGATCAACTCAGACTCGTTCTGCAACCAGACGATCAACTTGTCAAGATCAAGACCGTGACCGCGATCGATGATCGTAGCGATGGTGAGCATTCCGGCGGAGAACAAGACCTTCAAAGCAGACAGGTGTATTTCCGCATTCATCCACGGCGACGCAACCCCACTCATCTGGTGGCGCTGGCCGCGCTGCTCGTGCGCCGGATGGGGCGCTTATGCTGACCCGGTTGCTCAGCTCGGGGGAGAGAATCATGAAGCGGCTGTTCATCGCCGTATTGACAACGCTGCTGGTCACGCTGGCGGGCTGTTGAGGCGACTCAGCGTCCGGCCCAACCCCGATACCGAGCAGCGAGCCACCTGCCGCGGCAGCTCCTGCCACCGTCGGCCCGAGCGCTTCACCGATTCCGGCGGTCCCGGTGAATGAGTGTTTAAGCGGGCGCTACCGGCTTGTCCGGTTCGCTGGGGTAGGGGAGCGCGGCGGCTACGGCAGTGGCGAGGGTGGCGACGTCACTGTCACGTTCAACGAGGGGTCTTATCTGTTAAGTGGTGAAGGCAAGGAACCCATCACGCTCAGCTTGCCGGGTCCGACGGCTGGTCTGCTGGTGGACGGGACTATCAGCGGCAATTATCAAGTGCAGGGCGATAGAGCAATCTTTACGGTTTCGCAGAGCAGCGGCACGGCCACGCTCACCTTCGGCCGGCTGAAGAAATCGTTACCAATGTCACAGTTCGGCGATGTACTCGCTTCTGATGCGGCGGCTGGCGTGGTCTGCGCAAACAACGGGCTAACCGTGACACTGCAATACATACGCCTGGAGTTCAGCAAGCTCTGATCCGCAGGCGGCCCGATCTGTCAGCTGTTCGCTTCAAGGGAATCGACTTGCGGCGGACGAGGCCGTGAGCGTGCTGCCCTGCGGCGCACGGCTGGATGGCTCGTCGTGGTGAGCGGGCCCAGCGTGACCGGCGGCTGGAGAAGCTGGCTATCGAGGTGCTGGCGGCGCTCGGAGAGCGAGAGGCCACCATCGCCGCCACCGAGCAGCGTGCCAGCGCGGCGTTGCAGGTGATGATCACCGACGAATCCTTGACGGTGTCTGAGGCTGTGCTGTGGTGCGCCGGCGCTATCAGTCATCGGGAGGCCACCCGGCTTCGCCATCTAACCGCAGGCACACTACAGCCGGGGTGACTCGTCTTAGGGTGTAGTTGCGTTCAGGTGGTTCATGACCCTGAAGACCCGAGTGCAGTGCCGTCGGGTTGGGGACTGTTTGCAGATAATCGCCGACGTCAAAACATTTTAGGGCTAGATCAGCGGGCGAGTCGGTCAAACCTCGATAGTCCACACCGTGATCATTTTCGGCTGTGATCAGCGGGGTTTTGCGACGTCGGCCGAGCTGACCCGAACTTCGAGGAGCTGAGCCAGTCGACGGTGATTGCCGTCATGGATGCAATCACCCTGACCGCCTGGAGCTTCCGCCGGCGCTTAGGGCCCGCAAAGCGTCCTTCGTATCCACAGGTCGTGGCCTATGCGGCGTCACGGCCGACATTTGTGGCTCCATTGGACGGCCATCTGAGAAAAGGGAACGGAGTGGGCATGGAGCAGTGGGATGCCGAAGTCGTTGAAACGGAGGCCGGTGTCGCGCGCTTGCTTCGACGCGCAGCTGAGCTGGTATGGATGCAGGCCGACGCAGCCGGTGCCCGGTCATCGCATCAACTACTCGCGTTGGGGATTGATTCTGCAGCGGACCATGCATCAGGCCTGTTGCCTCGCCGCGCCCGGCTGGACGGGCCTACACCGGTTGGGGACAACCCGGCTGATCTTCTGGCGTCGGCTGAGCAGTTGTTGCGCCGCATCTGTGTGGTGGGTGCACCATCGCGGCTGTTCGGTCTGAGGTCGCTGGTTGCCGAGCTGGTCTGGGAGGCGAGTACCGGTGCCGGCGCCTGACCGCCGCACGGTCGGCGGGCTACTGGCCGATAGTGACGCACTGGCCCGCGAGACGCTCCTCGACGCAAGGCCCGAAGTCGCTGCGGCGATTTGTCTCCTTCTCTCTGCTGCGCTGGTCTGCTTGGAGTTGGCGTCGGCTCACTTCTGGGCATCTCGGGCCTGCAGGGGCAGTGTCGCAAGTAAGCGTCCGGATGATGAGCAGCGCCGAGTATCGCCCGCCGAGGCCGGGATCGTCGCAGCGGTCGCCGTGACCTCTGTCGTAATGGGAAAGAATCTGAGCTGCGAAGTTCTCGGCTTTTGCATGAGAACGATAGTCGCCGACTCTGGCAAACTCTCGATGCTGACTACGAGTTGACACCCTCCTGGCCAATGGGGTCGCATTTGAGGAGAAGGGGTGCCCAAATGAAGCTCACCCCCCTTATATCTCGCCCTCGGCGTGAACAGCGTCGAGTCCCAATGGACTTCGTTCAGGAAGCCTGCGTGCAGAGAGTGAAGGAACGAGAGGACCTGGACTGGAAGTCGACCCTAACCCTCCAGGAGCGTTGTCGGCCGCCGACTTCGCGGAGCCATCGCATCCTTGAGTCGCCATCCGACGGCTCGGCGCGGCAGAGCGCGCATAATGACACCTGACCAGTGCGGCGTGACATCCGGCACGCGAAGGGCTGGCGCGCGCCGACCTCCAAGGGTCCATACGATCATGCATGCAGGGTCGAGTCCGCGGATCATGAACGAGCTAGGAGACGAGGTCGGGGCGGCCCACTGGTGTGCGCTGGTCGATCCAGCGACCTAGGCGCTCCCGGGAGAACAACTCATCGATCACTAGGAAAGCGCCGCCGGTCAGTCCCGGATGGCTTCCTAGCGGGGACCGCTCGATCCGCAGATCACGGGTAGCGAGCGGCAAGGCACGGGCAAGAACCGTTTGCCGGATGGCCGCCAGGTAGATGTCTCCGATGTGCGCGACCGAGCCGCCGATCAGGATCAGACCAGGGTTGAAGAAGTTGACGATCCGCGCGGCAGCATCCCCGACGAGCTGAGCGGCCGTAGTTACCAGCTCTCGTACCATTGGGTCGCCGTGTGCCAGAGCGTCGCCGATGTCGGCCAACGTTACTGGTCGGCCGCTGTCGACTACCGCTGCCAGGAAGGTGCTGGTCCCGTCCTCCCCGGCCGCCTTTCCCTGACGGATGAGCGCAGCCCCACCCGCCAAGGCTTCAAGACAGCCCATCTGCCCGCAGCGGCAGGGCACCGTTGAGCCTGGAATGGCACGGATGTGGCCGATGTCTCCGGCACAGCCTTGGGCGCCCCGGTGGATCCGGCCGTTGGAGATCAACCCCGCACCGATCCCTGTCCCCACCTTGATGTAGACAACATCGTTCTCGCCGCGAGCCAGGCCGTCGCGAGCCTCTCCGATGGCCATGAGGTTGGCGTCGTTATCGACCCAGACGGCGCAGCCGTAGCGTTCGACGAGATGGCCGCGTACGTCATAGCGGTCCCAGCCAGGCATGCTTGGCGGCGCAATCGTGCGCGCCGAACTGAAGTCAACCGGCCCCGGCAGGCCTGCGCCGATTCCCCACACTTCCCCGGGATGCTGGGACAGCAGTTGATCGAACAGCTCGCACACCCTATCCAGAACGACCTTCGGGCCATCAGCGACATCGCAGGTGTCGCTTTGCTGAACGGTGATCTTGCCCTGCAGGTCGACGCACCCGACACTGAGATGCCGGGCTCCTAGATGCGCAACCAGCACTTGACCGGCGTCACCCCGAAACCGCAGGGTTCTCGGATTGCGGCCGCCGCTGGAGGGCGCGAATCCTCGTTCTTCCAGCAGGCCAGATGCCAGGAGTTGGTTGACCCGTTGGGTCACAGCATTGCGGCCCAGACCGGTGCGCCGGGAGATTTCGGGCTTGGTCTGCGCCATCCCTGACCGGACGGCGTCAAGCACCGACACGGTTCCATCCAGTTGATCTTCAGCAGCTAAACCGTTGAATCCGTCTAGCATGCTCCTCCTTGGCTGCTGTGGGCGGCGGCTAAAGCCACTAGCTCAACGCGAATCTTTTCCACCCCAACTCCGATATCCCTCATTGAGCATGAGCTTTCTGCCATTCCGGGCATAATACGTCAACATGTCACCAGCAGTTCCGCTGTTGATCGATTGACTTATGCATTGGACGTGCAGTTTAATTCTCTCAGGACCACGGAAGGGGGCGAGCGTGCAACTCGCCTACCACTCGATTACCTGGGGCGGCGTCGTAGGGCACGCGCAGGGGGTCACGAGCGCGAAGGACCTTTACTACCTGGCGTACGGCTCCATGGAGCAGGCGGTCCGCGACATCGCGGCAGCGGGCTACACAGGTACCGAGATGTTCGACGGCAACCTTGCCGCGTACGCCGACCGCCCGGATGACCTGCGCAACTTACTTGTCGACAACGGTGTTGAGCTGGTCAGCGTCTACACCGGAGCCGGGTTTATCTACCCTGACGTGCTGCCGGACGAACTGGACAAGGTGCGCCGGGCCTGCGAGCTGGCCGCCACGTTCGGGGCTTCACGTTTGGTTGTGGGCGGCGGCGCCCGACGCGCAGCCGGAACGCCAGCTACTGACTATCACCGGCTGGCCGCTGCTCTCGACGAGGTGCATAACCTTGCCAGCGCGCACGGCTTGGTGGCCTCGTATCACCCTCATTTGAGCACCATCGTGGAAAGCCCCGAGGAGCTCGAGCAGCTGCTGCCCCGCACTCAGATCGGTTTCTGCCCGGATACCGCTCATCTGGCGGCAGGCGGGGCAGATCCGGCGGCTGTGATCCGTCGCTACCGAGATCGCCTAGCTCTCGTGCACCTCAAAGACGTGCGGCTCGACCCGCTCGAGTTCTTACCGCTCGGGCAGGGCTCGCTGGACTTCGCCGACATCCTGTCCGCCGTACGCGAGACCGGCTACGACAGCTGGCTGATCGTTGAGCTCGACTCCTACGCCGGTGATCCACTGGAGGCGGCCAAAATCAGCAAGGCCTACCTCGAGCAGCTCCTCTCAAGCCGGGCGCCTGACCCCGCAACCACCTCACCATCTCGGTAGGTGCCTACCCAAACTACGGAGGTTCCGTTGAGACCGAGATTGCGCCACCTCGCCATCGTGATCGTGGCCGCCGCCACCCTGACCGGCTGCTACATCCCGGGCCAGACCACCACCGCCCCGCCGGATCAGGCTGCGGCCGACAAGGCCGACCAGGCTCTGAAGGAACTCGAGAATAAGGTGCTCAGCAAGGGCCCCAACGGTGAGACCCCCTCCCCGGCCGCGGCGGCCGACTTGACGCCTGAGCAAGTCGACAAGATCAAGGGGATGAAGGCGAAGGCTGCCATCGTCATGCACTATGCCGGCAACGATTGGGCGACGGCTCAGATCGCCGGCCTCAAATCCGAGTTCGGCAACCTTGGCATCGAGGTCGTTGCGGTCACCGACGCCAATTTCAAGCCGGACAAGCAGGTCTCCGACCTGGAGACGGTGATGAGCAAGAAACCCAACATCATCGTGTCGATACCGACGGACCCGGTTGCGACAGCGACGGCGTACCAAGCGGCGGCGGCAGGCGGGGCGAAGCTCGTGTTCATGGACAACGTGCCCAAGGGCTTCAAAGCCGGCACGGACTACGTGTCGTGCGTCTCCGCGGACAACTACGGCAACGGCGTCGTCTCTGCCCATCTGATGGCAAAGGCTCTCGGCGCCAAGGGCAAGATCGGCCTGATCTTCCACGAGGCTGACTTCTTCGTCACCAAGCAGCGCTACGACGGCTTCAAGAAGACGATCCAAACCGACTACCCGGACATGCAGATCGTCGAGGAGCAGGGCATCGCGGGCCCCGACTTCGCCGGTGACGCCCAGGGTGTCGCGAACGCCATGCTCAGCAAGCACCCGGATCTGGCGGGCATCTGGGCGGTCTGGGACGTGCCAGCGGAGGGCGTGATGGCGGCGGCCCGAGCGTCTGGCCGCGGTGATATGCGGATCGCTACCGAGGACCTCGGCAAGAACGTCGCGATCGCGCTCGCGAAAGGCGAACTGGTGGTCGGGTTGGGCGCCCAGCGGCCCTTCGATCAGGGCATCACCGAGGCTCGGCTAGGTGCCCTCGCGGTCCTAGGTGCGAAGACGGCGCCCTATGTCGCGCTGAGCGCGCTGCCCGTGCAGCACGACAACGTCCTCGACGCCTGGAAGCAGGTCTACCACGAGGACCCGCCCAAGGACCTCGCCAGCTCGTTCAAGTAAGGAGTGAGCCGCCGATGACGGACGTGAAAGCTGCCCCGGCTCCGGTCGCCGAGACCGATGTGCCTGCAGTGGAAATGCGAGGAATCTCCAAGGCCTTCGACAGCAACGTGGTCCTGACGGGTGTGGACTTTGAGGTGGCGCAGGGTGAGGTACACGCTCTCGCCGGTGGCAACGGGGCCGGCAAGTCGACCCTGATGAAGATCCTGCAGGGGGTCTACACGAAAGATGCCGGCACCATTCGCATCAGCGGTCGCGAGGTCAACTTCTCCTCGATCCAAGACGCCAAGGCGGCCGGCATCGGCATGGTGTTCCAGGAATTCAGCCTCGTGCCCAGCCTCACGGTGGCACAGAACATCTTCCTCACCACCGAGCCGCTCGGCCAGGGCATCTTCATCCGTGACGGTGAAGCTCGCGACAGGGCACGGGAGGTCTTTCAGCAGATGGAGGTCGAGATCGATCCCGGAGCTCGGATCGCAGACCTCGGCACGGCCTACTGGCAGCTGACCGAGATTGCGAAGGCCATGGCCCAGGACGCGCGGGTCCTAATCATGGATGAGCCGAGTGCCAGCCTGGCGAAGCACGAGGCCGACCAGCTGTTCGAACTCGTCGGCCGGCTGAAGGCGCAAGGGATCTCCATCATCTACATCTCCCATCGGATGGAGGAGGTGTACCGCATCGCCGATCGCATCACCATTCTTCGCGACGGTAAGAACTTGCTCACTGAGCGGCTGAGCGACATCACTCCCGACCAGATCGTGGAGGGCATTGTCGGTGAGCAGATCGAGGGCCTGGCCTATCAAGAGCGCGCGACTTCAGCGGAGCCGGAGGTGCTACTCGAGGCTGACGGGCTTACCTCCGGCTCGCGGGTGCAGAACGTCTCGTTCACGCTTCACCGAGGAGAAATCATCGGCCTGGCCGGCCTCATGGGAAGCGGTCGTACCGAGTTGGCGCGCTGCCTGTTCGGCATCGACAAGCTGGAGTCTGGGGAGATTCGAATACATGGGCAGCGCATCGACGTCTCCGATCCGCGCCAGGCCATCAAGGCGCGCCTCGCGTTGATCCCCGAGGACCGCAGAGCCCAAGGCCTGGTCCTCGAGCACTCCGTACGCGACAATCTTCTGCTCCCGCTGCTCAAGAAGATCGAACGAGGGCTGCTCCTCAATGATCGCGCGGGCAACGAGCTCGCAGCCTCCCTGATCGAGCGGTTCGCAGTTAAGGTGGCCAATCCGGCGCGCCCCGTGCGCCTGCTCTCAGGCGGGAACCAGCAGAAGGTCGTCATCGCCAAATGGCTCGGTACCGAGCCAGAGGTCTTGATCATGGATGAGCCGACCGCCGGTGTCGACATCGGCACCAAAACCGAGATCCTCACCATGATCCGCAACCTCGCCCATGAGGGCAAAGCCGTCATCGTCATCTCGTCGGAATACGCCGAACTGCTGGCCGTCAGTGACCGGGTCTTGATCTTGCGGGACGGGAGCGTCCAGCAGGAGCTCGCTCGCAGGGACATCACCGACGAAGAGTCCCTTCAACATGCAGTTCAAGGAGTCTAATCGTGACCCAGACCACCAAACCCCCTGCGACCGGCGCGGCCGCCGTCGCGACAGCCGAACGGCGTAGCTGGTTCCGCACGCTCGACTGGCGCCGTTACGTCATCTACATCGGCTTTGTCGTCGTCTTCATTTTCTTCGCAATTCTGCTGGGTGATCAGGGCTTCCTGTCCCCAAACAACCTGCTCAACATTCTGCGGCAGACCGCGACCATCACCGTGATCGCCGTCGCCATGACCTACGTGATCGCTTGCGCCGAGATCGACCTGAGCGTCGGCTCGGTCGCAGGTCTCGCCAGCGTGGTCACCGCGATGGCCGTGGCCAACTGGGGTCTCATCCCCGGGGTGCTTGCCGGCCTCGCGGTGGGCGTAGTGGTGGGCTCGATCAACGGTGGCCTGGTGGCCGGGCTCGGAATCCCATCGTTCCTGGTTACCCTCGGCATGCTCGGCATCGCATTCGGCACGGCCCAATGGATAACCCACTCAGCACCACAGCCGATCCTGTCCTACGCCTACAACCTGGCCTTCGGCTCCGGCAACTTGGGCCCATTCCCGGGACTGGTGGTGTGGATGGCGATCTTCGTCGCCGTCGGCGCCGTAGTGCTCGCGAAGACTCGCTTCGGCCGGCAGGTGCTCGCCACCGGCGGCAACCGGATGGCCGCCGAATTCACCGGCATCAACACCAAGCGGATCAAGTTCGAGGTGATGCTGATCTCAGGCGTGGTGGCCGCCTTCGCCGGAATGCTCTACGCCGGCCGGCTGCAGTCGGGCCGCTTCCAATGGGGAGCCGGGGATGAACTGTCCGCCATCGCGGCCGTCATCCTGGGCGGCACAAGCCTCTTCGGCGGATCCGGCTCGGTCATCGGTACTCTCATTGGCGCACTGCTCATCGGACTGATCAACAACGGCCTCATCCTGGCCGGCCTGGACGCCAGCCAACAGCAAGTGATCCGCGGCGCCATCATCATCCTCGCCGTTGCCCTCGCCAAAAAGAAGTGACGCTCCATGGGATCCACGATTAGGGCCGGAGTCATCGGCACCGGCTTCATGGGCACCGTCCACGCCCGCGCCATCCACGCGGCAGGAGCCACGCTGGCCCGGGTGAGCAGCCACACTACTGAGGCCACCCGCCGCGGCGCTGAGCTCATGGGTGCTGCCGGTGTGGCTGAGTCGGCCGAGGAGCTCATTGCGGCTGAGGACGTCGACGTCGTCCACATTTGCACCCCGAACCACCTCCACTTCCCGCTCGCCGAACAGGCGCTTCGCGCAGGCAAACACATCGTCTGTGAGAAGCCGTTGGCCACGACACCGGCCGATGCGCAGCGGCTCGCCGAACTCGCCGCGGGAACCGACGTGGTGACTGCTGTCCCGTTTGTCTACCGCTTCTACCCGACCGTACGCGAGGCGCGGGCTCGCATCGCGGACGGCGAAGCGGGCAGGTTGTGGCTGCTGCACGGCTCCTATCTCCAGGACTGGCTGGCCGGCTCCATGGAGAGCAACTGGAGAGTCGATCCGGCTCTGGGCGGTGCCTCACGGGCGTTCGGGGACATCGGCGTGCATTGGTGCGATCTGATGGAGTTCGTGACCGGGCACCGCATTGTCCGGCTGATCGCCGCGATGGCACGCGCCTTCGATGAGCGGCCTTTCGGCGGTGCCTCCGGTGCGGTGGCGACCGAGGACGGGGCAACCGTGCTCTTCCAAACCGACCAGGGAGCCCTCGGCTCGGTCGTGGTCAGCCAAGTGTCGCCGGGGCGAAAGAACCGGCTCGCGTTCTCTTTCGACGGGACAGATGCGTCGTACCGGTTCGATGCCGAGGCGCCCGACACCTTGCAGGTTGGCGGCCGTACCGAAAACCGGCTTATCTCACGCGGCCCTGACACGCTCAAACCACCGGCTGCGGCGTACGCCTTCCTCCCCGCCGGCCATCCGCAGGGCTATCAGGACAGTTTCAACGCACTCGTGAGGGACACCTATGCCGCCATTGAAGGCATGCAGCCCGACGGTCTGCCCGCTTTCGCCGACGGCTACCGGGCCGCGGCGCTCACGGCTGCGGTCGTTGAGTCTGCCCGTTCTCAGGCCTGGGTTGAGGCGCCGGAGGGGACTCGGCCTACCAGCCGCCCGCTGCTGTCGACACCCGAAAAAGAGGAAGCACATGCCCGCTGACACATTCTTCGATCCGCGCCAGCGCGCAACCCTCCAGGCGGCAATGGCTCGCATCATCCCTACCGACGACACCCCGGGAGCGACGGAGGCCGGCACCATCGACTTCCTCGACCGCTACCTCTGCGGGATTGGCTACATCTACGCCAAACCCGACGGCAGCGGCTTCGAGCAACTGTCCGGCAAGCGGGAGCAGGCGTGGCGGCAGCGCATCGAGCGGGTGCGCGAGCGCTATGTCTCCGGGGTCCGCGATCTCGACGAGCGGGCGCGCCAGGTGCACGACGCCGACTTCGTCGATCTTGCGCCCGAGCAGCAGGACGAGATCCTGCGGGATCTAGAGCAGCCGTCCCGCACCCAGGAAGCCGAGCTCGAACGCTCACGGACGACGATGTACGGCGCGCCCGTCGAACCCGCGCTGCAGCAGACCAGCGCCGAAGTTGATCTTGATTTCGTGCCACTGCTGGCCCTGCACACCCGCCAAGGCTTCTACGCCGATCCGATCTACGGCGGCAACCGTGATCGAGTCGGCTGGGACGTCATCGGTTTTCCGGGTCCCGCCTCGCTCGCCGAGGTCCACACCGGCCGCTACAGCACCCTGGACTACTTCGCCGACGACCGGGAGCACCCTCGGGAAAAGGACGCATCGTGACCAACGGAGCCAAACCCGATCGGGCTGACGTCTGCATCATTGGAGCCGGCGCCTCCGGCGCGGCCGCCGCCAAGGTCCTCACCGAGCGCGGGCTCCGCGTGGCCATGTTGGAGCGTGGCCCTTGGCGTACACGAGAAACCTTTGGCGGCGACGAACTCGCCAACATCAACCGCTACAACCTCTGGCCCGACCCGCTGCTCAACCCGCGCACGGTGCGCGACTCGGCTGACGGCGAATTCCGGACCGAGTTGTTCTGCCCGGTGCCGCAGATGGTCGGTGGCGGCACCGTGCACTGGCAGGGTTGGCTGCCCCGCTTCACCGAGAGTGACTTCCGGCTGCGCAGCATTGTCGGTGATGTGCCGGGGACGACACTGGCGGACTGGCCGATCACCTATGACGAGCTGGAGCCGTACTACACCCAGATCGAGTGGGCCTTCGGTGTGTCTGGACGGGCCGGAGCAAACCGGTACGAGTCCTGGCGCAGCAAAGGCTATCCCTGCCCGCCGATGCCCCAGTCGCGGTACGCGCAGAAGTTCCACCAGGGCTGCGCCAAGCTCGGCTACAACTCCTTCCCCACGCCACAGGCCGCGCTTTCCCAGCCGTACAACGGCCGGCCGGCGACCGTCATCAGCGCCTTCGCTCAGCAGCACGGGGATCCGACCGGCACCCGGTCCAGCGCGCTCAACGTGTTCGTCCCCGATGCGGTGGCCACTGGGCGCCTTGAGCTGCGGCCGAACTCCTACGTCTCCGAGATCACCGTCGACGAACGTGGGCGCGCGAAGGGTGCGCTCTACAGCGACGAGCAGGGCACCACGTACGAGCAAGAGGCTGACGTGGTCGTCCTGGCCTGCGGGGCGGTGGAGACCGCACGGCTGCTCCTGCTGTCCGGAAACTCCCGTTTCCCCAACGGGCTGGCAAACGGTAGTGACCTGGTCGGCCGCAATGTCACCTTCCACGAGTACAGCGCCGCCGTCGGGACTTTCGACGACCCGATTTATGCCTGGGCCGGCGGCGGGTACGTCAGCGCCAGCAGCTTCGAGTTCAACCAGCACGATGACAGCCGGGGGTTCGTCGGGGGCGGTCACATCGCCGCGGCGGGCGTCGGGATCCCACTGCCGATCAACTGGTCTCTCCCAAACCGTCCGGCCTGGGGAGCGGGCACCAAGCAGGTGGACCGCGACTACTTCAACCACAGCATGGCGGTGGCAATGGTCGTGCACGACATGCCACAGCACGACAACCGGGTCGAGCTCGACGACTCGGTGACTGACGCCTGGGGTTTACCGGTCGCGCGGATTACGGTCATCCCTCACGAGAACGACCTGGCGATGGGCCGCTACCTCATTGACCGGAACGCCGAGATATTGGAGGCGGCCGGCGCATCATCGGTGCAGAAGGTCTACATCGACCGCATCACCGGCAACTGCTCCCACCAGCACGGCACGACACGGATGGGCAACGATCCGGAAACCTCCGTGCTGGACCGCTGGTGCCGCAGCCACGAGGTGGAGAATCTCTTTGTGGTGGACGGGGGCCCATTCCCGACCGGCACCGGCATCAACCCGACGCTGACGATCATGGCCAACGCCTGGCGGGTGGCCGAGCGCATCGCCGACGGCCGCAACACGACGAGGTCGTCAAAGCCTTTGACGTCCTGATCACTATGGGCTGCGGCAACACCTGCCCCTACTATCCCGGGAAACGCTACGAAGACTGGCTCCTCGACGACCCCCGCCGGTCAGGACATCGACCATGTCCGACCGATCCGCGACGGGATTAGGCGGCGCGTTGAGCAGCTAATCGGCGAGCTGCAAACGGCAACGTCCGGCTCCGAGGCATTCTGAGTTCACCACGGGTACGCCCTGCCTCGCGGAGGTCGCAATGGCTGAGAGGTGCTGATCATGGACCGGGCAGCGGTGCATGACGTACTGGAGAATGCCCAGATCGAATTCGGTGAACTGCTGGGCAAAGCCTCACGGGCCGACCTCCGCCTACGATCCGACGGTACTCGCTAGACCAACCGGCAGCTCCTATTCCACATGCTGTTCGGCTGCCTGATCGTGCGCATCTTGATGCCGCTGGTCCACGCGTTCGGTCAGCGACCTGCCAGTTGGAGCCGTCACTTCGCCGCGATCTTAACGCGGGCCAGCGGCCGTTCTACGTGATCAACTACCTCGGCTCCTGTGGCGGCGGGCAAGTGCTACCGACCTCGACCATGGTCAGAATCCTGGACCGGACGATCCACTCACTGCAGCGCAAACTTGCCGCTGAAACTAATGAGAACCTGGCGCTGACGATGCACTTCCCAACCGCGTGGGACTCCTACTTTCAAGACACGATGAGCGTCTTCGACGTCTACCACTACGGCACTCAACACTTCGAGCACCACCGAAAACGGCTCACGCATTCGCATCCATCTGCCGCGACGCAATAGTCAAGGAACACGATGCGGTCGTCGATCAAGCTCGTGCTGGTGAGATCCAGGTCGAGGTCAGGCGGCTCAGCAAGGACCGGTTCCCTCGCCACCCTTGCCCCTGATCATCGGGAAGATCATCACTCGCAAGCGCTTAGCGGCTACGTCGAGCAGCTGCTTGGCTCTGTTGGTGGTCTAACTCCTCGTCGAGGTAGCCCTCATAGACCTCGAAGCGAGTGATCTCCAACGCTTCGGCCAGCGTTTTGTTGCCTTGGGCGCGTGCGGTGTGTGCCGCCGCGCGGAGGCCCTCCACCCAATCCGCTAGCCAGCTAGGTTTGCTTGCCTGGACCCCACGCCGCCCAGGCTATCCGGCCGCCTGCCAGCTGCGTGCGTTCATGAGTTGTGTCGACGGCAGCGCACATAGTCCAGCGATCAAGTTCGGAATGGCCCATCCAGCTCCCACGTGAGACTCAATGCAGTCTCTTGCCAGTCGACTGACGATCCCACAATGGTCCGGAAGTCCGGGCGGCTGACCTAAAGTCGGACCTAGTCGGCTTCGGTGACTGTCATCGTGATTGGAAAGTGGTCGGAGAATCCGTTCTGATTGACCGGCTTGCCCATGCCGCCGAACGCAAGTGTCGTCTTTGTGGACACCTGGATTGACCGTGGGCGGCAGTTTGAAGATCTTCGCCGCGGCGGGAACGACCTTGATCGCCCGATCGCCGATAGCCATGTTCGCCGCGCTCGCTAGCCCGACCTTGCCCGCCAAGTCCACGGGGTGATCTGCTGGACGCGTACCTCAAGCATGACCGGGATGGCCCGCGGAATGGGAAGGACAGGCCATTCCTCGACCGCGATTACTTCAAGATCAAGACCGAGCGAGATGGCGAGTCACCGAGCGCAGCGAGGGGTGCTTTACCGTGACGTGATCAACATGTTCGAGGCTGCCGCGAATGCTGATACTGAGACGCGAGAAGATCATGGATCTCTACCACGGTGATCAATACGGCCGGCGCCGCCGAGATGATGATGCAGCTCGGCTTAATGCCGGGGCTGGACCAGTGCCTTGAGGCTACATACAGTGTCACGGGAGTGGCACGACGCCCACGCAGGGATCGAAGGGCTATTGCATCCCACGAGCGGATGATCGCCGGATGAGGGATGCGCAGCCCAGACGATCACGAAGCGGCGTTTTGCGCTGACACCATCAACCTCGGCACCTTTGATGCCCGGCGACCTCGGCCCTCACTTAGGGATCTAGGTCAGGTCCTGGGTGCGGTCGAAGTGGTCACCGAGGATGACACCGTCGGTTGTGATCTCGTACTGGCGCGTGAATGGGTCATGGGCGCTCCCGCGGGATTTGAGTACCGTCAGTGCGCGTTTGAGCTGGGAGTCTCCTCGGAGGAACTGGAGCAGGATCACGTTGTCGGACAGATGCGAGATGCCGTATTCGGACAGCCGGGAGACCCCAAAAAGATCAGGGACCTCCTGGGTCATGACGACGCTGATGTTGGCGCGGGCGTAGCGTTGTAGTAGCGAGTAGACGTACTCGCGGAAGCGGAGTTCGTCTCCGCACGAGGCTCGCAGGTCTCCGAGACTATCGATGGCGACTCTGCTGGCGCCGGTGCGGTGCACGGTGTCCAGCAGGTCGTAGACCCATTCGTCAAGATATAGATCGACGGGGCTGCGATACATCAGCTCGATACCCGGATTGTCCAATGACCAGGAGAACCCTTTCAGGATCCGCTCGAGTTGGGTGGGGTTTTCCTGGAACGTTGCGATCACCCCGGTTTCTCCGCGCTGTGCGCCAGCGAAGATGAAGTGGAGCCCGAGCAGGGTCTTGCCGACTCCCGACGGGCCGGCCAGCAGGGTTGAGGCACCGCGGTAGTAGCCGTCGGACAGCATGGCATCCAACGCTGGGACGCCCGACGACATGCGTTCCTGCGTCCGGTCGTATCGGTTGAGCTCGACGGGGTCGGCCATGCGTGGGAACACGTGGATGCCTGTGGAGGAGAGCCGGTAGGCGTGCTTGCCCGACAAGGAGCTGCTGCCGCGCAGTTTGATGACCGATAGGACCCGCCGAT